>Ga0214162_1000039_pt1 | contig 28535 bp, 31 predicted proteins | sample LakMenepilimnion_3_FD_153000 | JGI IMG/M metagenome (GOLD analysis project Ga0214162, IMG submission 153000) | Freshwater microbial communities from Lake Mendota, WI - Practice 20APR2010 epilimnion v5 | ecosystem: Environmental > Aquatic > Freshwater > Lake > Epilimnion/Euphotic zone | place...
GCCTTGTTAGTGGCGGCACAGATACGCACTTGATGGTTGTAGACCTACGCCCATTCGATGCTGAGTGCACTGGGAAAGTTGCGCAATTAGTGCTTGATGAAGCGGGTATCACCCTGAACAAGAACACAGTTCCTGATGATCCGCGAAGCCCATTCGTAACTTCAGGTGTGCGTATCGGAACACCTTCTGTGACAACACAAGGAATGACTGAAGCAGAGATGCCAGTGATTGCTTCATTGATTGCAGAAGCTCTTCGTCATCGTGATGATGCAGCGGCGGTCGCCGCAGTGAAATCCAAAGTTGCAGCACTCTGTGCCAAATTCCCCGTTTATCCCCACAAATTGTGACGGAAACGATCCGAGTGGATCAGTCATCTAGGCTCGTCCTCTAATGGGTGACACAAACGGATATCTCATCGTCGGACTGTTCGCGATGTTCGTCACTCTGATTACGACGCCAGTTGTTCGGTGGTTTGCACGCGAGCGAAGTTGGGTGGCAATGCCTGATGAACGAAAAGTTCACACTGTGCCGACTCCGAATGTCGGGGGCATTGCATTATTCGCTGGAGTCGTTGCTGCAATCGGACTTGCGTGGAGGATGGATCGGTTTACCGCGTTGTTTCAGGGAAATAGCGAACTAACTGGTGTGTTGCTTGGTGCGCTAGTGGTTCTTGTTATCGGTGCTCGAGACGATGTGAAAGAGGTGTCAGCACCAGCGCGTGTGATTGCAATTGTTGGGGCCGGCATGATGCTTGTGTGGTTCGGTGTCACGATGTTTTATTTTCGTGTTCCGTTTTTGGGTGTTATTCAATTAGGAAATGACTGGATTCCGATAGTCACTGTTGTGTGGTTACTAGGAATGGTGCAAGCAATAAATCTGATTGATGGTCTTGATGGATTAGCAGCAGGCATCGTTGCTATTGGTTCTGCTGCGTTTTTCATTTACTCACGACATCTCTCGGGTCTTGGTTTGCTTTCTGAACCAAACATTGGACCGCTGATTGCAATCATCACCGTTGGTGTATGCATTGGGTTTCTTCCGTACAACTTCAATGGCGCAAGTATTTTCATGGGTGATGGCGGCGCATATCTGCTCGGACTTTTGGTAGCAGTTTCAACGAGCGTTGTCGGTGGGCGAGCAGACCCGACAACACAAGCGTTTAGTGGTCAGACGTATTTCTTCTTGGCGCCACTTGTTATTCCACTCATCATTCTGGGAGTTCCCATTCTCGACGTGGCATTTGCCATCGTGCGTCGCGTGAGTAAACGACAAGGGTTCGCAGAAGCTGACAAGGGACATTTACATCATCGACTGATCAATCTGGGGCACGGCCCACGTCGCGCTGTTGCGATTTTGTGGTTGTGGACTGCACTGTTGTCTGCACTTGTGCTGTATCCCGTCTTCAACAAGAGCGCTACGAACTTTGCGCCATTCGGGCTTGTCGCATTGGTGCTTTTCTTGTACACCGTCTTGCACCCAGACCTCAATCGCACACCAGAAGACGAATAATCACGGTTTTTGTTCTTGGGTTTGACCTGAGTTGCCGCGCCCGTCTAGATTGTTCTTTGTTTCACAAGGTCAAATGAGACCCTTTCCCCCTAAGGCATCCGTTGAAATTACTTCCTAAACCCAAAGCGCCTGTCGCCCTGGAGCCTGGTGTTTCTCATGGAATGGAACTGGCCGGCAGTGTTGTCGTGTTTTTTGGCATTGGGTTCGGAATTGACTACTGGCTGGGAACAACCCCACTTTTCATGATTGTCCTCGTTTTGTTCGCTGTTGTCGGCCAATTCATCAAGATGTATTACGTCTACAGCAGTGCCATGCGTCACCTCGAACAAAAACGGGTCGAAGAATCTCGTGGGACACACTCGTGAACGAGAAATTATCGCCCCTTGCCTTGGCGTCAGCAGGCCAGGCGCCAGAGGTCACTGTGTCGCGCGACATCATCCGCAGAGGGCTCATAATTGCCCCTCTGATCATGGTCATTGCAGGGGTTATTTGGGGCCTCACAGGGGCATGGTCGGCAGGCCTCGGATTAGCTCTAGTCCTTATGAACTTTGGGCTTGCGGCCGCTTTGATCTCCTGGGCAGCGCCTATTTCACTAGCGCTCATGATGGGGGTCACCCTCTTTGGGTTCCTCCTACGCCTCGGGCTTATTTCTCTTGCTGTTTTCTTGGTACGCGACGTGTCATGGGTATCCCTTCCTGCGCTGGGGATAACAATTATCGTCACTCATCTCGGATTGCTGTTCTGGGAGATGCGATTTATCGCTGCCTCTCTAGCATTTCCTGGATTGCGTCCCAATGCGCAAGAATATCCATCGTCAAGCGCCGCTGAGACACCCTGAAGGACCACAACGTGATTGCTCTCGATTTTCCAGAAATTAACTCGATCCTTGTTTGGAAAGATCTATTTCCAAGTTTCAACAAGATTGCGTTAATCGCAGTACTTGCTGCTGTTATCAGCATCACAATTTTCTTACTTGCAGTTCGTCAAGATCACAAAGAAGCACCGAAGGGAATTCGCAACTTCGCAGAAGTCATTGTTGAATTCATCGAAGACGGTGTTGTGATGCAAACAATGGGCAAAGACGGACTTGCATGGACACCGTTCTTGATGACGATGTTCTTGTTCATTTATTTGTGCAACGTTCCCGGAATCATTCCGTTCTTTCAAATGCCTGCAACCGCGCGTATGGCAGTTCCGTTGTTCCTTGCGCTCATGGTGTGGGTTATTTACAACGTCACCGGAATCAAGCATCAAGGAATTGGTGGCTACCTCAAGAGCACACTCTTTCCTCCAGGAGTTCCAAAGGCTCTCTACATTCTCGTAACACCAATCGAATTCATTTCGGCAATCATTGTTCGCCCGTTCTCGTTGGCTGTTCGTTTGTTCGCCAACATGATGGCCGGACACATTCTTCTCGTTACGTTTGCACTCTTGTCTGAAGCTTTGTTCCAAGCCAAAGACAAGATTCTGATTCCAGTCGGAATCCTCCCGTTCTTCATGCTCGTATTCCTCACTTCATTTGAAGTGTTGGTTGCGTTCCTGCAGGCATACATTTTCGCTATGTTGACCGCCGTCTATATCGGTGGCGCGACGCATCCCGAGCACTGATCAATAAAAGATCTCCCAACTAACTACAAACCACATAGGAGAAAACAATGGAAGCAATTGCACAACTCATAGCGGCAGAAATGACACCTGCCGAATTGAAGAACAATGCAGCAGCAGCGAGCGCAGGCTATGCCTACGGTCTTGCTGCAATCGGGCCTGGCATTGGCATCGGTTACCTCGTCGGCAAGTCCGTCGAGGCGATGGCACGTCAGCCAGAAGCTGCCGGCATGGTACGTACCACCATGTTCTTGGGCATCGCATTTACCGAAGCGCTCGCGCTTATCGGTTTCGTGGTGTTCATTCTTCTCAAGTTCGCATAAAGCGAATTTGAGTCCACATACACAATCGATCTTTGCGCAAGCAGAGTCCAGGAGCTGAAATGCCGACTGCGATAGTCACCCAATCGAGCGGACGAATAGTCCACGTTCGGCTGGTGTCTGCTGACACCACCGAAACAACCGTTGCCCCAGAGGCAGTAGCTCTTGCCGCCACATCAGGCACAGGAGCTGCTGAAACGACGGCGGTAGTAGCTGCACCGAACCCGATCGCGCCAACACCAAAAGAAATCTTTTGGTCGGCCGGTTCGTTCTTCGTGTTGTTCATCGTCATGCGCTACTACCTCTTTCCAAAGTTGAAAAAGGGAATGGTTGCTCGGTACGACGATATTCGTAGCGATATTGAAGGTGCTGATTCCGTGAAGGCAGCAGCTCAGACTGATGTTGCTGGTTACGAAAAGCAACTTGCTGCCGTTCGTGTTGAAGCTGCGGGTCGTATCGATGCTGCTCGCCAAACTGTCGACGCAGAGCGCAATGCTCAGCTTGCTCAAGTAAATGCGCGTATCGCATCAGCTCGTGCTGATGCTGAGGCAAAGACAGCAGCAGCTCGTGCTGCTGCTCAAGGTCAAGTTGCTGCAGCAGTTGCACAAGTTGCTACAAAGGCAGCAACTATGGCCTCTGGTCGTACCCCTGATGCATCAGTTGTTCAGGCAGCAGTTGCAGCAGCAATGGAAAGCGCAGGTTCACGATGAACTCTCTTGTCTCACTTCTCGTTACAGCTTCAAAAGATGGACCTCCGACTTACGAAACTCACCACTGGCTTCTTCCAGAAACAGCTGAAATCATTTACGGTGGTCTTGCATCTGTTCTTGTTATCGGTGCGTTGGCGAAGTTCGCTGGCCCAATGATTAAGAAGTCACTCACCGCTCGCACAGAGCGCATTCAAGGCGACATCGACAATGCCCGCAACACTCGCGCTAACGCCGAAGTGGAAGCATCACGTATTCGTACCGCACTTGGGGACATCAACACAGAACGCTCGCGCATTCTTGCTGAAGCCGACACTCAAGCTGCCGCAGTTCTTGCTGAAGGACGCGCTCGCGTTGCCGCCGAAATGGCTGACGTTGAAGCAAAGGCAATGTCAGACATTGCTAATGCTGCTGGTCGTGTGGGTGATGAACTTCGCGCTGAAATTTCTCGCTTGTCTGCAGTCGCTATCGAGCGTGTTGTTGCAAGCACGGTGAACGACGGTGTTCGTCAGGATCTCATTGAGAACTTCATTAGCAAAGTAGGAGCATCACGATGAGTCAAGCAACCATCGACACATACGTTGCATCAATTACTGCAATCGCCGAAGCTGACGGAGTACTTTCACAACTTGTTGGCGAATTTGCATCTGTCGTTCGTGCGATCGACAACAGTGATGAATTGCGCAACAAATTGAGTGACGAATTGTTGCCAATCAGCGTTCGTCAAAACATCGTTGAAAAGCTTCTTGATGGCAAGGGTCACCGAGTAACTGCACAGTGTGTTGCGCTAGTTGTCGGAGCTGGACATGGTCGCGATCTTCGCGCCATCGCCGAAAAAATCAGTACTAACTCTGCTCATGCTCATGGCCGCGAAGTTGCCGAAGTGCGCACTGCCGTTGCTTTGTCAGATGATCAGACCAAGCGCCTTACTGAAGCGCTTACAAAAGCAACTGGTTCGCAAATCAATCTCACCGTCATTATCGACCCGTCAGTTGTCGGTGGCATTGTTGCCACTGTCGGCGACAAAGTCATTGATGGATCCATCCGTAACAGCCTCGACCAGCTGAAGAGCCGGTTGTAAACAACATTCGCGAAAGACAAGGAAGACATGGCAGACATCACATTCTCCGCTAGTGATATCGCAACAGCGATCTCAAGTGGCCTAGACGGTTTCACACAATCACTCGAGGCACGCACCGTAGGTCGCGTCGCTGAAGTGGGCGACGGAATCGCACGCATCTCGGGCTTGCCCGACTGCAAAGTAAACGAATTGCTCGAATTCGAAGACGGCACCGTAGGACTTGCGCTCAACCTTGAAGAAGTGTTGATCGGTTCAGTGGTCTTGGGCGACTCAGACGCAATTGAAGAAGGTCAGACAGTTAAAGCAACTGGTCGCATCCTTTCAGTCCCAGTCGGCGATGCAATGCTTGGTCGCGTTGTAAACGCACTTGGTACTCCAATCGACGGCAAGGGCGACATCGTTGGTGCAATCATGCGCCGCGTTGAAGTTCAGGCTCCCGGAATCATGGGACGTAAGCCAGTACATGAGCCATTGCAGACAGGTATCAAGTCAATTGATGCCATGACTCCAATTGGTCGCGGTCAGCGCGAGCTCATTATTGGTGACCGTAAGACTGGTAAGACCACTATTGCGATCGACACCATCATCAACCAGCGCGGACTCGGTGTGAAGTGCATCTACGTCGCAATTGGTCAGAAGGGTTCCACCATTGCTTCAACGGTTGAAACACTTCGTCAGTACGGCGCGTTGGAATACACAGTCATTGTTGCTGCTCCAGCATCAGAGCCTGCACCGTTCAAATACCTTGCTCCTTATTCTGGTTGCGCCATTGGCCAGCACTGGATGGAAAACGGTGAGCACGCGCTCATTGTTTACGATGACTTGTCAAAGCAAGCAGAGGCCTACCGCCAGATGTCATTGCTTCTTCGCCGGCCACCAGGTCGTGAGGCATACCCAGGAGACGTGTTCTATCTTCATAGCCGCCTTCTCGAGCGTGCTGCGAAATTGTCTGACGAAAACGGCGCTGGATCATTGACTGCATTGCCAGTTATTGAAACCAAAGCTGGTGACGTATCTGCTTACATTCCAACCAACGTGATTTCCATTACCGATGGCCAGGTGTATCTGCAAGACAACTTGTTCAAATCAGGTATTCGTCCTGCTGTTGACGTGGGTGTTTCCGTGTCACGCGTGGGTGGTGCTGCACAAACAAAAGCAATGAAGGGCGTTTCAGGAACACTGAAGCTCGACCTTGCTCAGTTCCGTGAGCTTGAAGCCTTCGCAACATTCGGTTCTGAACTCGACGCAGTGTCAAAGGCACAGCTTGAGCGCGGATATCGCCTCGTTGAATTGCTGAAGCAAGGACTCAACTCGCCAATGCCAGTGGAAGAACAAGTTGTTTCAATCTTTGCCGGAACAAAGGGTTACCTCGACTCAATTCCTGCAACAGATGTCAGCCGTTTTGAAACTGAACTTCTCAAGTTCTGCCGTGAGCGTCACGGTGCGATGCTTGCCGAGTTGCGCACGAATCCAAAAGCAGATGTTCCATCTGACCTTGGCGACATCGTGACTGCATTCAAAGCTGATTTCAAAGTCACTGTTCCAAAGACGGCTGTAGTTGATCCAACGGCAACCGATGCTGATGGCGTCGGTGCGGCAAATAGCAACAAGACCCTCGCGACGGAGTGATCTAAGTGGCTGGTGGACAAGAACGAATTCTGCGCGGACGCATCAAGTCCGTTCAGGCGACGAAAAAAATCACGCGCGCGATGGAGCTCATTGCTGCATCACGCATCGTGAAGGCGCAGCAACGCGTCGTCGCAGCCGTTCCCTACAGCGAAATGATCACCGAAGTTGTTCGCGATCTTTCCGCCGCAGGTTCTGGCAGTTCAATGCCGCTTCTTGCTGGCCGTAGTGAAATCAAGAACGTTTGTTATGTCGCACTCACTGCAGACCGTGGTCTGTGTGGCGGTTACAACTCTGGCATCATGCGTGCGACTGAAGGTGAAATCAAAAAAGATGCACTTCTCGGTCGTTCACACACCGTGATCGCAATCGGTCGTAAAGCTGATGGCTATTTCCGCTTCCGTGGATACAACGTTGCAAAGAGCTTCACTGGTTTCACAGACAGTCCTACATATGCAATCGCAAAAGAAGTTGGCGAATTCGTCACCGAGCTTTATGCATCGGGTCAAGTAGACCGTGTTGAACTTGTCTACACACGCTTCATTTCATCCGGTACTCAAGAAGTCGTGCAACGCCCTCTTGTTCCGCTTGAAGCAGAAACTGTTGCGGGTGGCGATGCAAAAAATGCAGCGGGTGCTGACTACGAATTTGAACCGTCTCCAGAAGCAATTCTTGAGACCTTGTTGCCTCGCTACGTTGAGGCTCGTGTGTACGCAGCAATGTTGAATGCAGCAGCTTCCGAGCACGCATTCCGCCAGCGTGCAATGAAATCAGCAACTGACAATGCTGAAGAACTTATTAACAACCTTTCCCGAATCATGAACCGAGCCCGCCAAGACTCGATCACGACCGAAATCATGGAAATCGTCGGCGGTGCCGAAGCCATGTCATCGGGAAATTAGAAGAACGAACAAATAGGAGCAATCCAAATGAGCATGACAGATACAAAACAAGACGGACGGGTAGTAGCAATTGCTGGTCCCGTTATCGACGTAGAGTTCCCACGCGGTTCACTACCCGAGTTGAACTCAGCGATCCAGTTTGAGATCACACACGAAGGCACAACCACAGTTGTTCTTGCCGAAGTTGCACAGCAGCTCGGTAACAGCCGTGTCCGCGCCGTGTGCCTGAAGCCAACTGACGGTCTTTCACGTAACACACCAGTGCGCAACCTTGGTCACGGTATTCAAGTGCCAGTGGGTAACCGCACACTTGGTCACGTATGGAACGTATGGGGCGACGTGCTCGATGGCAACAACTCAGACTTCGACGACATCGAGCGTTGGGACATTCACCGTCCAGCTCCTGCATTCGACACACTCGAGCCTTCAAAGCGCATGTTCGAAACCGGCATTAAGGTCATCGACCTTCTGACTCCATACCTTGCTGGTGGAAAAATTGGTTTGTTCGGTGGAGCAGGCGTTGGTAAGACCGTTCTTATTACCGAAATGATTAACCGTGTTGCTTCGAAGCACGGTGGTGTTTCCGTGTTCGCCGGAGTGGGCGAGCGCACACGTGAAGGTACTGACCTTCGTATGGAAATGGAAGAGTCGGGCGTGTTTGAAAAAGCAGCCTTAGTGTTCGGACAAATGGACGAACCACCTGGCGTGCGCCTTCGCGTTGCTTTGTCAGCTCTCACCATGGCTGAGTACTTCCGTGACGTACAGAACCAGGACGTGTTGTTGTTCATCGACAATATCTTCCGTTTCGTACAGGCCGGTTCTGAAGTATCAACTCTTCTCGGACGTATGCCATCAGCAGTGGGCTACCAGCCAACACTTGCTGACGAAATGGGTCAACTTCAAGAGCGCATTACTTCAACCCGCGGCCGTTCAATTACATCACTGCAGGCTGTATACGTTCCCGCGGACGACTACACCGACCCAGCTCCGTTCACCACGTTCACCTTCCTCGATGCAACAACTGAGTTGTCTCGTCAGATCGCGTCACTTGGTATTTACCCAGCTGTAGACCCATTGGCTTCAACGTCAACAATTCTCACTCCAGAAACTGTTGGTGACCGTCACTACGCAGTTGCTCGTCGCGTGCAGGAAATCTTGCAGCGCTACAAGGAACTTCAAGACATCATCGCCATTCTTGGTCTTGACGAATTATCAGAAGAAGACCGCCAGACCGTGTCACGTGCGCGTAAGGTTCAGCGCTTCTTGTCACAGCCGTTCTATGTTGCTGAAGTGTTCACCGGCGTCAAGGGTGAGTACGTTCCTGTTGCTGAAACAGTGGAATCATTCGAAGCACTTATCAACGGTGAACTCGACGAGGTGCCAGAACAGGCATTCCTCAACGTCGGTTCAGTCGAGCAGGTGTACGCAAAGGCAAAGGCTCTCCAGGAGAACGCATAATGGCTGAGTCGTCGGGCGCAATGCGCGTAGAAGTTGTGTCACCCGAGCGGGTTCTCTTTTCCGGAGAATCAACTCAGGTGATCACCCGCACAATGGATGGTGGCGAGATCGCTTTCCTTCCAGGACATGCGGCGTTCCTTGGTGCACTCACCGAGAACCACACGCGCATCTACTTGTCTGACGGCACCATTCAAAACTTGGCCGTTCACCTCGGCTTTGTTGAAGTTGGTCCTGATCGGGTCACCATTCTTTCTGACGTCGCTGAACTTGAAGAAGACATCGACGTTGCGCGAGCACGTGCGGCTTTGGCTCGGGCGCAAGAAAGCTCTCGTGGAGAAACAGACGCAGCAACAGAGGCGGCGCTACGTCGAGCTCAAGCACGCCTTGCTGCCTCCGGCGGACTGTAAGCGCTGGCCGAAAGGCCACATGGTGTCTTCTCTCAGTGCCTAATTTTAGTTGTACTCTACAAATAAAATCGGCGTGCTGAAAAGTTGAGAACTGTTAAGGCAACCTGTTAAACAGTTAACAACTGTTTAAAGGGGAGCACCGTGTCTAAGAGATTTATCCTGTCGTTGTTAGTGGGGTCATCTCTTTTGGTGACAGCGTGTGGCGGAGGCAGTTCTAGCCCTTCCTCAACAGTTGGCCCTCGTCTTAAGAACTCTGCTTTGCCGCAGCCATGTCCTGAAGAAGCGGCTACGACTGAAGAAGTAGTTGTCGAAGAGGGTGAAGTTCTTCAGGACGTCAATTGCGTCGAAGCAGGTGACGAAGCTGTAGACACCTCAACCACCATTGTTGAAACGCCCCAAGACACCGTCGCAGAAGTCGTGCCAACAGTTGTTGAGAACACGACTGCACTTGGCTCTGGAAGTGCAGTCGAAATGACAGTTAAACCTGGATCTCCAACAGACCCAAAGAGGGGTGTGTTTAAACAGCAGCAGCAGATCGATTCTGTAAAGCGTATTCCAAGCGGCAAAACGACGAAGCTCAGCATCGTTCAAAATAAAGAAGCAACAGTCGTTCCCAATGACCTCTGCAAGATTCTCGCTGTCGATTGCGCATCATTGAATTTCGTCAACATCACTGTCACTGGAGCAGCCTCATTTACGGCCAGTGCCGAAATTCCAAACACAGCTTTTGCTTTCCCAGGAATGAAAATCTCGAACACCAGATTGATCGTCACAGCCAACGGCGCAGCAGCCACATTCTCAGTTCAAGCTGATGCGTCTCTCGTGATGTTCGGCTCGACACTGCCGATGACACTGACCGGCACATTCAGTACTGAGGATGTATCCATCAGCCTTACGTTGAGCAACAAAAACCTTGGGCTGAACGATGTATTCGGCATTCCTGGCCTGAGCATTTCATCAATTTCAACTCAAGTAAAGATCATTGGTCTTGTTCCAACATGTTGTCTCTTTTCACTCACCGGAACATTGCCAACATTCTTGAAAGAACTCGGTATCAATCCACAGTCTGAAATTCGAGTGACCTCATCGATGGGTTCATACCCATCAATTGTTGGAATTTCCGTTGGTTCCCAGGATGCTGGTGCGCCAGACATTTTCAATATCAAGAATGTGTTATCAGCCAAGTATGTTGCGGCTTCTTTGTCGGCACTTCCTGCGGAGATTGATGGTGTGACATACCCACAAGGTCTTGCAATGGCCTTTGATGGAGCGATTGCGAAAACTCCAGTGTCCGTGGCTGGAACTCTTGTTAATCCGCTTGAGTGGAATCTCGACTTCAAAATCGGAGCTTTCAATATTGCTGGATTTCAGTTAGAAGAAACAGTGGGAGCTATCACAAAGACGAAAACTGATCTTGGATTAATGATCAACGGCGGTATCAAGGGATACGGACTTGAAGCTCGCCTGAAAGGATCGTTCGATGTTTTGGGCGGTCTTGTCCTTGAGGGAGAATCAAGTTTCAAGCCAGCTCCAGGCATTGATCTCGGATCAATCAAACTCAAAATGGGTGCGAAATTTACTCGTGACGGAATACCAACTGGTGAGTTCACCGGAGAATTAGTTACCCCCAACTACGGATTTATAAAGGGAAGCGGCAAAGTTGGATTCAAGGCATATGAAAAGGGAATTGCTTACCTGATCGATGTCAAGGGTCAAGTTGGAATACCTGGCATGCCAGGTTTCGCAGATGTCACGGGTGGGCTCAAAATCACCAACTGTGACAATTTGAAGTGTTCCCAACCCACGGTTTTGCCAGAAGCGTCCCTCATCGGTTCGGCTTCGTTCTACAAGCAACCACGACAGTCTTTTTCAATCAAAGTCAACCCAGCAGGCTGGAGTTTCAGAGAAGAATTCAAGTTTGATTTCAACAAGGAACTCAAGACCTCTGGATCTGGTTTTGAAATTGGTATGGGAGTTAATGGAAAAGGCTCAGTTGTTATTTCCGAAAAAGGCGTAACGCTTGGCAATGGCAATCTGGGAGCAAAAGCATGGCTGAAGACCCCAGATACACCAGCTGTCTACAGCGCAAGAACTCAGACTCGCCTTTCGCGAACAAAGTGCTCTACAAAGTGGATGAGCGGAAAAGGTCTCGTGACGCGCTGCAATACAGAAATGTACTGGAGCTACGCAGGCGGAGACTTAATTTTCCCTGCCATCCGCGGTATCAATATCAACATTGGTGCTGAAGTAGGAATCGATAACGGTCGCTTCTACGTTGCTACTGGTCGTAATCAGTGGGCCGGCGCTCAGAAGTTGTACTTCAGCTGAAGTTGAAATTTCTGACTACAAACCAGCAATTGCCAAATCGCGTGCTGTTTTGTAGTCAGGTTTTCCATTAGGAGCACGAGGGATTTGGCTCACAAACACCACACGTTTTGGTGCCTTGTAACCAGCCAACTGTGTCTTCACGCTTGCAATAATGGCGGCTTCTTCCACCGTTGCGCCCGGAGAAAGAGATACGACAGCGGTGACTGCCTGACCAAACTTGTCGTTATCAATTCCGACAACAAGACAATCTAAAACCCCATCAACTCGCTTCACTGCCTCTTCAACTTCTTCGGGGAAGATCTTTTCTCCAGCCGAGTTAATGACTTGACTCCCTCGACCAAGCAGAGTGAGTGAACCGTCAGCTTCCACCGTGGCCATGTCTCCTGGGAATGAGTAGCGCACACCGTTAATCGTGCGAAATGTTTTACTTGATTTTTCTGGGTCTTTGAAATAACCGATGGGAACAGCACCACCGGCTGCGACCTTTCCAATTTCACCCGAACCTGGTTGCACTTCTCGATCATCTTCTGTGAAAACCTTTGTGGTTGCTGAAACCGAAAACTTTGCTGTTGCAGGGGGAAGGCCTTTCATACTGATTGCCATACCCATAGATCCTTCACTTGAACCCATGGCATCAAATAAGACAACCTGTTCAATCCGATCAAGCAGATCTTGTTTCACTTCAGAGGTCCACATCACGCCTGATGAAGCGACCATGCTCAAACTGCTCGTGTCGTAGGGCGTTCCTTTTGAGACGGCCTCATCAATCGCTTGAAGCATGGGCTTGGCAAATGAGTCACCGACAATCGTTATATGCGTTGCTTGTCTGTCTTGAATAACGCGGAACAATTCGTGCGCATCGAAACTTCGACTTTCTAACGTCACGATGTGTGCGCCGGCAAGTGATGGCATCATGGTCCCAATCCACATGCCTGTCCCGTGCATAAGCGGGCAACCTGGAATAGAAATGGGCCGGATGCCATTTGCCTGTGCTTCACGTAAAGTTGCTCCGAGATCAGCAACATCAGCTGGCGGAGTAACCCCAAGCAGCATCAGTCCATTGGTGATGAACGAATCGACAAGAGATCCCATCTGGTACATGACACCCTTTGGCATTCCGGTGGTTCCACCGGTGTACAGCATGTAAATGTCATCATCGCTGCGCGTGATTCGCGGCATTGGTTCGTGATTCTCAAAAAGGCTGTCGTAGGAAACTGCGCTTGGGACGTGGGAATCGTTGCTATCAGAAACTTCAACGAGCAACTTCAACTGTGGAAGGCGGTCAATGACTCGTGCAACCCGATCACCAAGTGAAGAATGGAAAAAGAGAACTTCTGAGTCACTGTTTTCAAGCAGGTACAGCAGTTCCTCATCGAGATATCTGTAATTCACGTTGACAGGTACACCTCGAAACTTAAAGGTCGCGAACTGTGCTTCTAAGTATTCGTTTGAATTGTAGAGGTAGAGGCCAACCTTGCTGTCGGGCTTGAGGCCTGCATCAACAAGTGCGGCAGCTATTCGTGCTGCACGTTCGTCATATTCGCTCCACGTGCGAGTGACAGTACCGTGAGTGATTGCGGGAGAATCTCCGATTGAATCGGCGATGTTTTCCCAGATAGTGGCGAAGTGGCTTTCCATTACCCGACAGTAGCCGCACTCTGGACCCGTGTTTTAGGCAGGCTAGGAGGGCTACTGTTCGTGACTTTCTAGTGCCTCAGCTGTAGTCGATTGCGGAGAATTCACTGATCTTGTCGAGCCTGTGTTGTGCATCAATCAGGCGCACTGTTCCACTGCGTGAGCGCATTACCAAGCTTTGTGTGTGCACAAGGCCAGGAGTAAAGCGAACGCCTTGTAGTAATTCGCCATCAGTAACACCGGTCGCAGCGAAGAAGCAATTATCACCTTTGACTAAGTCGTCGGTGTTCAAAATGCGACTGAGGTCGTAGCCCTGAGCGATTGCTGCAGCACGTTCTTCGTCATTACGAGGCCACAGGCGGCCTTGAATTTCCCCACCCATGCACTTCAATGCAGCGGCAGCAACAACGCCTTCAGGTGTTCCACCAATACCAAACATGACGTCAACGCCGGCATTTGGCCAGGCCGTTGCAATTGCAGAGAAAATGTCACCATCTGAAATCAGCTTGATGCGCGCGCCTGAGGCACGAACTTCTTCGATGAGGTCGTCGTGACGGGGGCGCTCAAGAATCATCACTGTTAGGTCGCGAACACTTTCGCCTTTTGCCTTGGCAATCCATTTGAGGTTCTGGGTAGGAGTTGCGGTGATGTCGATTGAGCCAACCGCATCAGGGCCAACTGCGATTTTTTCCATATAGAAACATGGGCCCGGATCAAACATGGTGCCACGCTCGGATACTGCAATCACTGAGATTGCGTTGCCTTTGCCTGATGCTGTGAGCGAGGTGCCGTCGATTGGGTCAACTGCGACGTCTGTGTCTGGCTTTGAGCCGTCTCCGACATGTTCGCCATTGAACAACATGGGGGCTTCGTCTTTTTCGCCTTCACCAATGACGACGATGCCGCTCATGGGCACAGTGCTGAGCACCATGCGCATGGCGTCCACTGCGGCGCCGTCGGCACCTAGTTTGTCTCCGCGGCCAACCCATCGACTGGCTGCCATGGCGGCAGATTCGGTGGTGCGTACGAGTTCGAGGGCGAGGTTACGGTCTGGGCGTTCAGTAGTCATCACGTACAAACCTAGTGCCCTGACTAACCTGCGTTCGTGTCCGTTCTGCCAATCCAGCTGTGCCTTCCGGGTGTCGAGATTACTGACGTCCTGGTGCGCCCTGGGGGTCAATGGGTGTCAGGAGTTGTCTCAGACGGCGCCTCTGCCATTCTGCGGATGTGGGCAGTTGACGGCAATGCATTCGTTGATCTCTATTCCGATGCGCCCTCGCGCGGTCGTGGGCTGTCTGGTGGGGTGCATGTGTGGAGCGATGACGGCGACGTTGTCTATGTGACAACTGACGCACGGGGCATTGTCGAAATAACACTTCGAAATGACGATGTGATGCAGGAGAGATCGTTGGCATTTGATGTGTCTCGGTCGTGGACAACGCCGGCAATCGATTACATGAATCACCGAGTATTTGCGATCGCCGACTGGAAAGAGTTGTGGGGATGCGACATTACTGACGGTGAACCGTACGTAGTGCATGACGAATCTGACTTCGCACTTGACGCAATTGCTGGCGTTGATGGAAGTTGCATCGTGTGGAACAGGCCTGACATGGCGTGGACTCAAAGTGCTTCATACCCAGAACGGATTGCGGATGGAGTTGCTGTGCAACAAGCTCGGTTTTCTCGGAACAAAGAATCTTTCGGCTTTATTGATGATTCAACTGGAGTTGCCAATGTTCACATTCTGGGTGACCAGATTGTTGATCCGAATATCTCCATCATCGACCATTGCGAACATGGCGCACCAACGTGGGGACCAGGTCAACGCACATGGTGTTTCAATACTGACGGTACGCGTGTTGCTTACACTCGCAACGAAGATGGGTATTCATCGTTGTGGGTGTTCGACAGGGTGACAGGTTCACGTCATCGCATTGGGCAAGGAGTTCACGGTTGTTTGTCATGGGAAGGCAACACACTCGCCGCAGTACGAACTGGTGCGCGTACACCGCAACAAGTTGTGGTGTATCAACTGAATAACTTGCTTGAACCTCAGCGCACGGTATTGGTGCGACCAGCCGATGCACGATGGTTCGAAAATGAAATCGATGTTGAACTTGTTGAGCCAACAGTTGAACGCGCACCGGGAGAAGTTGAAGTTCCGTATCGCTTGTATCGCGCGCATCGGCCACATGGCGGACTGATCTGCTGGGTACATGGTGGACCGAATGATCAATGGCAGGTCACGTTTCGTAGTCAATTCACCTATTGGTTATCGCGTGGGTTTGCGATTGCTGTCGTTGATCATCGCGGTTCGTCAGGTCATGGTCGTGACTTCATGATGAGCCTGAATGGCCGTTGGGGAGAATACGACGCCATCGATACTGCCAACGTGTTGCGCCATCTTCAAACCGTGCACGGGTTCTCTTCTGCAACAACTGTTCTGATGGGCGGCAGTGCCGGCGGATTAACGGCGCTTAATACGGCGGTACGTGATTCTTCGCTGTGTGCTGGTGTTGTGGTGAAGTACCCAGTCGTTGATCTAGTTGCCATGTTGCAGAGTGATGACCCCTTTGAAGGCCATCACATGCCAGCGCTCATCGGCTCTGAAAATCAAGCAGCAGAACGTTCGCCTCACAACAACGCCCTGGCACTACGTGGCACCCCAATCCTTGTTTTTCACGGTGACCAAGATCATTCAGTTCCTCTTGTTCATTCCGAACGGCTGCGAGATGCAATAAAGGAAGTGGGCGGAAACATTCAGTTGGAAGTGTTCGCAGGGGAGGGTCACGGATTCCGTAACTCTGTGAATATCGCTCGCGAATTTACTGTGACCGAAGAGTTCTTGCACTCCCTCATGAAGAACGCAAGATAGCGTTTCCAGCATGCTTCTCGCCGAGTTTGAAATCTTTCACTCGCGACCCATTGCGCCTACACGCCGGTTAGCTCTTGGCCGATTGATGTTGCCAGTAGAGCCTGCGCCGGGGTTTGGTGGCATTCTGCTTGGTGCAGTTCTTGCAGTGCACGCATCTGAAGTGGATGAAGATTTCATACCGGATCTTCAGCGTTTACTTCTAGAAATTGAACGTGATGCGCGCGTTGTTCAGCCACGATTGCGACATCGATTTCAAGTAGATCGCCACGGTTTGTCATACAGCACTCACCGCATGACCAGCGTGAATGATTCCATTGAGTTTGAGTTTCAGAACAACGGAACACCATTGCAACAAGCACTAGGGTCCATTTACGCATTGGAACGTCTTGATATTGGTCTTCGTCAACAGTTGGTTCCCGTTATGTTGCGGGCAATGAAGTGGCGCGGACCAATCGGTGCTTCATTCATTGAGTACTTGGCTGGCTCAAAAGTGTCATCAGTGTCGGCGCTGGCAGACCCACGCGCATGGGCATTGGAGATTCTTGGTTTTCCTGGCGGCACTGTGAAGCCCGGAAAACGAGACATCATGGCTCATTATCGCGACAGTGTGCGGCGTGCTCATCCTGATCATGGGGGCAATGAAACCGACGCAAGCAAATTGATTATTGACATCACTGAGGCTCGTCGCGTGTTGCTTGAGGCGTTGTGACGGCAGTTGCTGGAATCGTTTTGTTTCCTGGTGCCGGCTCATCGTCAACACACTCATCTTTGTTGGCAATGCAGGACGCACTGGCACCCTTGCCGGTAGCCAGGCATGACTTTCCTTATCGCATCGCTGGGAAACCGTTTCCAGATAAAGCGCCAGTTCTCATTGCAAGTGTTAAGGAACATGTACGTGAATTCGCAGAGTCACTAGGTGTCTCGACTTCGAAGATTGTTATTGGTGGGCGGTCGATGGGCGGCCGGATGTGCTCTATGGCGGTTGCAGATGAAGTAGACCCATTAGAAGTTGCAGGGCTGGTACTGGTGTCGTACCCGTTGCATCCGCCAAAGAAGCCAAGTGCTTTACGCATTGAACATTTGTCGCGCATCACTGTTCCAACGTTGTGCGTAAGTGGGACAAAAGACAACTTTGGAACACCAGACGAACTTTGCGATGCGTTCGCTGTTGTTCCTGGTGATGTCACGTGGAGTTTCATTGACAATGGTCGACATGAACTAGCAAAAGCTGACGCCGATGTTGCTCAACGAATTGCGGCGTGGGTGACGAAACTCTAAAGATTTTGAGAAATCTCATCAAGATCACGGTGTGCAGTTTCTGGGTAGCGAAACCACACGATGAGCGATGCAATGACAGGGCCGGTAACGAGGCACAGCATCACTGTCCCATACGACAATCCTGAATCCAAGACAAGCCCGGCTCCGACTAAGCCAACAATTCCACCAAAGAGCGCAGAGGTCATGATGATTCCACCAGCCGTGCCCCGTGAACCTGTGGGAAACAGTTCGCCGCGATAAACGGCAAGAGCTGGGTATGAAATTCCAAACGCAAGGCCGCCGGCAATTGCAAATATCCACATGATTGCGCCGGATGTAGAGAACGAGAGCGCCAAGAGAAATGCCCCAATGGGAACCAATGTGGCCCCGATGATGCGCCGGCCTTTTTCATCTGCGAAGTGGCCACCAATGATGAGACCTAATGATGCAGGAGATGACGTTGTAATGGTGAAGAGGGCAACAAGTGCAGCAGAGTACCCACGGTCATCTTTCAGGTACCTGTTTTGAAAGATCGACACGGTGGCAATGTACATATTCGTAAGGAACACAACTGAACAGATTCGGCCTAGCTGTCCGCGAAATGCCGACGACAGTTTCATGCGTATCGCCACGGCCTGTTTTTGATGTTTGGTGAATCGTTCTGATTCCGGTAACCACTTGGTTAGCGCAATGGCAACAAATATCCACACCAGAGCGACGAGGTAAATAAGCCTCCATGATGTGGGGCCGCGGTCCGCTAACGGCAGGGAACCAACAGCAATGCCTCCACCTATTCCACTGATGACTGCGAGAAGTCCGGTTGCGTATGCCCGTGTATTGCGAGGCATTTCTTCTAATGCGACAACTGCAATCAAAATGTCAAGCGTGAGGCCAAGCGGGCGACCAATTGCTTGTGTGCCGACAAGAAAAACATATGAGGGTGCAATTGCACCGAGCGATGACACGATGGGTGCGGCCCACGCCATTGCGATCATGACGGGGCGTCGCCCGTACTTGTCTGCCAATGCAACGAGTGGCAAACAGATGATGATGCCGAATCTCACAACAGATGCACCAATTCCCTGACCAGATTGGGAAACATTAAATTCGTCGGCTGCGAATGCAACCGTTTGAGTGAAGAGAGTGTTGATAAATGCGGCTGACATGGATGCCAGCCCCACCAAAATCAGAATTTGCCGTTGGCGTGGGGTCAAATCTTCGGTTGGCTTTGCCCATCGGGGTAGGCGTCTCAGCAGAAGTTTTCCGTTCAAGGCCACCGCGGGAGCATACTGATAGTCATGTCCATTGGTTCGAATCAGCGCGAGGGTGATGTCATCGTTGTTGCTCAGAGTGGGCCATTAGCCGGCGAGGTAGTTGTACCAGGCGCTAAAAACTCGGTCCTGAAGCTATTGGCGGCGACGTTGCTTGCTGATGGCAGGTACACGCTGACAAATGTTCCGGTCATTGAAGACGTGGTGATCATGGCTGACTTGCTGCGTGCCGTTGGGCTCGAGATCTCCTTTTCGCAAGCTCCCGCAGGCGAGACTGGCCAGCACCTGTCTATTTATAACTCTGGCGCCATTACACCTGTTGCACCATTTGAACTAGCTGACCGCATTCGTTCCTCAGTGAATCTTGTCGGCCCACTGCTCGGACGTTTTGGACAAGTTGATATTGCACTTCCCGGTGGCGATGACTTTGGTGGTCGGCCTATTGACATGCACTTACGTGGACTCGAAGCAATGGGTGCAGAATTTGAAACATCTTCCGAGGGAATTGTGGGGCGTTGTGCTCACCTTGTTGGTGCCGAAGTCGTGTTTGATTTTCCGAGTGTGGGTGCAACAGAAAACGTGTTGATGGCTGCAGTTGTAGCAGATGGTGTCACAACTATTCGTAATGCGGCGCGGGAACCAGAAATTGCAGACTTGTGCAACATGTTGCGCAAAATGGGATGCCGGATTGACGGAATTGGCACAGCAACATTGACCATTACTGGTGTTGTGCCATCTTCACTGCAGGCAGTTACTCATGAAGTAGTTACCGATCGTGTGCAATCGGCCACGTATATTGCTGCTGTTGGCATGTGTGGTGGCACCATCCGCGTGGCCCGGGCAAATGCTCAACACATGGGCATGATGCTGACTCGCTTCACTGACATGGGCATGATCTTTGACATTGACGACGAGGGGATTACTGCAACAGCACCCGACAGATTGACATCGGTAGATGTCTCCACCTTGCCGTATCCGGGTGTTGCTACTGACTACAAACCTCTGGTGGTGGCGATGTTGTCAATGGCAAATGGTGTCGGAATAGTTACTGAGAATTTGTACCCAGGCCGATTCCGTTATGTCGACGAGTTACGTGCGCTTGGAGCCAATATCGAAATCGACGGTCACCATGCTGTTGTTCGAGGAGTTGAACATCTCACTGGCGCCACCGTGGTCGCGCCTGATATTCGCGCCGGAGCAGCCCTTGTTGTCGCAGGTCTCGCAGCGTCTGGAATCACCGAAATTGGCGATGTGTTCCACATTGATCGTGGGTATGACGACATTGTGGGTCGCCTCAGCGCTTTAGGCGCCTCAATTAGTCGAGTTCGGCCTGAGTCGTAGCCTCAGGCCGGGTCAATTTCTTGGCACGCGAATTTGCGAGCCGTAAAAGACCAAAAATGAGGACAATGGGCACGAGGGCATACAGCATCTCGTCCCACCCACCTTGATGAGCGAACATGATGTCAGCGTAGGCTGTATCCATGTCAATGCGCCAACAGGTAGAAGAAACCATCGTGGTCATACGACCAGCTCTTCAGGCCGACGGCGGAGACATTGTCTTGCATGATGTCAACGAAGAGACCGGTGTCATCTCGGTCGAACTGGTCGGAGCCTGCACTACGTGCCCTGCTTCTGACCAAACTCTGAAGGCCGGCATCGAACGCATTATGAAAGACCGCATCGACGGAGTCACTGAGGTCGTGCAGGTCATCTAAGTGAGCCGTCGCACTCTTAGCCCCGAACAGCTTTTTACCGCCGCATGTGATGGCGACAGAGCTGCACTTGCTCGCGTCCTGTCGCTACTTGAACGTGGTGATGCAGTCGCCCGAGAAGTTGGAAGGCTTGCCTACAAGCGCAGCGGTACTGGATACACAGTGGGTATCACCGGAGCTCCTGGCGCCGGAAAGAGCACGCTGACCAGTTCGCTCATCACACACTTGCGCAAACAAGATCTTGAAATCGCGGTTCTCGCAATTGACCCGTCTTCGCCGTTTACTGGTGGCGCAATTTTGGGCGACCGTGTGCGTATGCAAGACCACGCAACAGACCCTGGCGTTTTCATTCGTTCTATGGCAACGCGCGGACACCTTGGTGGTTTGTCGCTGTCTACTCCTGAAGCAATTCGCATGCTTGATGCTGTTGGCCGCCAATGGATTTTGGTAGAGACCGTTGGCGTTGGCCAAGTAGAAGTTGAAATTGCTGGCAAGGCAGACACCACTGTTGTTGTGTTGAACCCAGGCTGGGGCGATTCGGTGCAAGCAAACAAAGCAGGCCTCATGGAAATTGCTGACGTGTTTGTCATTAACAAGGCAGACCGAAAGGGCGTTGAAGAGACTCGTCGTGACATTGAACAAATGTTGGAACTGTCAGATATTGCTCACGAAGCATGGCACCCACCAATCATCGCCACCATCGGCAACACGGGAGAGGGTGTTACGGAAATGTGGGATGCGGTGTTAGAGCATCGCGCTTCAATTGAATCGTCTGGCGTATTGAAGTCGCGCCGTGAATTCCGTTTGCGCGCCGAACTGCGTGAAATTGTTGCGCGTCGACTCGAGTTGAAAGCTCGTGAGATTCTTAGTGGTGATCAATGGGATGGGTTGCAATCACAAGTGCTGAACCACGAACTTGATCCGTGGTCAGCAGCTGATGAAATGCTGCGCGGAGTAGGAGCCTGAAATGTCCAATGAATCATTAGTACTTGTTGATCGTCGTAGTGACGGGGTTGCTGTCGTTACGTTGAACTCACCCAAGGTGAATGCCTTGTCTACTGCGCTTCTTGCGCGTCTTCATGATGTGGCCCGAGACCTCACCAGTAACCCTGCAGGAGCAGTAGTCATTACCGGTGGCGACCGCTTGTTCGCAGCTGGTGCTGATATTTCAGAGTTTGGTGGCCCTTCTGAAGCAAAAACAATCGGCGCTGCGTTCCATGCCGCATTGAATGCCGTTGCAGCTATTCCTTCGTTCACCATTGCTGCCGTTAGTGGTTATGCCCTTGGTGGCGGTTGCGAATTGTCAATGGCGTGCGACTATCGCATTGCATCAACAAAGGCAGTGTTTGGACAACCCGAAATTCTCCTCGGCATTATTCCTGGCGGTGGCGGAACGCAACGTCTTCCACGAATAGTCGGCGCAAGCAGGGCCAAAGAAATCATGGCGACTGGTCGTCAAGTGAAAGCAGAAGAAGCACTTGCTATTGGTCTTGCTAATGAAGTTGTTGAACCAGATGCATTGATGACACGTGCATTGGAACTAGCAACAACTATTGCGTCTGGTGCAACAGTGGCAACGCGTCTAATCAAACAAGCAGTAGATCAAGGTATGGAAACTGATCTGGCATCGGGTCTTGCCCTAGAACTTCAGTTGTTTGAAGAAGTCTTTCATTCAGCTGATAGCCAAATTGGTGTAGCTAGTTTCCTTGAACACGGACCAGGTAAAGCCTCTTTCACTGGCAAATAACTCATGCATCATTTTCGCGCACCTGATGCACGCCGCTTCATTTCTGCCTCACTAATGATTGGCATCGCGTTCGTTATCTTCGGCGCATCATTCGGAGTTCTGTCCGTTTCTGCTGGCGCATCCGTTGCGCAATCATGCGCCATGTCATTGCTTGTTTTCACTGGCGCATCACAAATGTCTGCGGTCAGTGTTATCGCTTCTGGCGGAACAGTTGCAAGCGCATTCGGTGGGGCAGTGTTGTTATCAGGCCGTAATGCGGTCTACGGATTAGCAATGTCCCCGGTGTTGAAGCAGGGAAGTCTCGCTTCACGTTTACTCGGTGCGCAGTGGGTGATAGATGAAACAACAGCGATTGTCTCAGCCGAAACAGATCCGGCTACTCGCAGAACTGCATTCTGGATTTCTGGCGCGATTCTGTACGCCAGTTGGAATATCGGAACATTGCTTGGTGCGTTAGTGGGTTCCAGCATTAACCCCAGTGATTTCGGGCTTGACGCTGCATTTCCTGTGATGTTCACTGCAATGATTGCGCCACACCTGCGCACATCAACTGGTCGCAAAGCCGCATTGTTTGGTGCAGTTGCTGCAGTGGCACTTGCACCGTTCATGCCGATTGGTTTGCCGATACTTGTGTCAGCACTTGGCATGTTGTTCGGCTTGTCACCGACCTCAGATGAATCAACTGCGAAGACTGACGGCGCACCATGAGTTGGACGTTTGTATTGGCGCTTGCGGCATGTGCCTACGGCCTGAAACTGCTTGGTGCTGTCATTATTGGTCAGCGTGAGATGCCGCTGGTGGTGCAGCGGTGTTTGTTGCTGATTCCAGCGGCATTACTTGCGGGGCTGATTGCGAAAGACACGTTTACAACTGGTCAGAGTTATGCCATTGATGCGAGAGCGGCCGGATTAGCTGTTGCGGTGCTTGCTACGTGGCGCAAGTTGCCTTTTGTTGTGGTGATCGTTGCAGGGGTCGGAACGACTGCTCTGATACGTGTATTCATCTAGCGCGATCAGTAATTCTGCGAGACTGACAATATGAGTACTACCACCTTGCTGCTTGTCTTAGACCTTGTGGGTATTGCCGTGTTTGCATTATCAGGCGGCTTGGTTGGTGTGGAGAAGAAATTGGATATTTTCGGTGTGCTCGCATTGGCAGCTACGTCTGCTTTGGGCGGCGGAATCATTCGTGATCTATTGCTAGGAATAGCGCCGCCTGCCACATTTACTGATGCTCGATATTTAGTGGTGCCAGTCGTGTGTGGAGTTTTTGTCTTCTATGTTCACCCTGCTATTTCTCGGTTGCAAAAACCACTGCTAGTTCTTGATGCTGCAGGACTGGGCTTATTTGCTGTTGCAGGTACGCAGAAGGCCTTAAACGCCGGCCTCAATGCTTCTGCCTCTGTTGGTATCGGAATGCTTACTGCAATTGGGGGAGGAGTAGCACGCGATGTCTTGGTGCGCGAGATTCCCGTGGTGCTTCACCGAGAGATTTATGCAACGGCAGCGATAGCGGCAGCAGTAGTAGTTGTAGTCGGCGATGAGTTTGAACTCAACCAATCAGCGGTGGCTGTTGTGGGAATCGTGCTTGCGTTTTCAATCCGCGTGATTTCAAAGTGGCGTGGCTGGTCTGCGCCACGTCCTGCGTAGTTATTGCTCAGCGAGTTTCTTGAGAATGCGTAAGTTCTTACGCCAAATTGCTTTCATCACAATTTGACCGCCAACAAGAGAGCCAAGTTTTCCGCCGAGCCACCATGGGAACACCAAGACTTCAGTCCACACGAAACGAGTGGTGGTCGGTGACAATGCTTCAAGTGTGAATTCACCAGTTCCGGTAACAACGCCGGTGTGCGTGACGCCCATTGCTTTTTCTGGAACCCATGAAGTTATTTTCATCTCGTCGACAAGCTTGATGGGGCCAACTTTGGTGTCGCAGTAAAATTCGGTGCCTGTACCACGCGTCTGATCAGTCTTGAAACGGATTGCGACGGCATCTGCCATCCAGTCAATGTGACGTTCGATTGGTTCAACGACTTCCCACACACGTTGGGTGCTTGCGTTGATATCAATTGCTACGCGAATGCTTCCCATGGTTTAGGCGTTCACTGCGGCGCTGCGAAGTGCATCTGCTGCAAATTCAGGCGCGATGATATTGATCATGACGCCTGTGCCGCGTTCGAAACCGGCAGTTGTGGTGAGCTTTGGAAACAAGTGTGCGTGCCAGTGGTACGTGCCTTCGTGGTGTGACGGGGCTGTGTGGAACACGAGGTTGAAAGCAATGTCACCAAGTGTGGCAACAAGATGCTTCAGGGCATCACGAACAGCGAGACCGACGCCAGCGAGTGCAGCATCAGACGAATCCGTGAGATGTTGCTGGTGGTCCTTTGGCATGATGAGCAATTCATATGGGCTAGAAGACCAGAACGGGCAGATCACCATTGCGTGATCATTTTCAAGAACAAAACGCTCGTTGTGTGATTCAGCTTCTGTAGTGGTGCACACAATGCATCCACCTTTGAAACGTTCGAAAGCACGTTCTTCTTCAAGAATTTCGCCAGGTACGAAAGGAAGACCAAGCAACTGTCCGTGTGGGTGAGCAAGTGATGCACCAGCTTCACGACCATGATTCACAATTGCTTGCGTGTAGCGAATGTTTGGCGTGTTGGCATGTGCAATGAAGCGAGCTTTGAGAGCAGCCATCAGTTGCACAATCTGATCATCAGAAAGTTGATCAAGTCGCACTTCATGCTCTGGCGAGTACACGAACACTTCGTGAGTGCCGCTGGCTTCAGCCATTACGTGCACAGGGCCAAGGTTGCGTACCGCAAGTGACTCGTCGCCTTCGAATGCGGGGTAGCGGTTAGCGATAACGCGCAATTGCCAGTTGCCTGCTGCGTCAGTGTTTTCCAAAAGCGGAACATCGTCGTTCGCAAGAGTGCTGTCTGGACAGAAGGGGCATTCACGATCGGGATCGTTTTCAACTTTTTGTGCACGTGGAGCAAAGTCGCTCGTGCGTTTAGCTCGAGATGGCACCACTGTGACCCAACGGCCGGTGAGAAGATTGAGACGAAGTTGGCTCATTACCTATTCAGGATAGGCCGAAAAGCCCTGATTTCGGTGGATTATCGGCCCACGCAAGTCACACGGTAGGAGAATACCGACTGACGTGACGATATGAATCAGAAGTAAACGGAGCCTGACGCCCGTCGGCATAACGAGAGAACAAAGTCAATCCCGATTGCTCGGCAATTGCATCAAGTTGGGGTGGAGTGAAGTAACGAACAGCGAAAGATCGAACCTGTGAGGCGTGCTCAGGGCCAAGGTGCGTGAAAGTGCCTGTAATGCGCTGAGACAGTGGGTCGTGGTGGCTGGTTGCGAGCACTTCTTCGCCCGTGGCCATGGTCTGGATGGATTCAAGTGTGGACGCTTCTGTTGAATTCGGAATAACTGCGTCGATATAGAGGAATCCACTTGGGGCTAGGACGCGAGCGACGTGCCTGATGCAAGCCTCAAGGGCTGATTCGTCTGGCACGTTGAAGAGCGTGTTGTATCCGATGAAGACAACATCAAACGGGCCGTCTGGTAATTGTTCTGAAAAGTCACCGCAGATGAACGAGACGGAAGCAGGGAAGTTCTTTTCTTGCGCTATCTGCAACATGGCTGTCGATGAATCAATACCAACAATGGTGTCGCCAGATGTCGGACGCAACGATAGCCATTGGGTCACTAGTCGACCCGTGCCGACACCAAGTTCGAGAACTCGGACTGGCTCATCGGAGAGGGAGCTGACGATGGATTCAAGAAAGTCGGCATCGTCGAGACCTGCGTACCACTGGTCGTACACCTCGGCAAAGGAATCGCCATACGTGGTCGCGTCGTATCCGTCAACGCCATAGGGGTTCTCGTGGTCGTTGCTCATCAGGTACTAGTCCACCACGACCATGTGCGAGGGGACGCATCGGTAGCCTGAAGACATGACCGAGATCACCGATTCACCACGTTCGTACGTGTATCTCGATCACGCTGCAACGTCTCCGTTGCGCCCAGAGGCCCGCGATGCCATGAGTAAGTACGGCGACGTGATGTACGCAAACCCATCGGGCTCGCACCGATTTGCGCGTGAAGCTCGCCAAGTCATTGATGAAGCACGAGATGCGGTGGCTGAAGTTATCGGATGTCGTCCCGGTGAAGTGATTTTCACAAGTGGCGGTACAGAGGGTGCCAACGCTGCAGTTCTCGGCGCTACTCGTCGAACAGGTGGAACCGCAGTATGTGGAGCAACCGAACATCATGCTGTGTTGCATTGCGTCGAACATATTGATGGCACCGTGGTGCCCGTGACGCCTGCAGGATCAGTTGACCCTGATGTCATGCGCGCAGTGTTGACAGACCTAGACAATGTTGCTGTGGTGTCCGTCATGACAGTGAATAACGAGACCGGCGCAATTTCAGATTTAGAACACATCTCGCACGCAGTTCGACGCCAGGCACCAGACGCACTGTTTCATACAGATGCTGTGCAAGCTGCATGCTGGATTGACTTGCGAACAGTGTGGTCGCACGTTGACTGCCTCACACTGTCAGCACACAAATTTGGTGGACCTAAAGGAATGGGAATCATGGTGCTGCGTGAAGGCGCAACATTGGAACCACTTATTCTCGGTGGCGGACAAGAACGTGATCGTCGCAGTGGAACACACAACGTTGCTGGCATTGTGGGTACTTCCATTGCACTTTCGTTGACAGATAAGAATCGTAAATCTGAAGTGGCCAGGCTTGGCAAATTACGTGATCAGTTGATTAGTGGAATCACCTCACGCATTGAATGCGCTACGGCCACGCTTGCGCCAGGAACTGGTACCGCTGGCACTGCACATGTATGCCTAGAGAATCTTGAGAGCGAATCGTTGCTGTACCTGCTGGACGAAGCAAGTGTGTGCGTCTCGGCTGCATCGGCGTGTGCAAGTGGCGCAATGGAGCCATCACATGTACTTGCGGCCATGGGTGTTTCACGCGGACGTATTAAAGGATCACTGCGTTTCAGCCTTGGGCACACCACCACTGAAAGCGATGTTTCTGCTGCAATCGATGCGACAATTGCAGCTGCAGCACGACTGGGGGCGGTGACATCATGAAAGTTCTTTTAGCTATGTCTGGCGGCGTTGACTCATCGGCTGCGGCGCTGGTGCTTCGTGATCAGGGTCATGATGTTGTCGGAGTCACCATGCGTTTATGGGGTGGTGAAAGCGACACGGGTTGTTGTTCCGTATCTGATGTTGATGATGCTCGCAGAGTTGCACAACAAGTGGGCATTGATCACTTGGTGTTTAACTTTTCCGAAGAATTCAACGAGCACGTAGTTGAACCGTACGTGGCATCTCACGTACAGGGCACCACGCCGAACCCTTGCATTGAATGCAATCGTCATTTGAAGTTCGACAAACTGATTGAACGTGGTCGTGCGTTGGGGTTTGATGCAGTTGCTACTGGTCACCACGCACGCGTGATTGATGTTGACGGAACCTTGCGGTTGGCTCGTGGTGCAGATGCTGCGAAAGATCAGAGTTATGTGGTGCACATGTTGTCAGCTGAAGATCTTGCGTATGTGATGTTTCCGGTTGGTCATATGCAGAAATCAGATGTACGTGAATTGGCTACTAGTGGTGGTTTACGCACTGCGGCTAAGCCCGATAGTCAAGATGTGTGCTTTATCGGTTCAACCATTGGCCGCGCAGGCTTCCTAGAACCACGACTCACATTCAACTCGGCAACGGTTGTTGACGGAACTGGCACGCAAGTAGGCGAAGTACCAGCAGTTGAGTTAGTAACACTTGGACAGAGACGCGGCCTTGGCCTTGGTGGTGGCGACAAGCGATATGTGGTTGCAGTCGATGTGCCGTTGCGACGCGTAGTTGTTGGCGACGAAGCCGAGTTGTTTATCTCTCATACGTCTATCGGCACCTTGTCGTGGCCGTATTCAACTGATGTATCAACTATTTCCTCTCGAGAAATTCTTGTGCAGGGAAGCGCTCACGGCGAGCGGTCTGCAGGCACCATTACTGTCACTGGCGACACGGCTGTTATTGCTTGGTC
>Ga0214162_1000041_pt1 | contig 28245 bp, 27 predicted proteins | sample LakMenepilimnion_3_FD_153000 | JGI IMG/M metagenome (GOLD analysis project Ga0214162, IMG submission 153000) | Freshwater microbial communities from Lake Mendota, WI - Practice 20APR2010 epilimnion v5 | ecosystem: Environmental > Aquatic > Freshwater > Lake > Epilimnion/Euphotic zone | place...
CCTGCCTGGCATCCGTATTTCCAAAAGTCACGATTCCTTCCAATATTTTTTGTTCTTCTGAGGAACTTTCGTCGGAATCTGTTAGTTCCAAAGCTTGCGATAATTGATCGACAGAAAAATTTGTCTTTTGTTTGCCCAATTTATTGTGTAAGTAGATGGTGACCTTCCGCATGGGCAAACTTATTGGCGAAAGCAATTTATCAAGCACTGCAACTGGATAAGCAACCTTTTTGGCAAACTTGATGTTATTTCTACTGGCATATACTTTTGGTAAAACCTCCCCGAACAGCAAGATTAAAAACGTTACAATAACAACTTCAATACTGAATTTCAAAACGGAAGAAGAGACTGCGGCAAACCAATTTTTCCCGACAAACAAAAACAGGATTACCACTCCAATATTGATAAAATTATTGGCTACTAGAAGCGTGGCTAGCAATTTTTTGGGTTTTTCCAGCAGTTTCGTAATAATTTTCCCTTTCGACGGATGTTCTTGTAAGGTTTCGTCCAAGTCTTTTTGTGATAAGGAAAACAGCGCCACTTCGGCACCAGAAATCAGAGCAGAACAAAACAACAAAGCAAAAATTGCAACAAAACCGAAGACCAAATTAGTATCTAAAGTGTAAGCAAAAAGAAAACTGGGCTCTGGGTCCAAATTAAAAGAGATTAGTTAGACAATTGTGACGGCAAATCGTTTTCAGGCAAACCGTTATTTTCTGGGTCAAAGTTAGTGTTTTTTACAATCCCTGCGCTTTGAATGGGTTTGGCATCTTCATTTCCTTTTTTGGTTGACAAAAAAGTGAATTCTGTAACTTGAATTTCGCTGGTGTATTTTGTAGCACCGTCTTCGGCTTGCCATTGACGCGATTTTATTCGCCCTTCAACATAAATCTTATCGCCTTTTGACAAATATTTTTCGCAAATTTCGGCGGCTTTATTGCGCACAACCAAATTGTGCCACTCGGTAGAAGTTATCTTTTCGTTGGTCGTTTTATTGATGTACACTTCATTGGTAGCCAACTGAAATCTTCCTATGCAATTGCCTCCATCGAAATAATGCATTTTGACATCTTCGCCCAGATAGCCAATCAGCATAACCTTATTTAACGTTCCGTTCATTATAATGAATTAGTATTAAAATCAAAGATACATGTTTTAGAAAATATTTAATTCATTTCGATAAAATTAAAAATCACAATCGGAAAAGGAAACGTCTTCAAAGTTTTGGCATCGATTCCGTTTTCGATAGTTCCATCAACCCTTATTTTCCAAAACTTGATATGCAAATGCTGGTGCGATAATTTGTGAATGATGTTTTTCTCGTTGCAATCTTCGATGCTTGTTACGCTGTTGTTTTTGAAAAATCCGTCTTTGATATTGGCTGCAATAAAATCAAAATCTTCAGGCGCATCCGTTTCTATTAAAGGAAATTCATAGAGATTGTGCCAAATCCCCTTTGCCGTTCGCTTTTGGATTATGGTATTATCATTGTCATCAGAAACGACCAAGTAGTTAAAGAATCTATTTCTAACCTTTAGTTTCTTTGATTTTACGGGCAATAGATCGACTTTCTTTTTTTGCAAAGCGGCGCAACTCGAATTAAAAATACAAATGCCACAATTCGGACTTTTGGGAACACATTGCAAAGCACCAAATTCCATAATGGCCTGGTTGAACAAAGCGGGGTCGTCCTTAGGCATCAATTCGAAAGCCAAAGCGGCGAATTCTTTTTTGGCGGAAGCCGCAGCAATATCAGTCTCTATATTAAAGTAACGTGACAAAACCCGGAAAACATTTCCGTCGACAACGGGAACAACCTCATTATAAGAAAAAGAGGCAATTGCGGCTGCCGTGTATTCGCCAACTCCTTTTAACTTCAACAAATCATTATAGTTGTCGGGGAAAATTCCAGATAATTCATGGGCCACATATTGGGCGGTTTTATGCAAATTACGGGCACGAGAATAATAGCCCAAACCCTGCCAAAGTTTCAAAACCTGCTCTTCATTGGCTTTGGCCAAATCAAAAACGCTTGGAAAAGCCCTTATAAATGACAGAAAATACGGCATTCCTTGTGCCACTCGTGTCTGTTGGAGCATAATTTCGGAGAGCCAAATTATATAGGGATCGACCGTTTTACGCCACGGGAGATCCCGCTTGTTTTGCAAATACCACTGCTGTAATGAGTTAGTAAAATCCATATTTTAATTTTGAGTAACAAAAGTAAAAGTTTATCTCATTAAATTTTAATCAATTAGCTTGAATAATTGTTTTTTTAATTCCTATATTTGCAGTCTTAAAAAATCAATATTACAATTATTTAACTACACAAGAAAATGACTAAAGCAGATATCGTTGCAAAAATTGCAGAAAAACTAGGTCTTGAAAAAGGAGATGTTCAAGCAACAGTGGAGACCTTTATGACAGAAGTAAAAAATTCATTAGAAGTTGGAGACAACGTTTATTTAAGAGGATTTGGAAGCTTTATTGTGAAAACAAGAGCTGAAAAAACTGGAAGAAATATTTCTAAAAACACCACAATTAAAATTCCCGCTCACAACATTCCAGCATTTAAACCTGCTAAAGTGTTTGTAGAAGGGGTAAAAGTTAATAACGAAACAAAATAAAAAAAAATATTAATCACAAAATCACCAACTATTATGCCAAGTGGTAAAAAAAGAAAAAGACATAAGGTAGCGACGCACAAACGTAAAAAAAGAGCGAGAGCTAACCGTCACAAAAAGAAAAAGTAGTTTTAAACTACTTTTTTCTTTTTAAAAGTTCATTGAAATCGAAAGTTAGTGTTCAGTGTTCGGTATTTAGTGTTCAGTTAGCTGCAAGCTGAATACTGTAAACTGCAAACTAATTTTCCCCGGGTTCAATACCTGTTAAAATTATTGTTTAATCCATCCATGCTGAAAAGTCGATGGTTGGTAGTTGATAGTTGAAGGATTTTCCAACAACCAACAACCAACAACCAACAACCAATAAGTACGGATAAAAATTTACAGAGTGAATAAAGAATTAATCATCCGATCTAGTTCCGAAGCCGTAGATTTTGCCTTATTAAAAGATGGAAAACTAATTGAATTACACAAAGAACAAGAAACAAGCAACTTCCAAGTTGGGGATATTTTTATCGCCAAAATAAGGAAACCCGTTGCAGGACTAAACGCCGCTTTTGTAAATGTAGGCTTCGAAAAAGACGCTTTTTTACATTATCACGATTTAGGTCCCAATCTTGCTTCCCAACTGAAATTCATAAAACTTGTAAGCGCAGGTAAAATAAAAGATTTCTCCCTAAAAAACTTTCAGTTTGAAAAAGAGATAGACAAAAATGGATCGATAATAGAGATTATCAATCCCAATCAATCTATTTTAGTACAAGTCGTCAAAGAACCAATATCCACTAAAGGACCAAGAATTAGCGCTGAGCTTTCTCTTGCCGGAAGATTTATTGTTTTGGTTCCGTTTTCTGACCGTGTTTCTATTTCACAAAAAATAGAAGACAAAAAAGAAAAAGAACGTTTGAAACGACTGGTACAATCCATCAAACCAAAAGGATTTGGCGTTATTGTTCGCACAGTAGCCGAAGGCAAAAGCACCGTAGAATTAGAAAAAGATTTGCAGAACCTCATAGAAAGATGGACTGCAATGTGTAAAAAATTACCAACCGCTCATCATCCGTCCAAGGTATTAGGAGAGCTCAATAGAGCTTCATCAATATTAAGAGACGTCTTCAACGATACCTTTAGTGGAATCCAAATAGATGATGAAGAGTTGTACAACCAAACAAAGGACTATTTACAAGAAATAGCGCCTTCAAAAACATCGATTGTTAAGTTTTATCAATCCAAAGACACTCCAATTTTCGAGAAATACAACATTGAGAGACAAATCAAGACCTCCTTTGGAAGAACAGTTTCCATGAGTAAAGGCGCCTATCTTATTATCGAACACACTGAGGCTTTGCACGTTATAGATGTGAATAGCGGAAACCGTTCTAATAAAGCATCTAACCAGGAAGATACTGCCATGGAAGTCAACATGATTGCTGCCGCCGAAATTGCCAGACAATTGCGTCTTCGCGATATGGGCGGAATAATCGTAATTGATTTTATCGATATGGGCAATCCAGAAAATCGCAAAGTCTTATTCGACTTCCTTCGGGAAGAAATGGACGATGATAAAGCCAAACACAAAATCTTACCACCAAGTAAATTTGGATTAGTCCAGATTACCAGACAAAGAGTAAGACCGGAAGTCAACATCAAAACTAGAGAAGAAGATCCAAACAATATTGAAGGCGAAATAGAAGCGCCAATTCAAATCATTGACAAAATCGCACTTGATCTAGAAAGCATATTAAAAACCCACCAAGACGTTGTGCTTAACGTACATCCCTTTGTGGCCGCATACCTTATCAAAGGTTTTCCATCAATACGTTCAAAATGGTTTTTTGAACATAAAAAATGGGTGAAAATCATACCGCGTGACGCTTACACGTATCTAGAATATCATTTCTACGACAAAAAGAAGAATGTTATTATAGAATAAATCAAAAACCGTCTCGTTAATTAAAACGAGACGGTTTTTTTGTGGCTTTTTTTTGGCCACGAATTCACGAATTAGCATAATTTTAATTCGGGAATTCGCGGCCAACATTTTAAATTCCAAATTATAATTCGGAGCTATTTCTAGCTATTCGCCATATCTAAGCCCAAAATCGTGGGATGTCGCTTCACACGAGCGAAGCGAACTGGCGAAGCAATCTGGGCTAGGGAATTTGTTTGCCAAAATCACTTTCTCTTCTCAGCAAAAAACCGCTTCATCAATTCCGAAGCTTCATTGGCCAAAACTCCGCGAACTACAGTCGTTTTAGGATGTAATTGCGTTCCCATTTTCTCGAAACCCCGATGTTCGTCGCTAGCACCAAAAACAATTTTTGAAATCTGGCTCCAATACAAAGCTCCAGCGCACATTTGGCAAGGTTCCAAGGTGACGTATAAAGTGCAACCTATTAAATATTTACCGCCGAGGAAATTGGCAGCGGCCGTTATCGTCTGCATTTCTGCGTGAGCGGTAACATCAACAAGCATTTCGGTGAGATTATGACCTCTGGCAATGACTTTATTGTCGATGACAATTATGGCGCCAACGGGAATTTCGTCTTTTTCAAAAGCCATTTCCGCCTCTTGCAAGGCTTTCTTCATAAAATATTCGTCGGTGAAAGGGTTTATCATAAAGCAAAAATACGATTTTGAAATAATTTTCGTTAGTTTTATAATCAGAAACACAGTCTATGGAAAGAAAATATAAAATCACGATTCCCGAACCTTGTCACGAGGATTGGAATAAAATGACTCCAGAAGAAACTGGAAGATTTTGTGGTGTTTGCACAAAAGGCGTTGTCGATTTTACAAATAAAAGCAATATAGAAATTCAGGAGTATTTCATCAAAAACCAAGGACAAAAAGTTTGTGGTAGATTTAAGAATGAACAAGTTAATAAATTCGATGTTCAAATTCCTCTAAGTGTTTTAAATCAACGAATGCCATTTCATAAAGCTTTTTTATTAGCACTTTTTATTGTTATGGGCACAACACTTTTTAGTTGTAAAAATCATAATGACGACACTTTGGGAGATGTTGTTGTAATTGAAGATACGATTCAAGCGAATCATACAACAGGTATTATTTTACCACCAAAAGATTCAATTCAAAAGGAAAACATTACAATTGGCGATGCCAAATACAAACCAAATGACACCTTACATAGTATTCAACCTCCTCCTCCAAAAGTAGATCAAGAAAAATTTGTTAAAGCAAAAAAACCAGTTCCCAACATAGTCACATTAGGTATAGTCGCAATTGAACCTCATTCAACAACTAATGATACAATTAACAATCCAATTGATTACAATGCTCCATTTGCATTGGCCTCTTTAGATTCAAAACCATATCCACCAGAAGGGATTGATAAATTTTATACGTTTATTAAAGAAAACTATGTTGCCCCAAACAAAACAGAAAATTATTCTGGAAGAATATTTGTTTCTTTTATTGTTGAAAAAAATGGCACTTTAACTAATTTTAAAATTCTTAGGGATTTTGGAATGGGAAGTGGGGAAGAAGTTATTAGAATATTGAAAACAACTGGAAAATGGGTTCCTGGAAAATTCAACAATCATATAGTTCGTTCATCATATGCGTTACCAATTTCATTTAAATTAACTAAATAATTTGTGAGGAAATTTCAATTTAAAGCTTAACTTCTAAAACCTTTCACATTCATATTCACACCAAATTTAAGTCGTAACACCTATTTCTACCTTCGCCTCTTGGAGTCAAAATATTTTTTTCTGTCAAATCTTGCAAATCTCTTGTAGCTGTTGCTCTGGATGTTTTGTTGATGGAGACATATTTTATAGCTGTCATACCGCCTTCAAAACCAGAAACGCCGTTTTCAAACATTTTCAAAACAGCCTTCCTTTGTCTTTCATTCATTTGATCATTATACTTGTCTATAAATTTAGTTTTGTTTAACGTAAAAAGCACTGTTAGCTTGGCGCTTTTCTGAGATTCTAAAATCAATGTAGAGAAATAAAGAATCCAATCCGTGATTTCTAAAGTTCTTTGAGCTTGTTTTAAAGATTCGTAATATTGTTTTTTATTTTGCTCAATAGTACTTGAAATACTCATTAAAACAGGTCGATTCAAGGATTCCGATAAACATTTTTCGGCAATAGCTCTGCCAATTCTGCCATTTCCATCTTCGAAAGGATGAATACTCTCAAAATACAAATGCGAAATGGAAGTTTTAATCAATGCTTTTTTTATGTCGGTTGGCTTTGCTTCAAAATCATTATACCATTTAATGAATTTTTTCATCTCAAACGAAACTTGATTTGATGGAGGAGCTTCAAAATGAATAATTTCTTTACCAAAAGTTCCTGAAACAATTTGCATCGGTTCTTTCCCTGTTCTATATTTGCCTGGATTAACACGTTTGGAATATTCCATAAGAATAGCGTGCCATTGCTTTATCGTAAATTCAGTTAGTTTTACAGAATAAGAATTTCGAACTGTTACCATCAACTGTCCAATTCCTTGCGCATTTTTGTCTCTAATTTGACCAAAACCTCCAATACCTAAATTTTTCTTAATCGAAGACATTACATCTTGTCGGCTAAAAAATTCCCCTTCAATTTCTGAAGTTTTTATTGCCTCCGAAATCATAAATTGCAAAATAGTTTCCTGCTGAATTTCTGTCGATAAAGAATCTACAAGTCCTTTCAATTCCCCTGTTTCCAGTGCAAAATTCATACATAACGAATCTATTACGGTATCATCAAATATAAATTTTGTCCAATCGGGTAGTTGCCAGTTGTACTTCATTGAGGCGATTAATTTTAATAATTGCCTCAAATATAGTGAATTTATGAGGCGATTAGCTAATTTATTCGCCTCATTTTTTAGATTTGGACAATTTTGACAGTAATTCAAATGCAAAATTCAATTTGTCCTACACATTCAAAAACAGAATTAAATATAAAACCGTAAATTCGCTTTTTAAATTCTAATGAAACGCAACTTACTCGAACACATTAACAATCCAACCGATTTACGCCAACTCGACGAAGCCCAACTTCCTCAAGTGGCCCAGGAGTTGCGCGATTTTATAATTGATATTGTTTCCGTAAAAGAAGGACATTTGGGCGCCAGCCTTGGCGTTATTGAACTCACGATTGCCTTGCATTATGTTTTTAACACACCAAAAGATTTGTTGATTTGGGATGTGGGACATCAAGCTTACGGACATAAAATATTGACCGGAAGACGAGAAAATTTCCATACTAATCGGCAACTTAACGGAATTTCAGGTTTTCCAAAAAGAAGCGAAAGTGTTTACGATGCTTTTGGCGTTGGTCATTCTTCCACATCCATTTCAGCAGCTTTGGGAATGGCTATTGCTTCCAATTTGAAAGGCGATTTCGAAAAACATCATATATCGGTTATTGGAGATGCTTCGATAGCATCGGGAATGGCTTTCGAAGGATTGAATCACGCCGGTGTTACCGATGCTAATTTATTGGTCATTCTCAATGATAACGCCATTGGAATTGACCCAAGCGTTGGTGCTTTGAAAAATTACCTTACTGCCGTGAAAGAAGGGAAAAACCCCAAGAAGAATAATATGATTAAGTCCTTGAATTTTGATTATTCTGGACCTATTGACGGCAACGATATTTTTGCAGTAATCAAGGAATTAAAAAGACTAAAAAAAGTAAAAGGACCAAAATTCCTGCACCTCATCACCACAAAAGGAAAAGGTTTGCAACAAGCCGAAGAGGATCAGGTAAAGTACCACGCCCCCGGGAAATTTGATGCCAATACCGGAGAAATTCATCCAAAATTCGAAGAGAATTTGCCTCCAAAATATCAGGATGTTTTTGGGTTGACGCTATTGGATTTGGCGAAGGCTAATGAAAAAATCATAGGAATCACACCTGCGATGCCATCGGGAAGTTCCTTAAAATTTATGATGGACGCTTTCCCGAAACGCGCTTTTGATGTGGGTATTGCCGAGCAACATGCAGTCACATTATCTGCAGGAATGGCCACGCAAGGAATGGTGGTTTTCTGCAATATCTATTCCACGTTTTTGCAACGAGCCTACGACCAAGTCATTCACGATGTGGCTTTGCAGGATTTACCCGTGATTTTTTGCTTGGACAGGGCTGGATTGGTTGGCGAAGATGGCGCGACGCATCACGGCGTTTTTGATTTGGCTTATTTGCGTTGCATTCCGAATATGATAATTTACGCTCCGTTGAATGAAATAGCGTTGCGAAACATTTTATATACCGCACAATTGGGTTTGAATCATCCTATTGCCATTCGCTATCCTCGAGGCCGTGGCCAAATTGTGGATTGGCAAAAACCGTATAAAAAAATCGAAATAGGCAAAGCCAATTGTCTCCAAAAAGGAACAAAAGTGGCCGTTTTATCCAACGGTACCATTGGCAATAACGCGACTTTGGCTTTAGCCAAAAGGAATCATCCGGAAACTATTGCCCATTATGATTTTGCCTTTGTAAAACCTTTGGACGAGCAATTATTGCATACTATTTTCAATCAATTTGAAACCATAATCACTATTGAAGACGGCGTTATTAATGGCGGTTTTGGGAGTGCCATTGTTCAATTTTCATCACAAAACAAATATACTTCAAAAATACAAATCCTAGGAATTCCGGACGAATTCATCGAACACGGAACCATAAATGAACTACAACAATATTGCAAAATTGACGTTACAAGTTTGGAAAACATTTTTTCAAGCTATTGAAATGAATTATTTTCGCCTATTTTAACTAAATAACCAATAATGAAATTATTGCATTACGCCTTCATCATTGTTTTACTTACAATTTCGATAAATAGTTTTTCACAAAAGGATACCATAACGCCAATAATTGTAGAACTTAGACCCATAATTGCACTTGCAACAGTGACTTCAACAGCAACGGTGACAGCCAAAACAAGTCCGGAATTACCACCACAATATTTATCCCATTGGCAAAGCAAAAACACAATCGGTCTTGACCTGAACGAAATTGCATTTGTAAATTGGAATGCAGGTGGTGTCAGCGCCATTTCAGGCTTATTAAAAGGGAATTTTTTAAGAATTCACACGCTTGACAAAAGCGAATGGGTTAATGAATTAATCGTTCGATATGGCATCACTAAACAAGATGGATTGGCAATACAAAAATCGGATGACGAGTTTCGATTTAATTCTACCTATGGCTACAGAAAAGATACTTTGACAAATTGGTACCATTCTGCAAAATTCAATTTCAACACACAGTTTGCCAATGGTTATAAATATCCGGACACTAGTTCACCCATTTCAAAACCATTTGCACCAGCCTATACTTTCCTTGGATACGGCGCTAATTATTTCGACAAAGTGAAAAAATTTGACCTCTATATTTCACCTTTAACATTTAAAAATACATTGGTTTTGGATCAAACCTTGGCCAATAAAGGAGCCTTTGGAGTAAACAAGGCTATTTATGATGCTGAAGGAAATTTAGTTTCAAAAGGCAAGAAATCAAGAACGGAGTTTGGTTTTTTGATAACCAACCATTATAAAAAAGAAGTTTGGAAAAACATTACTATGGAAAACCGATTGAGCTTGTATTCCGATTATATCAATAATTTTGGAAATATTGATGTGGAATGGAGATTGCAATTTGATTTAGTGGTCAATAAATATGTAAGAGCCAATATTGGAATGCATCTCATTTATGACGATGACATAAAAACTACGGAAGAGATAAACGGTGTAAAAGTGCCAAAAGGACCAAAAGTACAATTAAAACAAGTTCTTGGCGTAGGCTTAGTTTATGTCATTTAAAATCAATTTGTTTTTCTGCCGTTGATGGTTTCGTATAATTCCAAGGCATTTCCATCAGTTAAAAGAGAAACGTAATGGCAGATGTGCAAGAGTCTTTTGTACAAATCCTCTTTTTCTTCCAAAAACTTTTCGGGTAACATCTTCAACAACAATTTGTCGTAATTGGACGAATTTCCTTCAAATTTATTGTTGAAAGCAGTAATGAATTTATCCAATAAGGTTTGTATAATTTGGTAGCCCACAATTTCTTTTTCGATTACCTCGCGACTTTGATATATGTTTTTGACGCTCAATTTGATAATATCGTCCATTTGGACCTTGTATTTGCTTTTGTCTGTCAGGGCGTGTGGAAACCTTCCATCCAAAATGGCTTCTTCGTTTTCGACAAAGACTTTCACGGCATCGTTTATTAAACTGCCTATTGCCAAGGCTCTCAAGTAACTGATTCGGTCTTCCTTGGTGGTTAATGTGTTGTATTTACTGGAGTCAATACTGTCTTTTACTAATTTTATTAAATACTCCAAAGCAAAATCTTCAGAAACCAAACCCAGATTGATTCCGTCTTCAAAGTCGATAATCGTGTAACAAATATCATCGGCAGCTTCTACCAAATAGGCCAAAGGATGTCTTTCGAAACCTATGTCTTTCCCGTCTTTATTTGGAATCATACCCAGTTCCGAAGCTACCTCTTGGAAGAATGCTGCATCTGTTTGAAAAAAACCATATTTTTTGTCGGCGATGTTTTGTGTGGGTTTTTTGGGTAAACTTTCCTTTGGATATTTCATAAATGCGCCAAGAGTGGCATACGAAATTCGCAATCCGCCTTCAATTCCGGGACGACTTGCCGTAAGCACTGAAAATCCGTTGGCATTCCCTTCAAAATCGATTAAATCCTGCCATTCTTTGGCCGAAAGTTGGTCTTTGTATTGTTGCCCTTTTCCGATGGAAAAATATTCTCCAATGGCTTTTTCACCGGAATGACCAAAAGGCGGATTTCCGATGTCGTGTGCCAAGGAAGCCGCAGCAACTATCGCCCCGAAATCATTTGCCTGAAACCCATGAATGGCTGCCAAATGTGGATATTTTTCAATGATTTTTTTGCCAACCAATCGCCCGATGGAACGACCCACAACCGAAACTTCTAAACTGTGCGTCAATCGGGTGTGCACAAAATCAGTTTTGGACAATGGAATAACCTGCGTTTTGTCCTGTAAACTTCTGAATGCCGACGAGAATATGATTCGGTCATAATCGACTTCAAAGCCCAGACGCGTGTCGTCTTGCTCTATTCGTAATCGTTTGCTTGTGTCGCCTTGACGTTTTAAAGACAATAGTTGTTCCCAGTTCATGGTGATTTCTGATTGAATATTAGCAATTTTTGATTTGTGAGGTTGGGAATATAATTATAAATGGAGTCTTTTTGACCAATTTTTTGGAGAACGAGAAGTATGAAAAACGCCAATAACTGTTATTTCATTTTCAATAAATATATAATGAATTCCATAAGGAAAGCGTGAAATAAATTTAATTTTTACTTGTTTATACCTTTTTTGAAATGCTTCAGGATTTCTTAAAACTTCTTCTATTCCTGCTTCTAAACAAAGTTCAAAATCATAAGAAAGTCCTATTCTTTGTTCTTCGTACCAAAGTATCGCAGCTTCAATGTCGAATAATGCCTCATTAGTGAAGTATATTTTATTCATTATCGAATGAACTTCAAGTGCTTTTTAACCTCTTCCCAAGTATATAATTCTGATTTTCCTTCTTCTAAATTTTGCAGACGAATATCCAATTCTATTTTCAATTCATCAGAAATTTCTATATCTTTTTTAGAAATACTGTCCCACAATTGTTCTGCTAAAACAATTTTTTCCGCATTGCTGTATTTAGATAAATTTTTGATTTCCATAACTTTACTGTTTAAAAATAAACACTTAAAACCTACACCGAAAAGTCCTTGCTCTATTCGTCCCAATGTTGCATTTCTATGGATTCTTAAAAACAGAACTTATTTATGTTTCATTTAGAGTTCACGAATGTACGAAGAGAAAATTATTAATCCAATATCTTTTCCGATTTCGTCAAGGAAATGCAACAGCTCCCTTTTTATGATTGAACTCCTGTTTTCGCACCACATAAGTATCCGAGAATAAATCGTGTAATCCCCTTACGTTAGTCCCCAAGAAAGTAAGTGCTTCAAGAGGAATGAATCGGGACAGTGTTCGAATGCTGATTGTCCTTTTATTGGGTCTTGAACCGTCTTTGGTGACGACGATTGTTTTGGTAAAATACTTGGCAAAAGTCCTTGAAAAATAGGTCTCAGTTAAAAAGTAGTATAAAAAAAGGATTACCGACCAAAAAAGTAATTTTTCTACAGTTGTAGTTGATTCTATCCAATTTGACAATTCATAATTGTTGCTCACGTCGCCAATAATAATAATGGTTGTTCCAATACTGGCCAAAATGATATGCACAATCAACAAATCGAGAATGCAATTAAAAAAACGTTGCCCTCGTGTTGCCAACAAATCATCTGTAACAGAGAATTCATTATTTTTCATTTTGAAGATTTTTAATGTCTATGAAAAACGTTTTTGTAGCGATAACTCCCTCAAATATAGTGAATTATTTTTGAAAATATATCCAGAATGAAGAAAAATAGTCCAAATAGCAACGATGTCCATTTCATATCGTTTGATAAAAAGACATGAAAAATATAGGAAAAAACTGGACGCCAGTTCCAGGGTTATGGCGAATCAAATAGCTCCAAAAAAAACAGCTACCAAAATTGATAGCTGTTAGTGTTTTTTAATCCAAATAGATTGCTTCGTTTCACGAAATGACTTACGACCCACACATTTCACAATCGTCAGGGCCGGCATTTTTGGCCAATTCAATCATAGCCCTATATTCTTCGGCAGTCATTTCGACTACTTCATTTAAGGCAGCAACGGGTTGCAATCTTTGTTGTTCAGCTTGTTCTTTAACTTCTAATGGTTCCGCTTTTTTATCGTTGTTCAAGGTAAATTTAATAGCATCTACCGCAGCTTTTGTTCTCAAGTAGTACATTCCAGTTTTTAATCCGGATTGCCAAGCATAGAAGTGCATGGAGGTCAATTTAGAATAATTGGCATTTTGCATGAACAAGTTCAACGATTGCGATTGATCTACAAAATAACCACGTTGACGAGACATATCAATAATGTCTTTCATTGACATTTCCCAAACCGTTTTATATAATTCCTTCAGGTCTTGCGGAATATTCAGGTCTTGAACAGAGCCGTTGTTTCTCATTAATTCTTGCTTCAAAGTTTCGTTCCAAAGTCCGCGTTCTACCAAGTCATTCAACAAATGTTTGTTTACCACGATAAATTCTCCAGACAAAACTCGTCTAGTGTAAATATTGGAAGTGTACGGCTCGAAAGCTTCGTTGTTACCCAAAATCTGTGAGGTGGAAGCTGTCGGCATTGGCGCAACCAAAAGTGAGTTTCTCACACCGTGTTTCATCACTTCTTTTCTCAAGGATGACCAATCCCATCGTCCTGAAAGTTCTTCGTCTTTCATTCCCCAGAGGTTGTGTTGGAATTCTCCTTGCGAAATTGGTGACCCTTTAAAAGTAGAATACGGCCCTTCTTCTTTGGCCATTTCCATCGAAGCGGTTACCGCTGCAAAGTATAGGGTTTCGAAAATTTCCTGGTTTAATTTCTTGGCTTCATCACTGGTAAAAGGCAAACGCAACATAATGAAAGCATCGGCAAGACCTTGCACTCCAAGACCAATAGGACGGTGACGCATATTCGAATTTTCGGCTTCTTGTACAGGATAGTAATTTCTGTCGATCACCTTGTTCAAGTTTCTGGTCACGCGTTTGGTAACGGTAAACAGCAATTCATGGTTGAATTGTTTGTTCTCCACAAACATGGGCAACGAAAGTGAAGCCAGGTTGCAAACCGCAATTTCGTCACTTGATGTGTATTCCATAATCTCGGTACACAAATTCGAAGAGCGAATGGTTCCTAGATTTTTTTGGTTTGATTTTCGGTTTGCTGCATCTTTATACAACATATACGGTGTTCCGGTTTCGATTTGCGATTCCAGAATTTTCTCCCATAATTCGTGTGCCTTGATGGTTTTTCTACCTTTACCCGCTTTTTCGTAATCCGTGTACATTTTTTCGAATTCTTCGCCATGAACGTCATACAAACCTGGACATTCATTTGGACACATGAGCGTCCAAGGACCGTCTTCCTGCACACGTTTCATAAACAAATCCGAAGTCCACATCGCAAAGAACAAATCTCTGGCGCGCATTTCTTCTTTTCCGGTATTCTTTTTTAAATCCAAGAATTCGAATATATCGGCGTGCCAAGTTTCGATGTAAATCGCAAAACTTCCTTTACGTTTTCCACCACCTTGATCTACATAGCGAGCGGTATCATTGAAAACTCTCAACATCGGCACGATTCCGTTTGAAGTTCCGTTGGTTCCGCGAATATAAGATCCCGTTGCACGAACGTTGTGAATAGAAAGTCCAACACCACCAGCAGATTGAGATATTTTTGCAGTGTTTTTCAAAGTGTCATAAATTCCGTCGATACTGTCGTCTTTCATTGCTAAAAGGAAACAAGAAGACATTTGGGGTTTTGGAGTTCCTGCGTTGAACAAGGTAGGCGTGGCGTGGGTAAAGAATTTTTTCGACATTAAGTCGTAGGTTTCTATAACCGAATCTAAATCGCCCAAGTGAATTCCAACCGAAACACGCATCAACATGTGTTGTGGTCGTTCGACTATTTTACCGTTTATCCTCAACAAATACGAACGTTCCAAGGTTTTGAAACCAAAATAGTCGTAGTTGAAATCTCTATTGTATATAATGTGCGAATCCAAGAATTCGGCATTGTCCATAATTACTTTATGCACTTCTTCCGAAAGCAATGGCGCCTCCAAATTCGTTCTCGGATTCACGTAATGAAACATTTCGTTCATGGTTTCCGAAAAAGATTTTTTGGTGTTGGAATGCAAATTCGAAATCGCAATTCTTGCGGCTAATTGTGCATAATCCGGGTGGGCAATGGTCATGGATGCCGCAGTTTCTGCCGCAAGATTATCTAATTCAGATGTTGAAACGCCGTCATATAAACCTTCAATTACGCGCATCGCCACTTTCACCGGTTCGACCAAACCGTTTAATCCGTAACATAGTTTTTTAATTCTATCTGTTATCTTGTCAAACATTACCGGCTCTTTGTGGCCGTCTCTTTTTACTACGTACATAATTTTTGTTTTTTTTTGAAATAGACAATCCCTTCTCTATTTCGGGGTATTTGTGATTGTTTTTGGGAAACTAATCCCGATTTTTTTCTTAGCCACGAAGACACTAAGCCGCAAAGTGTTTATGGTTTTGATATTTGTAATTTTGCTCTTTTTGCCACGAAGGCACTAAGACACAAAGATTTTTTTGAGATCCTTTGCCTTGGTTTTGCCAAACCATAGCGACAGCGAACTGACGAAGTAAAGACACAAAGCGGTAAAGTTTTTTTGGCTTTGGATATTTTTTCTTGGGGGCTTAGCGTCTACATGGCAAAAACAATTAAAAATCGGCGTCGAAACTGATTTTTTGTGCACCGGAGTCGGTATTCATCACACCAGATTTTTGGTATTCGGCCACTTTCTTTTCGAAGAAATTTGTTTTCCCCTGAAGCGAAATCATATCCATAAAATCAAAAGGATTTGCGGTGTTGAATTCTCTTTTACAGCCTAATTCCACTAATAATCTATCCGTTACAAATTCTAAATATTGTGTCATCAAGGTAGCATTCATTCCAATCAAACTTACCGGAATCGACTCAGTGATGAATTCTCTTTCGATATTTAAGGCATCAACAATAATTTCCCTGATGCGTGCTTTCGAAACTTTGTGTATTAAATGATGGTTGTGCAAGTGCACCGCAAAATCGCAATGAACACCTTCGTCACGAGAAATCAATTCATTGGAAAAAGTTAATCCCGGCATCAATCCGCGTTTTTTCAACCAAAAAATCGAGCAAAAACTACCGGAAAAGAAAATGCCTTCCACGGCTGCAAAAGCAATCAATCTTTCGGCAAACGAATCTGATTCTATCCATTTTAAAGCCCATTCGGCTTTTTTCTTGATGGCTGGAAAAACATCAATAGCAGTGAATAATTCCGTTTTTTCGGTTTCATCTTTCACATAAGTGTCTATCAAAAGCGAATAAGTTTCACTATGGATATTTTCCATCATAATCTGGAAACCATAGAAGAATTTTGCTTCAGCATATTGCACTTCATTCACGAAGTTTTCGGCCAGGTTTTCGTTAACAATTCCGTCAGAAGCAGCAAAAAAGGCAAGAATATGTTTGACAAAATATTTTTCGTCTTCGCTTAATTTATTGTTCCAGTCGTTCAAATCCTGGGATAAATCTATTTCTTCGGCTGTCCAAAAACTGGCTTCCATTTTTTTGTAAAACTCCCAAATATCATGGTGTTTGATGGGGAAAATTACGAAACGATTCTTGTTTTCTTGTAGGATTGGTTCAATTTGCGACATTGTTCTTTTTGTTTTTTGAAATTTTTTGTGCTTTTTACTTTTTTTGAAGATTACAAAGATTGTGAATTCTTACGGTTTTAAAAAGTCAAACTTATTCACAATTGGACTGAGTTTTTAACAAATAGGCGCAATTGGTTTAATTTTCATAAAAATATTAATATACTGAAAATAAACACTTTAAAAAATAAAATAGACTGTAAGATACCGTAAAATATAGGATTTAAATAAACTGAAAACGATAATTTTTTTTAAATTATTTTTTCATGTCTTGGGCCACTTTTTCAAGTTCCAAATACCAATCTTCGCCAAACCTCCTGATGAGTGCTTCCTTGACAAATTTGTAAACAGGGACTTCGAGTGCCATGCCCAAAGAACAGGCATCATCGCAAATGTCCCATTTGTCATAATTGACAGCGGCAAATTCCGTAAAATCTTTCACACGAATGGGATATAAATGACAGGAAACGGGTTTTTTCCAGCTGACTTCGCCTTGATTGTAGGCTTGTTCGATGCCACAAAGAGCGGTTTTACCGTCATAAATAACGTAAGCACAATCTTTGTTGTTGACTAGAGGAGTTTCTAGATCGCCATCGGTTCCTTTTGTCCAAGTTCCTTGCGCCTCGATGGCGGCAATGCCTTCTTTGCGGAGAAAAGGTTTTACCTTAGGATAAATGCCTTCCAGAATCTGGGTTTCGGCTTGGCTCAAAGGTGCGCCGGCGTCGCCATCAACACAACATGCGCCTTTGCATGCCGATAAATTACAAACGAATTCTTTTTCGAGAATATCTTCCGATACAATGGTTTTTCCTAGTTGAAACATTTTGCAAATATACTTTGCAATTCTGAATTTAGAAGTTAAATCTTGAATTTATTAATAATGCGAATCAAGGGTTAAAATATTAAGTTTATAAAAGCGGAAGCGATTTTGCCAAAGATATGAATCAACAGTCCTTTTACAGTCCTCACTTCACGTGCTCTTTGAATATCTGTTTTTTGAATTAGCCAATAAATAAAGACTCCATAAGTTGTCTAACTCTTGATACTTTTATGACTTATTCAACAACAGGTTATGGAGAGGTTGTGCCTGAACATCCATTTTCAAAATCATTGACGGTTTTGATTAGTGGTTCAGGACAACTCTATGTTGCGATAATCATTGCGATGTTGATTGGGAAATATGCTTCTTCAGCAAAATTAGAATAGTGATTTTATCCAAAATTTTAATTGCGTTAAGTCTCTTTTTTTGTTGCTTCAACTACTAAATCGTCTACAGATACAAATCTGCTGATGTGGCCTAAAAGGTCTTCCAGGTTTTCAGAACGCAATATGTCTCGGACTTCCGAACGGGCTTCGGCGATTTTTAAGGACATCTTCTTTTTTTTCAAATCGATGAACAGTTGTTTTAAAAACCGCGCTCCCGCTATGTCCACATGCGGAGAGGAATTCAAATCTAATATTACCGTTTTTATGGGATGGGTTTCAGTATTAATTTTTTTCCAAATTTCTTCTTTGATGTTTTCGACATTGAAATATAAGATGGCAGATTCCACCCGAACGATTAGCACGCCTTCAATGATTTCGTTGTCGGGATGACGTTCTAAATCAGAATAACGCTTGGTTCCCGGAATTCTTCCCAGAAAGGCCACGTTTGGGTTTGAAGTGGCTTTTAACAATAGCACTAGCGTCACTATTGCAGCCAATAAAACACCCCTGAGAATACCAAAAATGAGTACGCCAATCAGCGCAATCATCGCCACGAAAAACTCTTCTTTATTTATTTTGTATAAATGCTTCATTTCTTTTAAATCAAACAACCCCCGAATGGCCACCAGCACAATTGCCGCCAGAATTACATTGGGTAAATATTGAAGCATATCCGTTAAAAACAAAAGGCAAAAGGCAATTGTGGCGGAGGCAAACACTAATGACAACGGCGTTTTTGCACCGGCAGTATCATTGACGGCAGACTGTGATAAACCTCCTGCAACGGGATAACCTTGTCCGAAGGCAACTGCAGCATTTGCGATTCCGAGTGCCAGTAATTCTTGGCGGGAGTCAATGAAATAGCCCTTTTTTTGGGCCAATGTTCTTGCCGCTGAAACACTTTCGATGTAAGACAATAAAAAACAAGCCATCGCCAGTGGAAATACGCCATCAATATCACGAAAACGTAGAGAAGGCAAATGGAATTCGGGTAGGCCAGAAGGTATTATTCCAACGGTTGAAATGCCCTGAAGTCCCAGCGAGGTGCCGGAAATGAGTACAATGGAAACGATTACGATCACTATTGCGATTGGTTTTCCGGGGGCTATTTTTTCTCCCAAAATTAGTATTACTATGGCAACAACACCAAAAAATAAAACAGCTGTGTTGGTCTCCGGAAGTTGATAGAAAAGGGAGATTATGCGTTCTAAGAAATTTTCGCCACCGCCTTTTACTCCAAATAATTTTGGCAATTGCGTTAAGCCAATAGTCAGGGCAGCTCCAGCTTTAAACCCAACTAAAACTGTTTCGCTAATAAAATTGATGATACCACTCAATCGCAACATATAGGCGAGAATTGCTAAAACAGAAAACACCAATGCGGTGAGTGAAGCAATATCGGCCCATCGTTGCACGTCGCCATGGGCCATATCGGCAATTGTGGTTCCAATAAGTAAAGAAATAGCCGATGTGGGCCCAATAGCCAACTGTTTGCTGGTCCCCAATATGGCGTAAAAAAAGCCGCCAATAAGATAGCCGTAAATTCCATATTCAGGAGGTAATCCCGCAAGAGTGGCATACGCCAGTGAAACAGGAATTCCATAAGCAGCCAAAGTTATACCAGCTATAAAATCGCCTTTTAAAAATTTTGTTTTATAGCCTTTAAGCCACAGAACGGGGGGAAATAATTTATGCCACATGGTTCATAAATTTAAAAATTATTGCGGATTATTTTTCTTCGAACAATGCTTTTTTTATTGCTTTTAATTCTGCTATTTTTTCTTCGCTTACGTTTGGATATTCCAATTCCATTTCGTCCAAGGCATAAATAATCGCCGAGGCAATTGCGATTCTCGCATAGGATTTATTATCGGCGGGAATAACATACCATGGTGATTTTTCGGTTGAGGTGTTTTTGATTAACTCCTCATAAGCATGCATATAGTCTTTCCAATAGGCTCTTTCCTTTGCATCTGTTGCGCTAAATTTCCAATTTTTATCGGGGTCATCAATGCGCTCAATAAAACGTTTTTTTTGTTCTTCTTTTGAGACGTTTAGAAAAAATTTGATCACGATGGTGCCGTTTCTATCCAAGTATTTTTCAAAATTTCGAATGTCTTGAAAGCGATTTTCCCAAATGTCTTTGGTTATCAACTTTTCAGGTAGTTTTTGGCTTTTCAAAATCGCCTCGTGCACTCGAACCACCAATACTTCTTCATAATAAGAACGATTAAAAATTCCGATGCGTCCTCGTTCCGGCAAATGTTTTTGGCAACGCCATAAAAAATCATGGTCTAATTCTTCTGAGCTTGGGGCTTTAAAGGAGGAAACCTGACAGCCTTGGGGGTTTATACCAGACATTACATGTTTGATGGCTCCATCTTTTCCTGCGGCATCCATGGCTTGAAAAATGATTAAAAGCGACCATTTGTCCTGTGCATACAAAATGTCTTGCATCGCTGATAAAGCATCAACACCCATTTGCAAGGTTTTGTTTATCAGGGATTTTCCTCCGGAACCTAATTTAAAACTGGCTTTTGTTTCATAATCTTCAAGACGGAAATTATTTCCGTTGCCAACACGATATTGTTTTGAGAAATTTTTGGCTTTCTTTATAAGTTCTTTTTTACTTAAAGAGCCTAATTCTCTAGCGTTTTTTTCGAAGTCATTTGAGCTTTTATGGTTTGATTTTGACATAATTTTGAAGGGTTTTAACTTTTTGGTAAAATTATTCAGTTATAAAAGGGTCAAAACAGTAATCAAAACGCTAAAATTTACAGTACTAAAAGTAATAAAATAAGAATTTATATTTCAAAAAAATAATGAATTTTTTTAGAATTCAGAATTTCTTTTTTGGTAGTTTCAAATACTTAAATTCTTTTGGGAATAAAACCAAAAAATAACGGATTTGGAAATAATTGACAGCAGTTTAACTTCTCGGTATACTTTGTAGAGGTATAATGGTTTTTTATTTTGGATAAATCCAATTATGTAATTCATCAAAAACCAAAGGCAATTCAAATTTGGACTAAAAGAGACTTAAAAATACAACCTCTTGATTTTATCGACTATCACCTGCGCCAATCGTTCTTGGCTTTCGAATGTCCAGCCGGCAATGTGTGGTGTAAGGATTGTGTTTTGCGCCTTCAACAAATATTGGAATGCTTCGGGGGTTTCTTTGTCCTGAAAAAGGGTTTCGAAAGACAATTTTTCATATTCCAAAACGTCTAAACCGGCACCGAGAATTTTCCCGGTTTTCATTGCTTCGACTAAATCGGCAGTGACGATGTTTTTGCCTCTGGAAGTGTTTATTATCCAGAAAGGTTTGGCGAATGCCTTTATAAAATCTGAATCAACCATCTTGTCGGTTTCTGGAGTCCAAGGAATGTGCAAACTCAAAACATCGGTTTTTTGTTGAAATTCTTCGAGCGAAACTTGGCGTACATTTTCATCGCCCACGTTTTCTAGAATGTCGTAACACAAGACTTCCACTTCAAAACCTCGCAATTTTTTGGCAAATGATTTTCCCATATTGCCATAACCAATGATGCCCACGGTTTTGCCGTCGAGTTCGTGACCGCGGTTTTTTTCCCGGTTCCAATGGCCAGATTTTATTTCCTTGTCGGCCACATTCAAATTGTTGAAAAGCGACAAAATCATACCCAAAGTATGCTCAGCAACTGCATTTCTATTGCCCTCGGGTGCGGCAATGAGTTGGATTTTTTTGGATATGGCATATTCACAATCGATACTTTCTAGACCAGCTCCGACTCTAGCTATGAATTGCAAATTAGTGGCTTTGTCCAAGAATGTTTTGTCGATTTTGAATCGGCTGCGGATGACGATGCCTTTATAATTATGAATTTTTGCTTCGATTTCTTCCTTTGAAGATGTAAAATCTTCATGGTTGGTAAATCCTGCTTGCTGCAATTGTTCCATCAATAATGGATGATTGCTGTCTATGTGGAGGATTTTGATTGTTTTGTCCAAAGTTTGATTTTTTTAGACCTCAAAGGTTTTAAAACCTTTGAGGCCTTGTAAGTTGCCTTTTTGCATTAGGGATGGAAATTGAAAATAAAAAAGCGGGAACGTACAGCCAAACCACGCTGGAACAACAGTCGAGGCTTGGGAATGCCCAAAAAATTATCCCTTGATTTGTTTCAAAGACGTTTTTATTCCTCTAATCAATGACGAACTGAATCCGTGCATTTCCATTTCGTTTAATCCTGCAATGGTACAGCCTTGTGGCGTTGTCACTCGGTCGATTAATTGTTCCGGATGTCCTTTTTCTTCTAATAGCATTTCGGCAGCGCCTTTTACGGTTTGTGCTGAAATGGCCAAAGCCGTTTGCCAGTCGAATCCAATTTCGATTCCGGCTTGCATCGAAGCGCGAATGTAACGCAAGGCAAAAGCGGTTCCACTTGCCGCCAAAACCGTAGCTGCATCCATCAATTTTTCGTCAATAATAGGTGCCGTTCCTAAATCTTTGAAAAGGGCAACCACATTTTGAACCTTCTCTTTGTCTTTTTCATTGAAAGCGATACAAGTAGCCGATGCGCCAAATTGAGCCGCAATATTAGGCATAATTCGGATGGCACTATTGGAATCGCCTATCTTGTTTTGTAAATTTTCTATCGACAATCCACTCACGGCAGAGGCAATTACTTTATTTGTAATTACGGGAAGAATCTCTGCCAAAACGGTATTTACCTGATACGGTTTTATGGTGAGAATGATAATGTCGGCCTCTTGTATTTTGTGCTTGTTATCCGTAGAAACGGTAACGCCTAATTTTTCAAGATATTGAATGCTCGAAGTGTTTCTTCTGGTTACGGTAACTTGATTATCTTTCGAAAATTTTGATAATCCCAATGCTATGGAAACGCCAAGATTTCCTCCTCCAATAATGTGTACTTTCATTTGTGTGTGTTTTCCTCTCCCCAGCCCCCTCCGAGGGAAGGGGATCCGATATGGGAATGTGTTACTTCAATTTATTTTATTCCGCTTTTAAACTGTAATTTATTTTTCTGTTGCAAAGACGCTAATGCACAAATTTACAAGAAAGCTTTCTTAAAATTCTTTGAAATTATTTTTTCTTTGTGACTTTCTGTCTTCGTAGCATTTTTTTAAAATCCTAAAATCAATCTTGCTATTGTAAAATAAATAAGAATTCCAAAAATATCGTTGCTAGTGGTGATAAATGGTCCTGTGGCGAGCGCAGGGTCAATCCCGAATTTATCCAGTAATAACGGGACAAATGTTCCGATAAGTGAAGCTATAATAATCACCGAAATTAAAGCAATGGTCACGATGACTCCAATTATAAATTCTACGTTTAAAAGAAAATGGCTACCTAAAAACAAAATGACTGCCAGAATCACTCCGTTCAACAAACTCAAGGAAACTTCTTTTATGAGTCGGTTGAACAAGGAACCACTCAAGGTATCGTTTGCCAAACCTTGCACAATAATTGCCGATGATTGTACGCCTACATTTCCTGCCATAGCGGCAATTAGCGGCGTGAAAAAGAATAAATTCCCGTGTTGCAGCATCGCTCCTCCGAATAACCCCAGGACTTTCACGGATATAAATCCTCCCAAGAGCGCCAACACCAACCAAGGTAAACGAGCTTTTGTCAATTCCAAAATGCTGTCATCGGCTTCAACGTCTTGTGAGATACCAGCAGCCAATTGGTAATCCTGATCGGCTTCGTCCTTGATTACATCCACGATGTCATCGATGGTAATTCTGCCTACTAATCTTCCCAATTCATCTGTAACAGGAATGGCTTCCAAGTCATATTTCTGCATGATACGGGCTACCTCAACATCTTCGGCATCGACATTAACCGAATTTAATTTTTTGATATATACTTCGCTAATAGGTGTTTTTGCCGCTGTTGTTAACAAATCCTTGAGTGACAAACGTCCTAATAGTCTGTCTTCATCATCAACCACATAAATAGAATGTACTCTTGAAATATTTTTAGCCTGGATTCTCATTTGTTTGATGCAAGTAAAAACGTCCCAGTTTTCGTTGACTTTTACCAACTCTTTGTGCATAATTCCACCCGCAGTATCCTCTTTGTAACGCAATAAATCAACAATGTCCTTGGCGTGTTCCACGTCTTGAAGTTCCGAAATTACTTCCTGTTTTTTGCTTTGCGAAAGTTCTGCAATAATGTCGGCGGCGTCATTGGTTTCGAGTTCATCGAGTTCTTCGGCGATTTCTTTTGGCGAAAGCCTGCTCAATATTTTCTCCCGTAAATCATCCTCTAATTCTAGCAGGATTTCGGCGGTTTTTTCAGAATCTAAAACCTTGAAAATATAAGTGGCCTCATCAAAATCAAGCTCATCGAGAATTTCTGCAATATCAGCGTGGTGCAAGTCATTCAATAAAACTTCCAATTGTAGGTCGTCTTTATTTTGAATAAGTTGCTCTAATTCGGCAATTAGTTCTTTGCTGATTTTAAACTCCATCGGGTTCTATTTTTTGGGTAAGTGCTATAAATTGTTCCACGCTAAGTTGTTCCGGACGCAGGTTAAAAACGGCATCTTCCCTTAAACTGTCCGACAAATTTAGTGTTTTTAAACTATTTCTCAAGGTTTTTCTGCGCTGTTGGAAAGCAGTTTTCACGACCGTGAAAAACAACTTTTCGCCGCATGGTAAACTGAAATCTTTCTTTCTACGCAAACGCAACACTCCAGATTTTACCTTTGGTGGTGGAATAAAAACGTGTTCATCAACAGTGAATAAATATTCGGCATCGTAAAAGGCCTGAACCAAAACCGATAGAATTCCATAAGTCTTGGTTCCTTTTTTTTCGCAAATACGTTCAGCCACTTCTTTTTGGAACATTCCTGCGAATTCCGGAATTTGGTTGCGGTATTCCAATGCCTTAAATACGATTTGTGTCGAAATATTATAAGGGAAATTCCCGATTATGGCGAATTGTTTTCCATCGAAAACTTCGTTGACATCGTATTTTAGGAAATCTTTAGAAATGATTTTTCCGTGTAATTTGGGATAATTGGCATCGAGATATTCCACTGATTCGGTGTCGATTTCGATAACGTAAGTATGGATTGGTTTTTCCAATAAATACTTGGTTAAAACACCCATTCCTGGACCGATTTCCAATACATCTTCGTAACCTTCGAGATTCAAGGTGTCGGCGATGGCTTGTGCTACGCTTTCGTCTTTCAAGAAATGCTGCCCGAGGTGTTTTTTGGCTTTTACTTTTTCCATGTTTTTTTATTTTGCCACGAAGGCACGAAGGCGCAAAGGTTATATAATTTGAATACAAAATGCAACCTATAATTTATTCTATTCAACGGATTAAAATCCGTTGTTACAATATGGTTCGTTCCTACGGAACTTTTACATACTTCAAAGAACTGTAGACTCGATGCATATAATTTAAAGTCGCAAATTGCTGCTTTAACATCTGACCACTGCAACCGATTACTTTCCTCTATTGCTCCGAAATCACTTCTAGTTCCGTTCTAAAAGAAAGCATTTTGTCTCCAAATAATTTCAACCCTTCCTCCTGCAATGCTGGTGCATCTTCCTGATAATATTTTTGTAAAGTTTCCCTGCTATCTGTCGTGTATTGCACCGAATAGGTGGTTCCTCCCATTTCTTCCTCGATTAAAACGCGCACCATTCTTGCTGAAGAGAATTTTCCTGTGGCCAGCATTTCAGGAATGTGTTTGTGTTGCATCCAAATCATCCATTTTTCGTGGACGCTTTCGTGTATGTTTGTGGTAACGTTGTAAATGATCATATCAGCCCCCTAACCCCCGAAGGGGAATCCTACTAGGGGTAAGTAGGGTTAAAGATTAAATTTATTTTTTATTAACAATTCACCATAAATATCAACTCGAAATCCCCCCTTCGGGGGTTAGGGGGCTATATCTCCACGTAATTGCCGGTATTTTTTTCGCGCTTCGACAAAGTAAATACTGTCTTGATGATTGAAAATTATTTTCTCGTAAAGCGGTTTTGCTTTTTCAGGTTGGTGTAACTTATTGCTCTCAATTTCTGCCGAAAAATAAAGCGCTTCGTCAATATAAATTCCGTCACTGTGTTGTACTATTATATTTTGATATTGGGCTAAGGCCAAATTATATTCGCCTTGTTTTTCGTAAATTTTCCCCAAACGCAATAAAGTTACCGCTTCGATGTCTTGTCCTTTGAAGCTTTTCAAAATAGACTGGAATTGCGCAATCGCTTCCTGATTCCGATTTTGATATAACAAATAATCCCCTTTGGCAAACTGTTTCAAGGCGGTTTGGGTAGAATCGGCAACGGTATTGTCGTTGATTAAAAGGAAATATTCCAGAGCATCATTAGCAATCAATTGCGTGCTTGCCGATTTCAATTCCTTGAATTGTTTCAACGCCCAAGCAAAATCTCCTTTAAAATAACTGGTTTTGGCGGCTTTCAAACTCGCTTCGTGTGCCAAAACATCATTTTTAAGATTCTCCTCAATTTGAGAATAATAAAGTAATGCCTGATTGAATTTTTCTTCGAAAAGCAAAATGTCTGCCAACTCCATTTTGGTCTGAGCCGTTTCATAATCATTCAATTGTAACTCGAGCGCTTTCTTGATTATGGCTTTTCCTTCCTCGGGTTTTCGCAAATTAAAAGCTACAAAATGTGCCTGAATCAGCTGCAAAGATAGTGTAAACGAATTTATTTCATATTCCGTCAATAAAGTATTCAGTTTCGCATTGATGGCCGCGAAATCTTTTTCGGGCGCCGTGTTAATTTTCATTTCAATTAAATAAGAATTGGCTTGGATGAGCAACTCCAAATCTTTGGTGTTTTCCAATACAAAACCCAGGATTTCTTTGGCTGTTTCGGTATCGTCTTCTTCGATGGCAAGTTGTGCTAAATTCACGATGTCCGAAAGCGAATCGGGATTGCGTTTGTAGACAGCTTTTTCCTGAATAAAGGCTTTTCCAAACTCTTTTTGTTGGACATAATACCAACTTAAATAATGGTTCCAAAAAACATCTTGGTTCTTTTGAGCTCTTATAATTAATGCTTTTCGCAAGGTTTCGTTGAAGTTTTCATCACCTTCTTCGACCATAAAACGAGCCAATTTGTTTTGGATTAGTATTGAATTCTGGGGATTGGCGTAAGCTTCATCGAGAAAAGTGGAAATCATCATTTCAGTATTACCCAATTGTCCGTAAAGCAGCGCCATTTGATACTTAAAAGGAAATGTTGGCTCTAAGGTTAATGCCGTTTGATAGGATTTCAAAGCGTATTCCAACAAGACTTTTTTCTCGAAAGAATTAGAAATTTCATACACTTCATTTGGGTTTTTCTTGATTCGGTCAATTGCTTCGTCGTACTGCTTTTTGGCGGCAGCCTCGTTTTTTTGCAACTGGAAATTATAACCCAATTCGACCAAGAGATTGTCTTGTTTGTATTTGTCAAGTCTTTCTCTTATTGCTTTTTCGGCAACGTCAAATAGCTGTAATTGTTGGTAACAATCTATCGTTCTTTGAAAATATTGAGAGTTCGATGGCTTATTTTTTAATAATTCTTCGAAACTAATTTTGGCTTTCTCGAAATCGCCTTTGTCGAAATAATACTGCGCCAATTGCTCGTTTTGCGAAAAACAAGCCAAGGAGAAAAACAGGGTGATATGTAGAAAGAGGTTTTTCATTGATACAAAATCATTTTTTAGACATATAAGGCATTTCAGGTCATAATTAAGGATTACCAAAGATGAAATTCATTGAGCAAATGTATAATTCCAAGAAGAATAAAAGCAACCCCAGCAGCATAACCTGTAAATTTTACACTAAACAATTTACTTTCTGGCAGTTTATATGCATACCGCAACATAAATACACCAACAGTCATTGCCATAAAACTTTGAACAATAATTTTCCAAAATGTTACTGAATCCATATTTGTATAAATTATTTACAACATTTAAATGACCTGAAATGCCTTATATGGTCAATTTTTAATCAATAATATTAAACCCACAAAAATTTTAACATTTAACTTGTTTTTATCTCTTTTTC
>Ga0214162_1000043_pt1 | contig 27663 bp, 26 predicted proteins | sample LakMenepilimnion_3_FD_153000 | JGI IMG/M metagenome (GOLD analysis project Ga0214162, IMG submission 153000) | Freshwater microbial communities from Lake Mendota, WI - Practice 20APR2010 epilimnion v5 | ecosystem: Environmental > Aquatic > Freshwater > Lake > Epilimnion/Euphotic zone | place...
CATTGAATATAGGGAGTATTCGCATTTAACTGGGCCATATCTATTAGTGTTTGTTATTGAAATTCAATATTTTAAATTTTATAAGCCACAAATATTTTTCTCAAATATAGTGAATAATTATTTTAAAATTTTAACAGTTATAAGTTCTTTTACTATAGTTTTGTCTTGTTTTGAGGAGCAGCATACAATTTAAAATTACAATTGGTTTATTTCTATCATATATTATTTCAATGGTCTATTTTTTTCCAAATCTTTTAGATTTAATTCTTTAATGCCATTACAGATTTGCGGGAACATTTGCCCCCTTATATAATGATATTGGCTGATTTCCGTCCAATACCTTTCAGTGCGGTTAAACCGCTCATTGTGAGTGGAATGTTTTCGTCTTTTTTGATGGTTTGTGCAATTTCTATTAGCCAACGGGCTTTGGTGCCAAAATTTCTGACTTTTGAAATATGTGAAATTAAGGTTTCTACATTAGAAACAGAAAGACTTTCCATGTTGGGATACACTTCAAACAGGTCAGGGGCAATCTTGTTAATTTTTGCATCGGTATCACGGGAGGAAAGGATGACCATTACCAGCAATTGATACAAATTATGATAGTCTAGTGGATATTTTTTGTTCTTGTATTTCTTCAGGATTGGAGCCAGTTTTTCTGCCCAATCATTTGAATTTTTCGATAATTTCATATCTTGATTTTTATCTTTTCAAAAAAAAATACTGATAATTCCCCGGTTTGTTCTTGAAATTATCACTATGAAGTTGAGATAAAAATATTGAAAGTTAGTTTTGTTTTTATGAATTCTTCCAATAGTGTGGGTTTGTATCCGTGGTTCTTTGAAACCAGTAATCTTGGGTTACTTTATGTCCGTCAAGGGTTTTCATTTTTCGTTCGAAAATCCAAATGGTGGGATTGAAAACCATATCGGTTACCGCCACGGTATATAATTGGGGATCTTCTTCATCCTTTTTCTTTTCTTCTTCGAGAACCACTTCAAAGCCGTTGTGTTCCAGGAGTTGTTTTAAGAAATCTTTCCGACCTTCGTCAACACCTTTTTCGACAAAAGTGACTCTTGTTTCGCCAATGCTTCCAAAGGAATGTTTTCCGTCTAATGTTGCCATAACTTATTTATTAAAAAGGATACTTAATTCAAAAATATAATCGTATAAAGGGCTGTATAAACCAAGAACCAAAATCCCTAAAACGGTAATTATCAAACCCAAACGCATGTAAATTTTGCTCTTGAAAAATGGAATTGGATTTTCATTTTTTCTAATGAACATTGCCCTTACCACCAATAAATAATAGTAAAGTGAGATGGTTACATTGACAACTGCCAAGAAAACCAATAGATAATATCCTTTGCTCGCTGCAGCGGCGAACAAGAAAAACTTGCCAAAAAATCCTGCTACCGGTGGAATTCCTGCTAAGGAGAATAAGGCCAACATCATCACCAAACTCAAGTTGGGATTGGTTCTGTACAAACCATTATAATCGTCCCTATTTTCTTTCGCTGTTTGCAATGAAATGGCTTGTACCACGCCAAAAGCAGCCAAATTCGTGAATATGTAAACCAATATAAAGTAAACAACTGTGGCGGTTCCTAATTCTGTTCCGGAAATTAATCCCAATAAAATGAAACCGGCTTGGGCTATAGATGAAAACGCCAAGAATCGCTTCATGTTTTGCTGACGCAAAGCAAATAAATTACCTATGAACATTGTTGCAAGCGCTATCACATAAACGATGTTCTCCCAAACGTGCATCAATGGTTTTAGAACGGTAAACAATAAAATCATCAAAATAAACGCGGCCGCACCTTTTGAAATTACCGATAAATAGGAGGCAACCCCAATTGGAGCCCCTTCGTAAACGTCGGCTGTCCAAAAGTGAAATGGAACCAAGGAAATTTTGAATGCCAATCCCGCAAAAAAGAGTACAAATCCTAAAATTGTCAAGTTAGTTGTTGTGAGTACTCTAATAATGTCTGCAAAATAAATGGAGCCCGTCGCTGCATACAACAACGAGATTCCAAACAAGGAAACTCCCGAAGCCAATCCTGCCGAAAGAATAAATTTAACACCCGCTTCACTCGAAATTCTTTTGGATGTTTCCCAAGCTACCAATGCTGCCACAGGCAAGGTGGATAATTCCAATCCGATGTAAAACATTAGAAAATCTCCTGCCGAAATCATAAAATACATTCCTAAAAGTGAAGAAAAGAGCAACATAAAAAACTCGGTTCCCTTATTCAACGGCACCATTTTTTCTTGAATCCAATCGGCTGATTGGAGTAGCACTATTAATACACCTACATTAAGCGTGTTTTTGAAAAAGTGAATTAGGGTATTCGTGCGAAACATTCCGCCAAATAAACTACTTTCCTCTATGGCAAAAAAGCCTACAATGGTATGAATGCCAAACAGAAACAAGGCCAAATGCACCATACTTCCTTTTTTGTCTTTATGTATGAAAATTTCGCCCACAATCAGCAATAAAAGGATTGCCAATAGGAGAATTTCTTGTCTCATTGCGATAACGCTGTTCAAATCCATTTTAGTTTTTTTATAGATGATTTAATACCCCTTGAATAAATGGTTGAAGACTGTCCATAGTCATATCGCTTAACCAAAGCGGAGCCACGCCCATTCCAATCATAGGAATTAGTAGCAACATTATACCTGTTACCTCGAACCAAGTTACTTTTGTCAAGTTTAAAAATTCTGTGTTTTTTACAGGTCCCATTAACATAATTCCGAGAACTCGCAGGATGTAAACTGCAGTGACAACAATTGCCGATACTGAAATTACGGTGGCTACTCTGTAGAACATTTCTTCGTGTTGGAATGCGCCGACAAAAATGTTCATTTCAGCAATGAAACCACTAAATCCAGGTAATCCCAAAGAAGCCAGACCTGCAATGACATAAATCACGGAAATAAACGGCATTACTTTCAATAAACCGCCCAATTTTGTGATGTCTCGTGTGTGTGTTCTTCCGTAAATCATCCCGATTAAGGCAAAGAATAAGGCTGTCATAAATCCGTGGGAAAGGGATTGTAAAATCGCACCGTTCCAAGCGGTTTTGTTCAACATCAACAAACCAAACAACACCATTCCCAAGTGACTCACGGAGGAATACGCATTGATATATTTTAAATCGGTTTGTCTCAATGCTCCAAATGCGCCATAAATTACTCCAGTTGCGGATAAGATGATGAAAAACCAAGACCATTCAATGGCTCCCAATGGCAATAAAAACATGGCAATTCTAAAAACACCATATCCACCTAATTTCATCAAAACTCCTGCGTGAAGCATTGATACTGCCGTTGGTGCCGAAGCGTGACCATCAGGTGACCAAGTGTGAAAAGGAAATAATGCTCCCAAAACGGCAAATCCAATAAAGGTCAAAGGAAAAAATAATTTCTGTGCTTCGAATGGAATGTGTACTTTGGCAATTTCCAAGATGTTGAAAGTTAAAGCGCCTCCATCGGCATTGGAATTAAAGTAAATTCCCAAAACACCCACCAACAAAACAGCCGAAGCTCCCATTAACATTAAGGTTAACTTCATTGCCGAATATTCTTTTGGTCCCGAGCCCCAAATTCCAATTAACAAATACATTGGTATCACGGCAATTTCGTAGAATACAAACATCGTAAACAAATCGATGGAAATAAAGAATCCATAAACTCCAGTGGCTAAAACCAACAGCGATATAAAAAATTCTTTGGGTAAATCGTCCGTTTTCCAAGAAATAAAAACACCGGCTAATACGACTATCGAGGTCAATAACAATAAAGCTACTGAAATTCCATCAACTCCTATCGCATAATGGATATTGAAATTTTCAAACCAAGCCGTGTCTTGGGTAAAAAGCATAATGCTTTTGTTGACGGCCCTTTCTTTAAAGTAGGCGAAAAGCAAGTTGATAGCCATTCCCAGTTGAATGAAACTCCCAACCATTGAAATAATTCGTGCCTGATGCAATCCTTTGGAAAAAACCAAAGCTAAAACCGTGAGTACAGGTACAATTACAAAAAGTGATAAAATATCCATAGTAATTTATTGTTATGTCCATAAATAAATGACAACCAAAGCCACAACTACAACTCCCGACACAAAAAACATCGCGTAATCTTGTAATCTTCCGGATTGCAATCCTTTTATTTTTTCGGAAATTAGAACCGTTTTGTTTCCAATGCCTTCCATCGTTCCGTCCACATATTTCTTGTCGAATTTGGCAATAGGTGCTGATATCCTATCGAAAATTATTTTCTTGGTGACGAACATATAGATTTCGTCGAAATAGAATTTATGGTAGGTCCATTTGTAAAACACTCCAAAAGCATTGGAAAATCGTTCCGCCAAATCATTTTCTTTTTTATAAAAAACCCAGGCAAGGATGATTCCAGTTAATCCTGTTCCAACAGCTGCAGCAGCCAATGGTAAATTTAAATGTGCTTCGAAAGCCACTTTATCAGCAGTCACGAATTCACTGAAAGGAATAAAACCTGCCACGGCACTCATAAAAGCCAGGAACAATAGAGGAAATGCCATTGAAATTGGTGATTCGTGAGGAGTGTGTTCGAATTTGGTTTCTTTCCCCCAAAATATTCCAAAATAAAGTCGGAACATATAAAAAGCAGTTAATAATGCCACGAAAAGTCCAACGAAATAAAGCAATTGATTTTTTTCGAAAGCGGCAACCAAGATTTCGTCCTTACTCCAAAATCCCGCAAATGGCGGCACTCCTGCAATTGCCAAAGCTGCAATTAAGAATGTAATGTTGGTAATTGGCATATATTTGTGCAAACCGCCCATATCTTTCAAATAATTGCTGTGAACCGCGTGAATAACCGAACCTGCACCCAAGAATAACAAGGCTTTGAACATGGCGTGAGTAAACAAATGGAACATTGACGCCATATAACCAATACCTTCTTCACCTTTATAACTGGAAACGCCCAATGCCAACATCATATAACCAATTTGTGACATAGTAGAAAAGGCTAGAACTCGTTTAATATCGGTTTGCGTAAGTGCAATTATTGCCGCAAACAAGGAAGAAAATGCTCCCACATAAGCTACAATATTCAAGGCAAATCCATTTTCAACGAAATAATACATTGGGAATAATCGGGCAACCAAATAAACTCCGGCTACAACCATCGTTGCTGCGTGAATCAAGGCTGAAACCGGTGTTGGCCCTTCCATTGCATCCGGTAACCAGATGTGTAACGGGAACATGGCTGATTTTCCCGCGCCACCCATAAATATGAGAAGCAACGCCCATGTAATAACGGATAATCCCATAAAGGAGGAAGAAGCCCAATTTAAAAGTAACCCTTCGCTCTCTGGATTGACGGCATTCAAAGTTTCAAAATCGAATGTTCCGGCATAATAGCCAACAATCAAAATTCCAATCAAGAAGCCAAAATCAGCAAATCGATTCACGATAAATGCTTTTTTTGCTGCCGCAACTGCCGAAGTTTTGGTATAATAATATCCAATTAACAAATAGGAAGAAACGCCCACTAATTCCCAAAAAATATAGATTTGGAAAAGGTTTGTCGCCAATACCAATCCAAGCATTGAAAAGGAAAACAGCGATAAAAAGGCGAAAAATTTGGTGTAACCGTCATCACCTTTCATGTAACCGCGACTGTAAATGTGTACCATCAGGGAAACTGTTGTCACCACAATAAGCATCATCACGGAAATGGGATCAACCAAAATTCCCATATCGATATGCAAGGTATCGGTGAAGTTCATCCACACGGTTTTTTCAACGAATGTTTGGTAAACGCCGTCGACTTTTCCCAGTACAAAAAAGTATTGGTATGCCGCATAATAAGAAAGTACAGCCGAGATTGATAATCCCAAAACGCCAATATATCCAGAAACTGCCGGTTTAATTTGCGTGTTGAAAATTCCCAAAAGCAAGAAAACTGCCAGTGGAATTAACGGAATAAATAAAATAGAAGAAATGTCCATAATTTCAGAATATTAATGCTTCATAATTTCAGTGTCTTTCACTTCCACAGAGCTAATTTGTCGGTACAGATTAATTATGATTGCAACGGCAAGCGCAGTTTCGGCGGCAGCCACGGCAATAATAAAAATCGAAAAGAAAACGCCCTGCAACACATCCGGATACAAATATTTGTTGATGATTACAAAGTTTATTGCTGCTGCGTTCAATAGTAATTCGAGAGAAATTAAAATTGAAATCAAGTTTTTTCTTGTGATAAACCCATAAATACCTATAAAAAACAGAATAGAGGTGAGGGTGAAAATTTCGTAAATGCTAATTCCGGCTATCATAATGTGTCGTCGTTTTTAGTTAGTTTATCTCCTTTTCCTATGATGATGGCTCCTATCATGGCGGCTAATAACAGCACACTTATCACTTCGAAAGGCAATATGAATCCACCTGCTTCGTAGCTTAAAAGCCCCATCCCAATATCGGTAACATTCGTAGTTTTAGAATTTTCGACAACAATAAAATCAGTTGAATAAATGACTGACAAGAAAACGCCAAGTCCCATCAAACAAACCAAACCGGTTAAGATTTTTTTGGACATTTTTGCCATTTCCAGTTCCATATCAATATGATGAACCAACAGCACCGAGAATATGACCAAGACTATAATTCCTCCTGCGTAAACCGTCAATTGAACGGCAGCCAAGAAATTGTAGTCAATCAAAAAGTAAATTCCCGCCACGCCAATGAGTACAAAGAGCAGATAAATAACGGATCGAAGCATCTGGCGACTCGCTACGGATGCAATGGCAGCAACAACCATTACCAAAGCCAAGATATAAAATATTATTTTTTCCATAAATTAAGAAATTCCATTATTAAATGATATTTTTTGTTTTAATCAATTCGATTTTATTCCCACTTCCCACCTCTAACTTCCCTTAATCTTCTACTCCAGGCATTAATTTGGATCCTGGTTTGTTTAAAACTCTAGTAAGGTATTTTCTGTCGTAAACGGAATTTTCAAAATTTTGTGCCCATTTGATAGCATCGGTAGGACAGGCTTCAATACATAAACTGCACATGGTACACATTCCCAGATGGTAAATATGCTTGTCAATCATTTTTTTCTTTTTACCTGTTTCAGGATCAATTTGTCTGTCCCATATAATCTCGATACTTCCGTTAGGACAAGCCAATTCACATTTTTGACAACCCGTACAGCGGTGTTCATTGTTTTCATCGTGCGGCATAACCACCTCGCCGCGAAAACGTTCAAACATTTGTAAAGTCGCTCTGTTGTCAGGATATTGTTGGGTTATAGCCCCTTTTCTGGAATGTAAAAAGTACTTTCCGGTAACACTCATCCCCGTGAGAAGTGATTTTACTGCGGTGTATATATCTGAAAAATAACTCATAATTATTAAAATTTAATGGTTAATCCAAGCAAGACCATTAATGCCATCAAAACCAAGTTCATTAAGTTTAAAGGAAGTAAATATTTCCATTCCAATACCAATAGTTGGTCGATTCTCAATCTAGGGAACGTCCAGCGGAACCACATCATTAGAAATATTAGTACCAATGTTTTTGCCAAGAACCAAAAAACGCCCAGTAACGGAATGGATTCCGTTATTCCGAAAGGAGATAAATAGGCTCCAAAAAAGACAGTTGTGGCAATTGCAGCTATGATGAACATATTGATAAATTCGGCTAAGAAGAAATAGGCAAACTTCATTCCCGAGTATTCCGTGTGGAAACCAGCACCCAATTCTGATTCGGCTTCCACCAAATCAAATGGAGCTCTGTTCGTTTCGGCAGTTCCGGCAATCATGAAAATACAAAAGGCAATTACCGCTGGAATATGTCCTTGAACAATAAGCCAGCTGTGTTTTTGGACTTCAACTATTTGCGAAAGCTGTAAAGAACCCGTCATCACCACCATCGTTAGTAGCGATAATCCAACGGATAGTTCATAACTGATGGTTTGAACACCGCTTCGCATGGCGCCAATCAAGGAAAACTTGTTGTTGCTGCTCCAGCCTGCCAATAAAATTCCGATAACTCCAATGGAGGATATAGCCGTTAAAAAGAAAATACCTATATTAATGTCAAAGGCTTGAAACTCTTTCGAAAACGGAAACAGAGAAAGCGCCATCAAGGCAGTAACGATAACAAAATAAGGCGCCAAATTGTATAAGAATTTGTCCGCTTTTACAGTAACCGTCAACTCTTTGGAAACTAGTTTCAAGGCATCGGCCATCGTTTGTAATAAGCCTTGGTAACCCACTCGGTTTGGACCTAGACGCAATTGAAACCAGGCGGCCACTCTTCTTTCGAGTAAAACCAAGTACAAACCGGCAACCGCAAAAATCAATAAGTAAACAATGGCTATTAATACCATTTCCACAATACTTGCCGTGGTTTCCGGCATCAGGCTATAAAGCCATTCGTGAATATTTTTTGTGATGTTCATTAGAATTAATTTTATCGGTCAATATCAGGAATTACGAGGTCTAAAGTCGCCATTGTTGCCACTAAATCCCCAATTTTTCCACCAACGGCGATGTGGTTTAACAAAGATAAATTGGAAAATCCCGGCGATCGAAATTTCATTCGATACGGATTTTTTGTTCCGGTACTGACGATATAAACGCCTAGTTCCCCTCTTGCGGTTTCTACTTTTTGGTAATATTCGCCTTCGGGTAATTTGATAACGGTATTGGTTTTGGCAAAAAAATCACCTTCCGGAATGTTATCAATTAATTGTTCGATTATCGACAAGGATTCCCACATTTCCAATATTCTAACTTGGTATCGGGCAAAAGTATCACCTTCGTTTTTCAAGATTTCGTTGAAAGTTACTTTGTCGTAAGCACTGTAGCTATGGTGTTTTCGAACATCGCAAGAATAGCCGGAAGCACGACCCACAGGGCCTGAAGCACCAAAAGAAATCGCATCTTCTTTAGATAAAATTCCAATGCCCTCCATCCTTTTTCGGAAAATGATATTTCCGGTCAAAAGCGTATCGTATTCGGGTAATTTTGTTTTGAAATGGGCAATAAATTCCTTGGTTCTTTTTACAAAATTGGGGTGAATGTCAAACATTAGTCCACCAGGAATGTTGTAGTTCATCGTTAAGCGCGCACCACAAGTTTCTTCGAAAATATCATTGATCAATTCACGGTCTCTAAAGCCATAAAAATAAGTGGTCAAAGCTCCAACGTCCATTCCCATTACGCCCCACCACAAAGTATGGGAAGCGATTCGGGTCAATTCGCCAATAATGGTTCGAATGACTTTTACACGTTCTGGAATTTCGAGTTGGAGTGCATTTTCAACCGTAAGGCAAACGGCTTCGTTATTGATATGGGAGGAGAGATAATCCATTCTATCTGTCAAATGAACGATTTGCTGATAGCTGTCGCGTTCACACATTTTTTCGATGGAACGGTGGATGTATCCTAAATCAGGTTCCACTTTTTTGATTATTTCACCGTCAATAGTCAACAACAAACGCAAAACACCGTGGGTTGCCGGGTGCTGCGGTCCCATATTGATTTGGTATTCTTCGGATCTAAAGTTGTTTTTTAGGATTGTTGTGTCCATTTTTACTTATTTGATAATCATGTTAATTTCATCCACATAATCTTTTCTCAAAGGAAAACCCTCCCAGTCTTCGGTCAAGAAGAGTCTTTTCAAGTTGGGATGATTGTTGAATTGTATTCCAAAAAAATCAAAAACCTCTCTTTCGTGGAATTCGGCTGTACGCCAAATAGTACAAACGGAATCAAAAGTGGGGTTTTCCCGATCTTCCGTTTTTACTTTTACTACCAATTGATGTCTGTGAATTGTGGATTCCAAATGATAAACAACGCCTAATGCCGCCCCCCAATCCATACCACTCAAGCAAAACAAATAATCAAAATTCGTTTCGGAATTGCTTTTTAATTGCGTCATTAATTGGTGCAATTGTTCGGGTTGAACGGTGATATTTAGAAACTGTGATTTTTCTTCGGTGAATTCCAGGTTGGGAATCCAGCCGCTTATTAAATTTTGTAAGGCTTCGTTTGTCATATATTTTTATTTTAGCTTTTGGCTTTTAGCTTTTGGCGGTTTTTAGCTTGTTCATGTAGCGGATAAGGAAGCTTAAACTTCTGGTTAAACATTGACTTTACAAGTGCAAAAACTAAATTTAAATTAAGCCTAAAACCTAACATTTTTGCAACTATTGTATGTGTTTTTTTATATTTTTAATCCAATACCAAGTTTCACTAAATTAATATTCGTATTATATGTAGAATTTGGAATCCCTTTTTCTTTTTGAAGTTTTATAAAGTCAAATTGTCCATTGACAAAAAAATCACTTGTAATATCATAAGATAAACCGAAATTCAGGTTAATTCCACTTTGAGTATCGTTAAGGTCTGAAACATCAAATCCATTATTTGTTCCAGTTGCTTTAAATATAATAAAACTGTATCCAAGAGATGTATATGGATGAAGTTTTTCAACATTTTTTATGTTAAACTCACAAAATATTTTTGGTTGTATTAGAAAAGCAAAAATTTTGTAATCCTGGGGTGAATTAATTTCTGAATTATTAAAAGTAAAAAGTCCAGCATTCAAAGCAATACCAAAATCCAAAACATCTTTTTTGTCAATAATTTTATATTTTCCTCCAATATCAACGATTCCAGTATAATTTTTTCCAATAAAATTGTTGTCAACAGGAATTGGATAATTAAGTTCAATGCTAAGTTTATATTCTTGAGAAAATAAAGCTAAATTAAAATTCAGTAATAAAATTAATAGTGTTTTTTTCATGATGTTTTTTTAAAATTCCAAATAATAAATTCAGTTTTTCATTGCGTAAAGTTTGGTTTTAAATTGTTTGTAACTATTGGCTATTATTATTATTATTATTATTATCTATTTTTTTGTTTTGGCCAATAGCCAATAGCCAAAAGCCAATAGCCAAAAGCCCATCAAAGCCCCTCATCAAACCCATCAATAGGGAATACTTTGGCTTTCATACTTTCTGTTTTTATTTTTGCCTGCAGCATTAGCATTCCTTCCAATAATGCTTCTGGGCGAGGCGGACAACCCGGTACGTAAACATCAACAGGTATAACATGGTCAGCGCCTTTTATCACAGAATACGAATTGTAATAAAAAGGACCGCCAGAAATAGCACAAGCTCCCATGGCGATTACGTATTTTGGTTCCGCCATTTGATCGTACAAACGACGTAAGACCGGTGCCATTTTGTTGACTATGGTTCCAGCGATGATAATTAAATCGGCTTGTCTTGGTGAAGGTCTTGCAACTTCAAATCCAAATCTGGAATAATCGTGACGAGCGGCTCCTGTTTGCATCATTTCGATGGCGCAACAGCTTGTTCCAAAATAAAGTGACCAAAGCGAGTTGGCTCGGCCCCAATTGATAATTTCGTCTAAAGAGGTTACTAAAATATTGGCTCCATTACCTCCAGGAATTACTTTTCCAGGAAAATCTGCTGGTATTTCAGGTTTGTTATTTATTCCCATTTTAAAGCTCCTTTTTTCCAGGCGTAGGCTAAGCCTAAACCTAATATTACTAAAAAGATGATAATTTCGACAAAGGCTACTATTCCAATTTCTTTGAAAACTACCGCCCAAGGAATCAAAAAGGCGACCTCGACATCAAAAACTAAAAATAAAATAGCGTATAAATAATAGCCTACCTTAAACTGAACCCAAGTTGGCCCAATGGTAGTCATACCGCTTTCATACGGTTCCCGTTTTTGTACGTTATCTGATTTTGGTGAAAGTAAATTAGAGAGAAAGTTGGCACCGGCGACCAAAACTATACCGGCTAACAAGAAAACTATTATTGCTTCTGAACCCATATTTATTACTTTTTATATATTTGCTTTGAGATGCAAATTTAACGAATACATCTACTTATCCGATAGGATGATAAATTTTAATTCAAATTATTTTATTTCACTTCATAAGTCTCTCCTGAGAAGAACAAATCGTCGGTTTTTCTGAAACTCGAATTGGCTTTTACTTCTGCGGTTAAAGCATCTTCTCTTTCCTCCAAGGTTATATCGTTGAAACTTCTAATCACTCCGGTTGCCAATGGATATTCTTGTCGAACCAATATGTAGTGAAGGGTTGGATCTTGTTCTTTGGCATTGTGGACTAAAAGATCTTCCTGTGTAATTCCGTTTTCGCCAATGGTTACGACTTCTAATTTTAGTCCATTTAACACTAAACCTTTGTCACGGTTTTTACCAAAAATCATTGGTTTGCCGTGTTCCAGAAAAATTTGTTTGTCTTCTTTTACTTCTTTGTCGGTAATATGATTGAAACATCCATCATTAAAAATCACGCAGTTTTGTAATATTTCAATCAAGGAAGTGCCTTTAAATTGATGCGCTTCCATAAAAATTTGACCCATTTCTTTCGGACTGTTACCACCAACTCTGGCGAAAAATCGTGCTTGCGCGCCTAGTGCCAATTCGCCGGGAGAAAAAGGAGGTTGGGTATTTCCGTAGGGGGAGGATTTTGTTTTTTGTCCAATTAATGAAGTAGGGGAGAATTGTCCTTTGGTTAAACCATAAATTTCATTATTGAAAAGAATGATATTCAAGTCGATATTTCTTCGTAAAACGTGAATAAAATGATTGCCGCCAATGGCCATTGCATCACCATCTCCAGTTGCAATCCAAACGCTTAAGTTGGGATTTGCCAATTTTATTCCCGAGGCAATTCCTGGCGCTCTACCGTGAATACTGTGAATTCCATAACTATTAATATAATATGGAAAACGAGATGAACATCCAATGCCAGATACGAAAACCACGTTTTCTCTGGCAACACCCATCTCGGGAAGCACTTTTTGCATGGTACGTAAAATTACGTAATCATCGCAACCCGGGCACCATCTTACTTCTTGATCACTGGTAAAATCTTTGGAGGTATATTTTTTTTCAGCTGTAGTTTCCATATTTATACTAGTTCTTTAAATTTTTGAATTAGCTCGTCGTTTGCAAATGGTAATCCTTGGACTTTATTGAATTGCAAGAATTCAAATCGGCTATGTTTAATTTTTAAAACACTGGCAAATTGGCCTGAGTTTAATTCACAAACCAGTATTTTTTTGAATTTGGATAAAATCGCTTCAGTGTTTTTTGGCATTGGATTAATATAATTGAAATGCGCAAAACCAACGTTTTTATAGCCTTCATCATTCATTTGTTTAACAGCTGAGTGCAAAGAACCATAAGTCCCTCCCCATCCAATTACCAATAAATCGCCTTCGACGGCAAATTCAGTTTCCATGTCCTGTATATTAAATCGAACTCTTTCAATTTTTTCTGCCCTAATATTTGTCATGTTTTCGTGGTTCATGGGTTCATAAGAAATGTTGCCTGTAACCGCATCTTTTTCTAGTCCACCAATTCGATGTTCCAATCCTGGAGTTCCCGGAATAGCCCAATTTCGAGCAAGCGTTTTTTTATCTCTGTCATAAGGATGCCAGTTTTCTTTGATTTCAGTAACCTTGTTGTTTTTAATTTCCGGCATTTCGGCCACGGTTTTAATTTTCCAAGGTGCAGATCCGTTTGCGATGTAACCATCAGTCAATAAAATAACTGGGGTCATGTGTTCCAAGGCAAGTCTGGCAGCTTCATAAGCAAAATTAAAACAATTAGCAGGTGTACTTGCGGCAATAACAATTACCGGGCTTTCACCATTTCGGCCATACATTGCTTGAAGTAAATCCGATTGTTCCGTTTTTGTTGGCAAACCTGTTGAAGGACCGCCTCGTTGTACATCGACAACAACTAAAGGCAATTCCGTCATGATGGCTAAACCAATGGCTTCTCCTTTTAAGGCTAAACCAGGACCTGAAGTTGTCGTAATGGCCAAGTCACCAGCAAAAGCGGCTCCAATTGCTGATGTGACACCTGCAATTTCATCTTCTGCCTGGAAGGCTTTTACGCCAAAATGTTTGTGTTTCACCAATTCGTGCAAAATATCGGTAGCTGGAGTTATTGGATAAGAACCCAGGAATAATTCTAAACCCGACTTTTCGGCGGCAGCCAAAAATCCCCAAGCGGTTGCCGTGTTGCCCATAATAATTCTATAGGTTCCTGGAGCCATTTTTGCTGGAGATATCGTATAGGAGTTGGGTATAAGTTCTAGGGTTTCGGCATAATAATAGCCGGCATTCAATACTTTGGTATTGGCTTCAATTAGATTGGGTTTGGCTTTAAATTTCTTGTTGAAAAAATCAATAGTGTGATCGGTTGATCGGTTGTACATCCAATAAATCATACCCAAAGAAAACATGTTTTTACTTCGTGAAATGGTTTTATTGTCCAATCCCACAACATCTTTCAACGCCTCTTTGGTAAGTGTGGTCATATCGACCTGAATCACTCTATAGTTGTCAAGGCTTCCATCTTCCAGAGGATTTGTTTTGTATTCTGCTTTTTCTAAATTCTTTTTATTGAATGCTTCGGTATCAACAATCAAAGTGTGGCCGGGTTTTAAAGCGTATAAATTTGTTTTTAAAGCAGCAGGATTCATGGCAACTAATAAATCTACATTATCGCCGGGAGTGCTAACTTCCACACTGCCAATATGTACTTGAAAACCGGATACTCCATACAGACTTCCTTGCGGAGCCCTGATTTCTGAAGGATAGTTTGGAAATGTAGCAATGTCGTTGCCAAACATGGCAGAAGTATCAGAAAATTGAGTTCCTGTAAGCTGCATTCCGTCACCAGAATCACCAACAAATCGGATTACTACAGCTTCAAGCACTTCAGGTTGAAGTTTTGTTTTATTTGCAATCATAATTTCAAGGGTGTTAAATATCCAAATAGGTTAATTGGGCAACTTTTGATGAGTCAAATATAAATTCACTTATAAAAATAAAGTATGATTTTTATCATATAAAAGTACGAAAATTGAATTTAATTTTACGATGTAATCATTAAATATCTATAAAATGGCAATTATTATAACAGATGAGTGCATTAACTGTGATGCATGTATTTCAGAATGTCCTAACAATGCAATTTATGAACCGGACACAAAATGGTCTTATTCAGATGGGACATCTTTGAAAGGAATGGTGCGAACACCTAAAGGAGTAGAAGTGGATGCTGATGCAGAGAACGATCCTATTTCGGATGAATTTTTCTATATCGTATCGGATAAATGTACAGAATGTAAAGGTTTTCATGATGAGCCACAATGTGCTTCCGTTTGTCCAGTAGATTGTTGTATTCCTGATGGGAATCACGTAGAAACAGAAACGGAATTGTTAGCGAAAAAAGCATGGTTGCATCATGCAAACTAATTCGAAAAAAAAGCTAAACGTCCTTCTTTAATTGGTTTTAGCTTTTTTTTAAATTGTAAATAAATGCTGTTGGTAATTTGCGATGGAATATATAGTAGCAGATTCATGATAGTGACAACAACTCAATACAATGAACACAAAAAAATTTAAAAAACTAATTTGTGATGGTAACGAAGCAGTTGCCATTATTGCTCACAAAACAAATGAAGTTTGCGCTATTTATCCAATTACGCCATCATCGCCTATGGGTGAGCATGCAGAGCTTTACAGTTCCAAAGGGCAAAAAAATATTTGGAATAATGTTCCAAGAATTGTTGAATTACAAAGTGAAGGTGGTGCTGCGGGCACTGTTCATGGATCTTTGCAGGCTGGGGCGTTGACTTCAACATTTACGGCCTCACAAGGTTTGTTGTTGATGATACCTAATATGTATAAAATCGCCGGGGAATTATTGCCTTGCGTAATCCATGTTGCGGCCAGAACAGTTGCTACTCATGCACTATCCATTTTTGGCGATCATTCTGATGTAATGGCTTGCCGACAAACCGGATTTTCGATGTTGTTTGGCGGTTCCGTTCAGGAAGCACATGATTTTGCCTTAATCTCTCAAGTAGCCACCTTAAAATCAAGAGTGCCTTTTTTGAATATTTTTGATGGTTTTAGGACTTCACACGAAATTTCGAAAATCGACGGTATTCCAGACGATATCATCAGGGCCATGATGCCGGAAGATAAAGTGATGGAACACCGCAAAAGGTCATTGGATCCAGACAATCCAGTTTTAAGAGGAACTACCCAAAATCCTGACGTGTTTTTCCAAGCCAGAGAAGCTTGTAATTTATTTTACGACAAAGTTCCAGCCATAGTTCAAGAAACAATGGATGAATTCTACGAGCATACTGGTCGTAGATACAATTTGTTTGATTATATAGGTCATCCAGAAGCCGAGAGGGTTATCATTATCATGGGTTCTGCCGAAGGTCCGGTAAAAGAAGCTCTTGACGTTATGTTGGCTGATGGTGAAAAAGTGGGTGTGGTATTGGTTCGTTTATTCAATCCGTTTTCAATAGCTGCTTTTGTTGATAAATTGCCAAAAACGGTTCAAAAAATAGCCGTTTTGGATAGAACTAAAGAACCTGGAAGCGTTGGTGATCCTCTTTATTTAGAAGTTGTAGCCGCATTGGTGGAAAGTGGAATCGAATTGCCGGTTATTGTTGCCGGTCGTTACGGATTATCGTCAAAAGAGTTTACTCCAGCGATGGTTAAAGGAATTTATGACGAATTGATTAATAAAAAACCGAAAAATCACTTTACCATTGGCATCAATGATGACGTGACTTTCAAAAGTTTGTATTACGACAATACATTTGATACCAAAGCCACAACCATTAACTGTATGTTTTACGGTTTGGGATCTGATGGTACTGTTGGAGCGAATAAAAACTCCATCAAAATCATTGGTCAAACTACCGATAATTATGTTCAAGGTTATTTTGTGTATGACTCCAAAAAAGCGGGAGCACAGACTATTTCGCACTTGCGTTTTGGTCCGGACCCAATCAATTCGAATTACTTGATTGAAAAAGCCGATTTTATCGCCAGTCATAAATTTAATTTCATCGAAAAATTCAACATGATTGCCGACTTGAAGCAGGGCGGTACTTTCTTGCTGAATTCGCCTTATTCTGCAGCCGAAATTTGGGATAGATTACCTGTCCAAATTCAAAAGGGAATCATCGAAAAAGAAGTCAAGTTTTATGTAATTGACGCTACTAAAGTTGCATTTGAAGCCAGTCTTGGAAAAAGAGCCAATACCATTTTGCAAACTTGTTTCTTCGCCATTTCGGGGATTTTGCCCAAAGACGATGCCATTCAAAAAATTAAGGATGCCATCGTTAAATCCTATTCTCATAAAGGAGAAAAGGTGGTAAAAATGAATTTTAACGCTGTTGATAAAGCTTTGGAAAATTTATTTAAAGTGGATTATCCAAAAATGGCTTCCAGCGAAAAACAATTGGCATCAGCCATGAGAGGTGCGCCAGATGGTTTTGTAACCGAAGTTTTGGAAAAAATATTGGCCGGTTTTGGAGACGAACTTCCAGTAAGTGCGTTCACGGTTGACGGAACTTTCCCAACGGGAACATCCCAATTCGAAAAAAGCGGAATAGCTGATTTTATTCCAATTTGGGACGACGAAAACTTATGTACACAATGTAATAAGTGCGTTGCCATTTGTCCTCACGCCGCCATTCGATCTAAAGTGGTTTCTAATGAAGATTTGGCCAGTTTTCCATCCTCTTTAAAAAGCGTACCAGCAATAGGAAGGCCATTTTCTAAAGAAAATGAATCTTATATCTTGCAAGTTTCACCCGAAGATTGTACTGGTTGCGACCTTTGTGTGGCGGTTTGTCCTGCTGTGAGCAAAGAGAAAGAAAACTTCAAGTCCATCAATATGAGAAGAAAAATTGACTTTGATGTCGAAGAAAATGTAAATTGGAATCACTTCGTTAATTTGCCTTATTATGACCGAACCGCTTTGCAAACAACGAATGTTAAAGGCTCTCAATTTTTGGAGCCATTATTTGAGTTTTCGGGTGCTTGTTCCGGTTGTGGAGAAACACCTTATATCAAGATGATTACACAATTGTACGGAGACAGCATCATGATTGCCAACGCCACGGGTTGTTCTTCTATTTATGGTGGAAACTTGCCAACTACTCCCTACAAGAAAAACGAATTTGGTAGAGGACCGGCTTGGGCTAACTCCCTTTTTGAAGACAATGCCGAGTTTGGTTTGGGAATGAAACTAGGGTTGACCAAAAAACAAGAAATTGCCGTTGACCTTTTGAAAACATTGGAACCAGTAATTGGAACCGAAATTGTGGAAGCCATCATCAACAACACCGAAGAAAACGAAATTCTTAAAAAAGAAAAATTTGCACAAATTGATGCTCTTCAAAAATTATTGGATGGACTTCCAGACAATGAAGATGCCAAAAAATTAGGCCAATTAACAGAATACCTGCGTAAAAAAGCGGTTTGGATATTTGGTGGAGACGGTTGGGCTTATGACATTGGTTATGGAGGTGTGGATCACGTCTTATCCACTGGAGAAGACATTAATATTTTAGTAATGGATACCGAGGTGTATTCAAACACTGGTGGACAAGCCTCTAAATCAACTCCTCTGGGAGCCAGTGCCAAGTTTACTATTGGTGGCAAGAAAACCAGCAAAAAAAGTATGGCATTACAAGCGATTTCTTACGGTAATGTTTATGTAGCTCAAATTGCGATGGGAGCCAAAGATTTACAATCCTTGAAAGCAATTCAAGAAGCAGCCGCTTATCCTGGACCATCCTTGATTATTGCTTATGCTCATTGTGGGGAACACGGTTATGAATTGAAAAACGCCATTTCACAACAAGAAAAAGCGATTGATTCCGGGTATTGGCCACTATTTAGATTTGATCCTTCACAACCAAAAGGAAAAAAATTCAAATTAGATTCTAAAGCACCAAGTATTCCTTTGAGCGACTTTATGTACAACGAAGCCCGTTTTACCAGAGTTGTGAAAGAAAATGCCGAACTGGGAGCTGTATTATTAGAACAAGCCCAAGACGAAGTGCATTCTAAATGGGAACGATTGGAATTGTATAGAGATTTGTAGGCTACTGCAATGATTTAAAATCTGCATTAAAAAGCAGCTTATTTATTAAAGGTAAAAACCTACTCGGGATACGAAATCTTGGGTAGGTTTTTGTTGTTTATCAAAATTATCGCAATGTCGAAGTTGATACTTTTTTTTCAATTGCATAATGGCAATACTTTATTGTTATTAGGTCTAAAAAAGTGTATGAACAAAAATTATTCTTTCAATCAAAACATTTTTTGTAAATTAGCAATGTGAAAGATAGAGAAGCAATTGGCTTAGATTTTATAATTGACAAATTAACCAATTCCATTGAAAATGTGGTCACTGGTGATAGTTTTGCGACAGATATTTCTTTATTAAAAAACACAGATTTAAAAAATATAATCAAAAAAAAAGGTTGGTTATTTGATTGGAAATATGAATTTGAACAACCTGAAAGAGATGTTTTTAAACTTACAATCGTAAATAATTCTGAAATTATCCAAGGATTAATTTGTGTTGAAGTAAAAGAAGATCATGTTTATATGCATTTGGTAGAAAGTTCTCCATTCAATAAAGGAAAAACAAAAGTTTATTCTGGAGTCCCTGGGAATTTAGTAGCTTTCGCCTGTAAGCTTTCGTTTCAGCGTGGACACGATGGAAATGTTTCGTTTATATCTAAAACTCAATTAGTAAAACATTACGAAAAAACGCTTGGGGCATTACATTTTGGAGGAAGAGTTATGATTATTGAAACTCCATCAGCATTAAAATTAATTAACAAATATTTTAAAGACTAATGTTATGAAAAATAAGAAATTAGTATTTGACGTAGATTTTATTGGGGAACAAACGTCACTAACAATTGAAGAAGAAAAAGCATTAAGTGATTATTTTAAACAGAAAAAAGCAAGTTTTAAACTAAACGAAATAAAAAAATCGGTTAGAAAAACTAAATTAGGCACTGTAAAGAAATAACTGTAATCAGTTTTAAAATCTGCATTAAAAAGCAGCTTATTTATTAAAGGTAAAAACCTACTCGGGATACGAAATCTTGGGTATATTTTTTTGTAGACACTTGTTTTAGAGACTATTTTACCCTCAAAAAAACATCTTCAACGGTAATTTTCATTTCGGGAAAAAGCGGGCTTTTGATTATTTCGCCTACCGAAAAAGGTTTTAAACCAATGTATTCCTCGTTTCTTAAAGTATAAACTAGCACGATACGTTCTTCGGGTTCTACCATCCAATATTCTTTTACGCCGCTTTCTTGGTAAAGGTTAAATTTGGTATCCACGTCGTGTTTGCTGTTTTTGGGCGACAAGATTTCTACAATCAAGTCCGGTGCGCCGTTACAACCTTTGTCGTCAATTTTATCTTCATCACATATAATACACAAGTCAGGCTGTACAACAGTAGTGTCTCTTTTTGCTGATTTTATGGGTAAGCGAACATCAAAAGGTGCAAAAAATACTGAGCATGAGTTTTTTTTGAAAAAAGTATAAAAATAACCGTTTATATTTTGAGCTATCCTTTGATGGTTAGAACTCGGAGCAGGACTCATTTTTAAAATATACCCTTTTATCAGTTCCACACGTTCCGAGAATTGCCACAACAAGTAATCGCTATAGGTGTAGGTTTTGGTCAAATCTAAATCCGAAAAGTTTTTTACTATTGGCATAACGCATTCATTTTTCACAAAGTTATAAAAAACAATCATAACTTTTCAATCATTTTGAAGTTGTAAAATCATTGCCTTTTTCTAAAGGGTGAAATAGCATTAAATTCAATTACAATTCTACTAGTATAAATTTCTTTTCCCCAAAAAGAATTGCCCATAGCCATCTTCCCGATAAAATGAAAATTATCTCAATTCCAAATTAGTCTTTTCTCAATTTATAATTGTATTTTTGCATCGTTTTTGCAAACATAACAGCTTGCATTTTCACCAAACAACTACAACTACAAAGAATTAGAATGAATCAAACGAAATATATTTTTGTCACAGGCGGAGTTACGTCTTCTTTAGGGAAGGGAATTATTGCGGCTTCATTGGCAAAATTATTACAGGCAAGAGGATATCGAACAACCATCCAGAAGTTTGACCCTTACATCAATGTTGATCCAGGAACGTTAAATCCTTATGAACACGGCGAATGTTACGTTACCGATGATGGTGCCGAAACCGATCTGGATTTAGGACATTACGAGCGTTTTTTGAATGTGCCCACTTCACAGGCGAATAATGTTACCACAGGCAGAATATACCTTTCGGTTATCGAAAAAGAACGAAGAGGTGAATTTCTGGGAAAAACGGTTCAAGTAGTTCCCCATATTACCAATGAAATCAAGGACAGAATGCAATTGCTCGGGAAATCGGGCAATTTCGATATTGTAATCACTGAAATTGGTGGAACTGTTGGTGACATTGAATCCTTACCTTATATTGAATCGGTTCGTCAATTGGTTTGGGATTTAGGCGAACACAATGCCATAGTAATTCACTTGACTTTGGTGCCTTATTTGGCCGCAGCTGGTGAATTAAAAACAAAACCAACCCAACATTCCGTTAAAACTTTGATGGAAAGCGGTATAAAAGCTGATATCTTGGTTTGTAGAACCGAGCACGAAATCTCGGATGAAATTCGCAATAAATTAGCCTTGTTTTGCAATGTCAAAAGAGAAGCCGTAATTCAATCTATCGATGCTTCGACGATTTATGAAGTGCCAAATTTGATGCTGGAAGAAGGTCTTGACCTCGTTGCCTTAAAGAAATTAGATTTGCCTAAAAAAGCCGCTCCGGATTTAAAAAACTGGAATACTTTTTTACGTCGATTAAAAAATCCAAAACATACCGTAAATATTGGTTTGATTGGGAAATACGTCGAATTGCAAGATTCGTACAAATCCATTTTGGAAGCTTTCATTCATGCAGGCGCTGCCAATGAGACGAAAGTAAATGTAATATCTGTTCATTCTGAATTTTTGGATGAATCTGATGTATCCGAGAAATTTGCCGGACTAGACGGAATTCTTGTTGCTCCCGGTTTTGGCGAAAGAGGAATCGAAGGAAAAATTGAGGCGGTTCGTTACGCCCGTGAAAACAACATCCCGTTTTTCGGAATTTGTTTGGGAATGCAAATGGCCATTATCGAATATTCAAGAAACGTTTTGGGTTATGCCGATGCGAATTCGACCGAAATGAATCCAAATACAACGCATCCTGTCGTTAACCTTATGGAAGAACAAAAAACTATAACCGATAAAGGGGGAACGATGCGTCTTGGAGCTTGGAAATGCGATATAAAACCAGACACTTTGGCTTATAAAATTTACGGAATGCAAACTATTTCGGAACGTCATCGCCATCGTTATGAATACAATAGCCATTATGTTGGCGAATTGGCAAAAGCTGGATTGAAAGCTTCGGGTATAAATCCAGAAACTGGTTTGGTTGAAATTGTGGAATTGGAAAAACATCCTTTTTTCATTGGCGTTCAATACCATCCGGAATACAAAAGCACCGTGGAAAATCCGCATCCGCTTTTTGTGAATTTTGTGGCAGCTACCGTGAAAGCAAAGAGGAAGTAGGATTCAGTGATCAGTCACAGTTTTCAGTAAATTAGATTAACAAATGACTAAACAATAATAAATAAACACATTCCAGACTCGGCTCCCTCTCCTTGGAGAGGGTCGGGGAGAGGAAAAAAAAATTAAAATGGAAGAGAAAAAATTAGACCTCAATTCGATTATTGGTTTCGTATTGATTTTTGGAATCTTGATTTGGATAATGTACCAAAACCAGCCTTCGAAGGAAAGTATTGCAGCAGAAAAAGCCAAGAAAGAACAGCTTGCCAAAACGGAAAATGCAAATAAGATAGTAGCTGCTCAAGCTGCAGTAACTCCTGCGGCGGTAGTTGCCGGCGATTCAACCCAAATGGCACAATTGCAAAAAACTTTGGGCGGTTTTGCTTATTCTGCGACTCTTCCATCTGCAAAAAATGATTTTACTACCATAGAAAATGAAGTGGTAAAACTGAAAATCGCCAATAAAGGTGGATATATTGTTGAAGCCACTTTGAAAAATTTCGAAAAATTCAAGAAGGGTTCAGGGCAATTGGTTGAATTGATAAAAGATAACAACGCCAGTTTGAGTTTGCAATTGCCAACGAACGATAATCGTACTTTGAACACAAAAGACCTTTATTTTGAGCCAACAGTTTCAAAAGTTGGAGCAGACCAAATCCTTTCGATGAAATTAAAGGCTGGAGCAAACGAGTTTTTGGAATATAAATATATTCTGAAACCAAACGATTACATGATTGGTTTTGATCTACGTTCCCAAGGTTTGAATAAAGTTTTGAATACTGCTAAACCATTGGATTTAGAATGGAGTTTAAAAACGTTCAGAAACGAGAAAAGTATTTCTTACGAAAATAGATATACCGAAGTTTATTTTGAACACGAAGAAGGAAAAATTGATTATGTAGGACAAGGTCAAGAAAAAGAGGAAGATTCTAACAAAACGACTTATGTTGCTTACAAACAGCACTTTTTCTCTACGATTCTTTTGACAAATAAACCTTTCGATGTTGCTAAATTGCAATCCAATAATTTGGTTCATGACGAGGCAATCGATACTACTTTTACAAAGCAATTCAAGGCAAATATTCCGCTAGCGTTTGATAACGGAGAGCTGGATTATAAAATGAGTTGGTATTTTGGACCCACAGATTATAAGATTTTAAAATCTTACGACAAGAATCTGGAGAAAGTTATTTCTCTTGGTTGGGGAATTTTCGGCTGGATCAATATGTTTATTTTTATTCCCTTGTTTGGGTTTTTAAGTTCAACTGTAGGTCTTTCGTTTGGAATCGCGATAATCATTTTTACTATTTTGATTAAAATCGCCATGTCACCTATCACGTTTAAATCATTCTTGTCGCAAGCCAAGATGAAAGTGTTACGTCCAGAAATTACTGAATTGGGAGAAAAATTCAAAAAAGACCCCATGAAAAAGCAACAGGAAACCATGAAGTTGTACAACAAAGCCGGCGTGAACCCAATGGCGGGTTGTATTCCGGCATTGATACAAATCCCGTTTATGTATGCTTCGTTTCAGTTTTTCCCGTCGGCTTTTGAGTTGAGACAAAAAGGATTCCTTTGGGCAGATGATTTATCATCATTTGATGAGGTTATAAAATTACCTTTCCATATACCTTTGTACGGAGATCATATCAGTTTGTTCCCGGTACTTGCCTCGATTGCTATTTTCTTCTACATGAAAATGACTTCAGGCGACCAACAAATGGCGGCTCCACAACAAGAAGGAATGCCGGATATGGCCAAGATGATGAAAATCATGATTTATCTTTCGCCAATCATGATGTTGTTTTTCTTCAATAGTTATGGTGCTGGATTGAGTTTGTATAACTTTATTTCCAATTTGATTACCATCGGTATCATGATTGTCATCAAAAGATATTTTATCGACAGCGACAAGATTCACGCCCAAATCCAGGAGAACAAATTGAAGGAGCCAAAAAAACAAGGCAAGTTTCAACAAAAACTTCAAGAAGTTATGGAACAAGCCGAAGCTCAAAAAGCAAAAGACAAGAAGAAATAGTTTGTAAAAGTCCCGAAATTTTTTCGGGATTTTTTTATTGGAATAATTTTTGGGATTCAAATTCGTTAAGAATATAAAGATAATTATGAGAGCATTTTATAAAAAAGGAATATTTGTTTTATTTTTTCTGAATGTGTTTTGTATTCAAGCGCAAAACAATTACAATAAATTAGACGAAAAAGGAAAAAAACACGGGCTCTGGAAAGGTATTTTTGAAGATACCAAAAACCCAAAATATGAAGGGACTTTTGAACATGGCAAAGAAGTAGGTGTTTTTACTTTTTTTGATAACACCAAAACTAAAATAGTCCTTGCTACAAGAGAATTTAATCCAACAGACAATTCGGCTCTCACGGTTTTTTTTGACAAAAACAAGAACAAAGTAAGCGAAGGCAAGGTTCTCAATAAATTGTATGAAGGCCATTGGAAATACTACCATAAAGCTTCTAAAAGCATAATGGCCACCGAAAATTACAGCAAAGGAAAGTTGGAAGGTTTGCGTTCTGTTTTTTATCCAAGCGGGAAAATTGCCGAAGAAATGATATATCTAAACAACTTGAAAAATGGCTTTTATAAAAGATATACCGAAACTGGAATACTCATCGAAGAATCCAACTACAAGAACAATCTATATGATGGTTTGGCCATTTTCAGGGATGCTGAAGACGGGACAGTTGTTTCCAAAGGAAAGTTCGTCAATGGAAAGAAATCGGGTATTTGGCAGTTTTTCGAAAAAGGAAAAATGATCAAAGAAGTGAATATGAGTTATCCACAAAACAGCTCGAAATCCTCAAAATAATTAACATTTCCCATAGATAAATCCTGTCGCAAATCTTCGTAACTTTACCGCCTTGTAAAAAATTATAATTATTTCAAAATGAAGCGTGTTGTTGTAGGACTTTCCGGTGGAGTAGATTCTAGTGTTGCGGCTTATTTATTGCAACAGCAAGGCTATGAAGTCATCGGTCTTTTTATGAAAAATTGGCACGATGATTCCGTTACCATTTCTAACGAATGTCCTTGGCTTGAAGATAGCAACGACGCTTTATTGGTTGCCGAAAAATTGGGTATTCCTTTCCAAACAGTTGACTTAAGCGAAGCGTACAAAGAGAAAATCGTTGACTATATGTTCAATGAATACGAAAAAGGGCGAACTCCAAACCCAGATGTGCTTTGCAATCGTGAAATAAAATTCGATGTTTTTATGAAAATCGCTTTAAGCCTTGGTGCCGATTATGTGGCAACAGGACATTATTGCCGAAAAGGAGAAATCGAAGTTAATGGTGAAAAAATATACCAACTTTTGGCTGGAGTCGACAACAACAAAGACCAATCTTATTTTCTTTGTCAATTGTCGCAAGAACAATTGGCAAAATCCTTGTTTCCAATTGGGGAATTAACAAAACCTGAAGTGCGCGAAATCGCTCAGGAATTAGATTTGGTTACCGCAGAAAAGAAAGATTCCCAAGGATTATGTTTTATTGGAAAAGTAAGATTACCGGAGTTTTTGCAACAAAAATTGCAACCTAAAGACGGATTGATTTTCCAAATCGATAAAAATAATCCTGTCTATAATTTAGAAAAAGGGACAAACCTTTCATTTGAAGAGGAATTGGCTTTCGATGCCCAAAAAATTGACTACACTCCAGAAATGGGAAAAGTTGTAGGCAAACATCAAGGTGCACATTATTTCACTACAGGACAGCGAAAAGGATTAAACGTTGGCGGTACAACCGATCCTTTATTTATAATCGCCACAAACGTAGAGACCAATACCATTTACACCGGACTGAGCAGTCATCATCCGGGATTGTTCAAAAAAGCTTTGCGTATCGAAAAATCAGAAGTGCATTGGATTCGAACTGATTTGGCTTTGGCCAATAGCGAAAAGATGACAGTTATGGCTCGAATTCGCTATAGACAACCGCTGCAAAAAGCCGTTTTACACCAATTTGAAAACGGAATGTACGTGGCTTTCGAAGAACCGCAATCCGCCATAACCGAAGGGCAATTTGTGGCTTGGTATTTGGAAGACGAATTAGTTGGTTCGGGAGTTATTTCTTAGATTCGTATTTTATTTCCAAAAAATATATGAAAAAAATAATTGTTTACCTGTTTTTAGTTTCGAGTTTTGTAGGCTTTTCCCAAGAAGATGCTTGGGTTTATTTTAAAGACAAACCCGGTTCACAAGCCTATTTCAACAATCCGTTAACAATGCTTTCGCAAAGGGCTCTTGACAGAAGGCTAAATCAAGGAATTGCCTTGGATGGTAAAGATATTCCAATATACCAACCGTATATCGACCAAGTTATTGCCGCAACCGGAATTATGGTAAGAGCTAAATCCAAATGGTTCAATTGTGTTCACGTTAGAGGTTCGCAAACAGATATTACGGCATTGAAATCATTATCTTTTGTGGATTATATTGATTTTGCCAATAACTCCATAGGCTCAACCAAAAAAATTCTATCAAAACAAATCACAAGCAAACCAGTTAATAAAACAACTGAAACTCTTTCAACGTTTAATTATGGCAATTCGGCTAATCAAGTCCAAATGTTGAATGGCCATTTACTGCACCAATCCAATTATACTGGAACCGGGAAAATAATTGCTGTCATGGATGGCGGTTTTCCGGGTGTGAATACTGCACAGCCCTTTGCCAGATTAAGAGACAATAACCAAATTCTTGGGGGTTATGATTATGTAAACAAAAGCACTAATTTTTATACAGGGAGTTCTCACGGTACTTCCGTACTTTCATTAATGGGTGGATTTAAAGACAATCTCCTCGTGGGAACCGCACCAGACGCCCAATATTATTTATTTATCACCGAAGATGGTCCAAATGAAAATCCACTTGAGGAATCGAATTGGGTTGAAGCAGCAGAAGAAGCCGATAGGTTAGGGGTTGATATAATAACAACTTCTTTAGGTTATACAACATTTGATAATGCAAATTATGATTACTCTTATAAAGACATGAACGGCACAACGACTTTTATTTCGAAAGGGTTGGATATCGCCTTCAGCCGCGGAATATTGTGTGTAGT
>Ga0214162_1000046_pt1 | contig 27362 bp, 29 predicted proteins | sample LakMenepilimnion_3_FD_153000 | JGI IMG/M metagenome (GOLD analysis project Ga0214162, IMG submission 153000) | Freshwater microbial communities from Lake Mendota, WI - Practice 20APR2010 epilimnion v5 | ecosystem: Environmental > Aquatic > Freshwater > Lake > Epilimnion/Euphotic zone | place...
GGAGAACATTTTTGCAACTGAGTTCGTCGAAGAAATGTGTGTAAAAACTTCGGGACTGAGAAAGCGTTAATCACACTACGCCCGTAGAAGCCCTGTTTTGATACCGAAGGACCCGGGTTCGATTCCCGGCACCTCCACTACAACGATCATGAGTAAGGATTGACTGATGAGCCATCAGTGATTGAACTCAGGTCGGTGCTGACACAAGTACTTAACTTGTGACTGATTAGCTTGGCTATAAGTGCTGACTTATTCGCATAAACTGCGTAGGCTTACCATTATGCGCTTGAGAATCTGTATTGCGGTCTTCCTAATGTTTGGTTTCCTAGCACCAATTTCAGCAGAATCTGCAGGCGGTTGTTCATCATTGAATATTCCAGCACTCGCTGATGACAACCTTACGGTGACAATTTCAACTATGAGCGTCGTTGAGAAAGTAGGGTCCTATCAATTGACGATCATCTATAAATTGCAAAATGCAACAATTGACAAAAAGATTGATGAAGGAACTTTCAAAATTTTTTTCACAGACGGTACCTCTGAACCTCAATACGGATTCTTTGGTAGTTTTTTTCCGGGTGATTCACGAGAGCGTTCATACACTTGGGAATACTTAAAGGGTAAATCTCCGCTTGCTATTTCTTACAACTCCGGCTTCTTTACGACTCAATTAAGTGGCTCGAAACTCAATTGGGCTCCTCCTGGGCAAGATTGTAGTCAGATTTTATCTAAGACTGCCGCAGAAAAGGCAGCAGAAGACAAGGCAGCAGAAGACAAGGCAGCAGCTGCAATTAAAGCCGCTGAAGATGCAGCCGCAGCAAATAAGGCGAGAGCAGATAGCGCCAACTCGGGCTTGAAATTCTTAGTCGATCAAGTGGTTGCCACAAGGGAAGAAATGAAGTTACGGATTAATGGATTGGTAAAGATGTATCCCGCCGAAAAGATTGCGTTAAACGCCATCTTGCAATCCAATTCGATGCTTGTGACAGTGACACCGGTCAATTACAAAGAGATTGAAAAAATGATGTATGAAGTCACGGATCAAGTCGATGTCATAGAAAATCGGGCCGTAGTTAAAAAAACAACAATTACCTGCATCAAAGGCAAACTAATCAAGAAGGTGACGGCAATAAAACCTAAGTGTCCAAGTGGTTACAAGCTGAAGAAGTAACGCACTTGCTGATTATTAGTGCTGCCCACCTGGGCCATGACCATCACGCCCGGAGGATCTTCCTAGCCGCTTTACTTTCTTCGCTCGGATAATCTCTGTGCCATCGGCGCTGTAAACAGGCGGCACCTTCTTGCTTCTAAAGTTAGAGTTTTCAGAAAAGTACTCTAGGTCTAATGCAATATATGCCATGAGTAGTGCATAAACACTTAACAATTGGGCAGCTCTTACACCCGAAAAGAGCAGAGTGATACCAAGAAATAAATCTATTATTACTGCAAAGCCATGGAGAATCCGGCGCAGTACTTTCACTATTGCCCATAGAAGACCGACTTTCGAATTCAAGAAATTCACTAGGACTTTTAGCGCGAGAACTATTGCGAGTGGTCCTGCGAACAACGTAACCATAAATATTATGACTACTAAATAGGCCAGTGACTCCATTTCTAGGCCTCCCACTCATGACGAAGCGCAGCAAACAACACCATGTCTTCGCGGGATCCATCAGCGCAACAGGAGGCATCGCGCAATACTCCTTCTTGAACATATCCAGAGTTTGCGAGAACTTTCAAAGATGGTTTATTGGATTGGACCACTAGAGCTTCTATGCGATGGAAACCAATTGTTTCAAAGCCATATCCTGTTAGAAGTTTTGTGGCAGCTGTTGCAATTCCCTTGCCGCGGGTTTCAGCGGTTAACCAGTAACCGATTTCAGCTTTAGCCTCATCAAGGACCAATGTGTGGAAAGAGAGTGCGCCAGCAAACTTTCCATCGTATTCAAGGACCAACTGAATTTCAGTCTGCATGGTGAAGCCATTAGGGGAGCGTTCACGAACGTAGTGTTCAGCATTTGCCATTTGATAATTGGCAGGGATGCGAGTGAACTTAGGAATCAATGGATCTTGGACACCTTCAAACAAAGGAATGATGTCGCGTTCTTCAGGCTTGCGAAGCGTGATCAACCCATATTGCAGGGTTGGAACTTCAGTGGGCCACCAGATCATTTATCTAGTATCGCAGGTTGATTAACCTTCTTGTAGGTCAGTAGGCGCGCCATGCACGTCTAGTACATCTGTGCCTAACTTGGAGCCTTCTCCACTGCGATTAAGCGGTGACTTTGGCTTGGCATCATCCTTATAAATCGCAGGAATAGAGCCCAATAATCCTTTTTGGAAATCTTCAAAAGCTTGCAGAACTTCGCGCTTTGTATTCATAACAAAGGGACCCATCCACGCGACAGGTTCTTTAATTGGTGCGCCACCAAGAATGAATAGTTCTAGTTCTGGAGAACGTGCTTCTTGCTGATTAGCAGCGCGCACAACGATCGTGTCGCCCTCATCAAAGACAGTTAATTGACCCATCTGTACTGGTCGTGCTTCATCGCCAACAAATCCATGTCCTGCCATTGTGTATACAAGTGCGTTGTAATCCTTGCGCCATGGCAAACGTAATTCTGCACCAGCTGCAACAGTTGCATGTAACAAAGTAATTGGAGTCTGAGTTGAACCTGGACCAAAGTGTCCATCAACTTCACCAGCAATTACGCGCAACAGTGAACCGCCATCTGCCGATGACAACAAAGCAACATCTTTTGCACGGACATCCTGATATGCAGGAGGAGACCATTTCTTAGCTGCAGGTAAGTTAACCCACAACTGGAAGCCATGGAACAAGCCGCCAGACATAACTAAACTCTCTGGAGGAGTTTCAATATGAAGAATTCCAGCACCGGCAGTCATCCATTGTGTGTCGCCATTTGAAATCGTTCCTCCGCCACCATTGTTATCTTGGTGGTCAAAGATTCCATCAATAATGTAGGTGACAGTTTCAAATCCGCGGTGTGGGTGCCAAGGAGTTCCTTTTGGTTCACCTGGTGCGTATTCAACTTCTCCCATTTGATCCAAGTGAATAAATGGATCAAGTTCTGCCATATCAACGCCAGCAAATGCACGGCGCACAGGGAATCCTTCACCTTCGAAACCTTGCGGGGCGGTTGTAATGCTCTTGACCTTGCGAGCACGCCCACCAGCCACTTCGCTCACGCGAGGCAATACGGTGATATCGCTGACGGTTACTGCAGGCATTTCAACTCCTTAGTTCAGAATCCTAGGGTAATTGAACATTCAACTACTTGCAACTCTTGACTTATAGAGCTTTGAGCGCTGAAACAACCTTTGTTAGAGAAGCCTTTGCATCGCCAAACAAGAGCATTGTCTTCGGGTCATAGAGAAGTTCATTTTCGATTCCAGCAAAACCTGGGCGCATTGAACGCTTCAAGAAAATGATGTTGCTTGCATGATTTACTTCCAAGATTGGCATTCCATAAATTGGGCAACCAGGAGAAGTTTGTGCAGCTGGATTAACAACATCGTTTGCACCAATAACTATTGCAACATCTGTCTGGCCAAAAGTTGGATTAACTTCATCCATTTCTTGTAGTTGATCGTATGGAACATTTGCTTCAGCAAGTAGCACGTTCATATGTCCAGGCATACGGCCCGCAACTGGGTGGATGCCATAGGCAACATCGATTCCCTTTGAAATCATCAAGTCAGCTAATTCACGAACAGTGTGTTGTGCTTGTGCAACTGCAAGTCCAAAACCAGGAACAATAACAACTCGACGAGCGTAGTTGAGCAAGATTGCAACATCATCTGGTGAACCTGAACGAACTGGTCGCTCTTCACCAGCGGCTGCAACATCTTGCGGCTTTGCTGTAAATGCTCCAAATAAGGTTCCAAACAATGAGCGACCCATGGCCTCTGCCATCAAGCGGGTCAAAATAGTTCCTGACGCACCAACAAGGGTTCCGGCAATGATCAACAATGTTGAATCAAGCACATAACCACTTGCCGCAACAGTTAAGCCAGTGAAGGCATTCAGTAGTGAGATGACAATTGGAACATCTGCCCCGCCCACTGGAAGTACAAACAAGATTCCAAATAGCAGTGACAGACCAGCCAAAACCAATAGCGGGGTTGTTCCAAGTGAGTTAACGACCCAACCACCAACGCCAAGGACTGAAGCAAGGGTGGCAGCGATTACAAAGCGGCCTGCAGGGAAAACTACTGGTCTAGTCGTCATTAACTCTTGCAGTTTCATAAAGGTAATGATTGATCCGCTGAAGGAAACACAACCAACGATTACCGTGAAGACGGTAAAGACAACCTCAGCTGTGGTTGCCGTGTCACCAAGATTTAAGTATTCAACAATTGCCACGAGCGCTGCTGCGCCACCACCCACACCATTAAATAGTGCAACAAGTTGTGGCATCTGCGTCATCTGAACCTTGCGTGCTGCAGGAACGCCGATGATAAGTCCGATAGCGATTGCCCCAAGGATCCACCCAAGGTTATTAAGCGGTAGTGAAGAACTCTCATTGGAGTAGAAAAAGACTACGAGCGTTGCTAAGCCTGCGCCAAATGCACCAATTAAGTTGCCTCGACGAGCAGTCTTTGGGTGTGACAAACCCTTAAGGGCAAGAATGAATGCGATACCTGCGGCTAAGCCAATCAGGTCATAAACGGTGCGACTCATTTCTTATTTCCTTTGAACATCTCAAGCATTCGGTCGGTAACAACAAAACCGCCCACCATATTGATAGTTGCCAGAATGATCGCAGCGATAGAAAGTCCTAGTTCAAGATTAGTTTTGCTGTGATCGGCCACGATGATTGCTCCGACCAAAATAACTCCGTGAATCGCATTTGCGCCTGACATGAGGGGAGTGTGCAAAGTTGAAGACACCTTAGAAACTACCTCAAAGCCCACAAAAACAGAGAGAACGAAAATCGAAACTATCGCCATCGGTTCCATTACTGAGCTCCTCTTCGTGATCCAGCATGCGTCACCGCTGCGCCGTTGATGATTTCATCATCAAAATCTAAGTTAAATGCAACCTTTTGGTCATCCTTTGCAGGAACAGTAAAGAGTGACAATAGATTTACGACGTTGCGTGAGTATAAAAATGATGCGTGAAATGGCAGCTGACTCGGAACATCTTTACCGCCCCAGATGCGAACACCACCAGCAGTTTCAACAATCTCACCAGGTTTTGATCCTTCAACATTTCCACCAGTTTCAGCGGCTAAATCAACAATGATTGTGCCTGGTGCCATTGAGTCCACCATCGCTTGAGTCATCAGACGCGGTGCTTGGCGACCTGGAACAGCGGCGGTAGTAATAACAACATGTGACTTTGCAATATAAGGGGTCAATAATTCTCGTTGCTTTGCTGCACGATCTTCTGTCATCTCCCGTGCGTAACCGCCTGCACCTTCAAGTGCTTCAAGTTCTAACTCAATAAATGTTGCACCCATCGAGCGAACCTCGTCAGCAGAAGCTGGACGAACATCGTAAGCAGAAACCACAGCACCTAAACGTCTAGAAGTTGCGATCGCTTGCAAACCAGCTACACCTGCACCAAGTACTAGTACTTGTGCTGGCGTTACTGTGCCAGCAGCTGTCATCAACATCGGGAAGAATCGTGGAGAAAGTTCTGCGCCAACAACTGCTGCACGATATCCAGCACAAAGTGCCTGTGAAGTTAAGGCATCCATTGATTGAGCACGCGAAATTCGTGGAACAAGTTCAAGTGAGAACGCTGTAACACCTGCACTCGCTGCCGCTTCGATTGAATCAACTGCAGTAACAGGAGAGAGAAATGAAATTGTAATTGCGCCTTTTTTCAAAGTTGCCATTTGTTGGGCAGTTAAGGGCTGCACAGAAAGCACTACATCTGCATCTGAAAGAACATCGCCCTGCTTAACTGTGGCTCCTGCTGTTGTGAAATCAGCATCAGTTGCTTGTGAATGAATACCCGCGCCAGACTCAATAGTTACATCTAGGCCTAACCGGGTGAGCTTGTTAATTACATCAGGAACAAGCGCAACGCGCTTTTCTCCAACTTTGATTTCCTTCGGAACGGCTACGCGCATATCCCAAATGTTAGTGGGTGAAACCCTTCAAGTCACCTTTTATAAGGTGATAAAGAACTGATTGAATAGTTGTACGGCGGTGGTAAGCCTCTCGCCACACGACAGAACGTGGGCCATCGATTACAGATGCCTCGACTTCTTCACCACGATGAGCAGGTAAACAATGCATGAACACCGAGTCCTTGTTCGTTAACTTCATAAGGTTTTCAGTTACTTTAAATGGTGAGAGTGCTGGCACCTTCTCGGCGCGATCTGATTCTGAATCTCCCATGGACATCCAAACATCTGTGTAGAGAACAGATGCATCTTTAGCTGCATCTTCTGGATCATGTGTCACTTCAACTTTTCCACCATTGTGCGATGCAATATTTTTTGCAACTGCTACAACAACAGGATCTGGCGCCCACTTACCACTCGGTGTTGCTGCAACAACATGAGCACCCATAATCGCACCCATAAGCAACCAAGCATGTGTCATATTGTTTCCGTCACCAAGATAAACAAATTTGCGACCGGATATGTCTGTTCCAAAGTTTTCGCGGATCGTTAACCAGTCAGCAAGTAATTGCAATGGATGATCTTCATCTGTTAAAGCATTAATTACTGGAATTGATGCATTCGCTCCAAGTTCATCCACATCGGCTTGTGCGAATGTGCGAATGATTAATGCACTGCAATAGCCACTGATTATTTTTGCCGTATCAGCAATAGTTTCGCCACGACCTAACTGCAATTCATCTCCACGAATAAAGATTGGGGTGCCACCAAGGTGGGCAACTGCAGTTTCCGATGACAGACGGGTTCTAGTCGAAGGCTTTGTCATATAAATAGCAACAGTCTTATTTGCTAATGCAGTATTCGAACGCAGGGGATTCTCAGCAAATGAAGCAGCTGTTGACAGAATTAATTCCACATCGGCGCGGCTTAGGTGCTCAGTTCTTAGCAAGTCCTTCATTTGTGAATTCTACCCGTACTTTTGCGGCTCTCAAAGGTATTCTTATCCTCCTCATGGGCCTCTTTAAGAAAATCGGAACAGACGGTGACACCGATCTGCTGACCCGACCATCCGAAGAACTGCTCGAAGATGATGGTGGACATGATCGCTTTTCACATTACGTGAAGAAAGAGAAGATCGTTGAATCGGCGGTCACCGGAAAAGCAGTGAAAGCTCTCTGTGGAAAGAAATGGACCCCATCTCGCGATCCTGAAAAGTATCCAATCTGTCCGACCTGCAAGGAAATTTACGCAGGATTGAAATCAGCACCCGAAGACAAATAACTATGAAGCGCAGGATTGGCTTCGCACTTTCACTTCTTTTCGTAGTCACCACAACGGTGCAGCCATTGCTGGCAGTGGAAAAAGAACCACGAAAGGTTTTGACTGGCTGGATTCCATATTATTCTGTAAAAACTGTTCTGCCATTAGTGCGCAAACTTCCTTCAGCTGCGCCAAGTGTTGCTGGTAAGCCAGCGGTCTGCGATGCATCTCAATATGGTCCAACTGAAAATTTAGCTATTGAGAACTCATATCTTTTCAAGAATAAAGATTTAATGAGAGAGGTCATGCCGTTTTGGTACAGCTTAAAAAGTCCAACGGTGATTCGCGATGATTATGTAAGCGGTAATCCATCTTGGCCTATTGCTGACACTGTTTGTTTAATGCGCAGGGCTGGCCTGCAGGTGATTCCTACTATGACTGATGGAACAGACAAGTTAGTACTTTCAGGGTATTTATCCAATGCCACTACTCGAACCACAATTGTGAAAACTATTGTCGACCTAGTTATGAAAAACAACTTCGACGGAATCGATCTAGATTATGAGGGATTTGCATTTGTTGATGGCAGCGCCTCATGGAGTAAAACAGCACCTAGGTGGGTTGCATTTATAAAAGAATTAAGCGTCGCATTGCGGGCAAACAACAAGTTACTTTCAGTATCAACACCGTATTTATATAACCCTAATGAAGCGCAAAAAGGTTACTTTGTATATTCATGGGCTGATATTGCAAGCAGTATCGATCGTCTAAGAATTATGACTTATGACTATTCTGTAGCTAAGCCTGGGCCAATGGGTCCATTGTCTTGGACAGAAAAAACAGTTAAGTATGCGATAAGTGTTATGCCGGCTTCAAAGGTGTATCTGGGTTTGCCCGGATATGGACGCGATTGGATCACTTCAGTTAAGGGAAAGTGTCCAACATCTGCGCCCCCTGGATTAATTGGTGGTGCAAAAGCTGCAACTTTTAGGATGAATTACGCCGCTGCAAAAGCAGCAATTGATGGAGCAGTGCCGATCTATGACGAGAAATTTGGTGAGGCAACATATAACTACACCCAGAGTTACAACGGCTTGTCTGCCACAGGTGCATCAACAGCATGCACAGTGAATAGAACTGTTTGGTATCAAAATGCGAGGAGCTTTGCTGATCGCATGGCACTTGTTGCAAAGTATCGTTTGGGCGGTGCTGCCATGTGGACTTTGGGAATGGAAGATGCTGAAGCAACAAACCAAATTCGAACCGCAGCTCTTGCAATTGCTCCGGATCCAGTCAGCAACACAATGACTTTTGAAAATGTTGAACAAGGTTCTGTTTTCTATGGAAATACATTTACAGTCAAAGGCCTATTCACCTTGAAAGATAAAACACCTATTGCAGGACTTGCTGTGTCCTTAGAAATCAAGCGTCCGAATGAGACAGCCTGGACCAAAGTCACGGAATTGGTAACAGCAATTGATGGAACCGTTGCAACACCAATGACTCTTGGTGCAAATGCCTCCATTAGATTAACAACTGTTGGAACTTGGGAGCGCGCAGAATCTGTCAGTAAAGAAGAACCAATTACTGTTAAGAGCCTGATCCAAATCGATCGCCCAGTATCGGCCTCTAAGGGAGCGGCCTTTACAGTTAAGGCTCAATTGCTGCCTAAATATGTTGGCAAGTCAGCCAATTTACAGAAAAACATAAACGGAAAGTGGCAAAATATTGGTGTTGCCTCTATTTCTGATGCAAACGGTGTGTTCACATTTACTGCTTCAGAGGCAAAGCGAGGAGTCGTCGTGATGCGTGTTCAAGTTGTTGGAGACATTACTTCTGAAGAATTTGCGATTGTGATTCGGTAATTATGGTCAAAATTAAGGACAAAATCGAGGAAGAGTTACAAGCAATATTTAGTAATGACGCTCCATGGATAACAATTGTGTGGGATGACCCCGTCAATCTCATGACATATGTGACATATGTATTGATGGAATTGTTTGGATATAACAAAGAAAAAGCTCACGAGTTAATGATGAAAGTCCACACTGAAGGCAAAGCAGTTGTATCAACTGGTAGCCGAGAAGAGATGGAACATGATGTCGCTCGTTTGCATGAATATGGATTATGGGCGACATTACAACGTGGTGATCAAGCAATATGAAGGAAAATGAGCATGGATTCTTTCGCCACGGTGACAACGCTTATCTGGCTAATTTCTCTGAAGCAGAGCGCGAAGTATTAACTAATCTAGTTGAACAAATCATTGAACTACTAGCAGAACGAGTTGATCACCATAATGATGATCCTTTGGCTGCAATGGTTGGAATTACGATGCATGACACTCCTCCAGACGATGAAGTGTTATTGCGCCTTTTGCCAAATGCATATGCCGATCAAGTAGATGCCTCAGAATTTCGCAGATACACCGAGTCAACTTTGCGTCAAAAGAAACAAGCCCATGCAATGGCTATGCGTATGCACTTGATGAGTGCGGTCGATGGAATCGTAGAAGTTGATCATGATGGTGCTAACGCATGGCTTGGTGCGATGAATGATGTCCGTCTTGCACTTGGTGTTCGCTTAAAGGTTGAACAAAACTCTCATGAGGATTTGGAATTGTTGGCACCCGATGACCCTATGCGGGGTGTTTATGCTGTTTATAGTTGGCTTGGTTGGCTTCAGGAAAGTTTGATTTCCGCCCTGATGGATGATTCCGAATAGTTGCGCTGGCCCCTAAGTGATTGACTCAAGGTAGGCTAGACCCGTGAGTGATGCCCCTATTGGAATATTTGATTCAGGTGTAGGTGGCCTCACCGTTGCACGTGCAATCTTGGATCAACTTCCCAATGAATCCACTCTTTATATTGGTGACACTGCGCGAGGTCCATATGGTCCCCGACCATTAGCTGAAGTTCGCGAGTTTGCTCTTGAAACCATGGATTTCTTAGTTGAACAAGGCGTTAAGGCAATTGTCATTGCCTGTAATACAGCCTCAGCAGCAATGCTTCGTGATGCACGAGAGCGCTATTCAATTCCTGTTATTGAAGTAATTCAACCAGCAGTGCGTAGGGCAGTAGCTGCCACTCGCACAGGAAATGTTGGAGTAATTGGTACTCGCGCAACAATTGATTCAAAGGCCTATGTTGATGCATTTGCAGCTGCGCCACAATTACACATTACTTCTGTCGCCTGCCCACTGTTTGTTGAATATGTGGAACGTGGGGAAACATCTGGTGCGGAAATTACAAAGGTCGCTCGTGAATACTTAGCACCAGTAATGGACGCCAAAGTTGATACTTTAGTTTTAGGCTGTACTCACTATCCATTGCTAACCGGTGTGATTTCTTATGTGATGGGTGAAGGCGTGACGCTTGTTTCAAGTGCCGAAGAAACAGCAAAAGATCTTTACAAAACTCTGGTTGAGAATGGATCTTTACGTGCACAGTCATCAACCCCAGCAACGCATAAATTCTTAGCAACCGGTGATGCAAAGGCTTTTGAAACCTTAGCTCGACGTTTTCTAGGTCCCGAGGTTACGCAAGTTGAACACCAAACGTTATCGAGAAACTAGGAGATATAGATGGCACGCAATGATGGACGCAGCGTAAATGATCTGCGCGAAATTAAATTTACTCGTGGTTGGCTAGATCATGCCGAAGGTTCAGTATTAGTTGAATTCGGAAAGACTCGCGTTTTGTGTGTTGCATCATTTACACCAGGTGTTCCACGTTGGCTAAAAGACACTGGCAATGGTTGGGTTACATCAGAGTATTCAATGTTGCCGCGCGCCACTCACACACGTTCAGATCGTGAAAGCGTTAAGGGAAAGCTTGGTGGACGAACACAAGAGATTTCACGTTTAGTTGGTCGCTCTTTAAGGGCGGTAGTGAATATGAAAGAACTAGGCGAAAACACAATTGTGATTGACTGCGATGTTTTACAAGCAGATGGTGGAACTCGTACCGCAGCAATTACGGGCGCATATGTTGCACTGGCTGATGCAATCACTTGGGCAAAAGCACAAGGGCATATCAAATCTGAGGCAAAGCCACTTAATGATTCAGTTGCTGCCGTGAGTGTTGGAATCATCGATGGTGTTCCAATGTTAGATCTTTGTTATGAAGAAGATGTTCGTGCCGGCACAGATATGAATGTTGTTGTGGCTGGAGATGGACGCTTTATCGAAGTTCAGGGCACCGCTGAAGGTGAACCCTTTGATCGCGCATTATTGAATCAACTTCTTGATTTGGCTGTTGCTGGTTGTTCAACTCTCAATCAGATGCAGAAAGATGCACTTGCTCTGTAATGTCTCACAAACTTGTTTTAGCAACACGTAATCAAGGAAAGATCACAGAGTTTCGACGCATACTTGATGCGTTAGCACCAGGTGCTATAGAACTCATTGGCGTAGATCAATTTCCAGATTTGGTTGATGTTGAAGAAACGGGATCCACATTCGAGGAAAATTCCTTACTGAAAGCACGGTATACAAGCCAAGCAACTGGCTTGCCGGCCATTGCCGATGACTCAGGGTTATGCGTTGATGTATTAAATGGTGATCCTGGGATATTTTCTGCCAGATGGGCAGGTGAGCACGGCAACGATCGAGCAAATCTTGAGAAAGTTCTTGATCAGCTCAAGGATGTTCCGCACGATAAGCGCACCGCTCACTTTATGTGCGTGGCATCGCTAGTACTTCCCGATGGTCGCCAGCAAGTGGCCGAGGGTCGATTTGATGGGCTTATTTTGAACGCCCCCGTTGGTGAGAATGGATTTGGCTACGATCCAATTTTCCAGCCCTTGGGGATGTCCATTTCTTCTGCACAAATGAGCGCGGAAGAAAAGGATTTAATGAGCCACCGCGGGAAATCATTACGCTCATTGGCGCCCCATGTCATCCAATTGCTTGCAAGCCTGAGGTAACCTTTACCCATCACAGTGCGTTATTTACGTACTAATAGCAATCCAAGGAGTTCGAAGTGGCCGTTAAGAAGACCGCAAAGAAGGCAGCAAAGAAGTCTCCTGCAAAGAAGACAGCTGCAAAGAAGTCGCCAGCAAAGAAAGCTGTAGCGAAAAAGAAGACAACCAAAAAGGCAGTAGCTAAGAAGGCAGTTGCCAAAAAGACTGCAAAGAAGTCTGCAGTTAAAAAGAGCGCAGCAAAGCCTGCAGTTAAGAAGACAGCCAAGAAGGCGGTCGCTAAGAAAACTGCAAAGAAGGCTCCTGCAAAGCGTGTTGCTAAAAAAGCAACAACAACTCGAGTTTCATCAACACCGGCAGTAACTGCTACGCCGGTAAAGCCTGTTGCACCAGTTGCAACACCTAAGCCAATTGCAACAACAAAGCCAGTTGCAACACCAAAAGCATCAACTTCAAACCGCACAGCATGGATTGTTGTGCTTGGTATTGCTGTTTTAGTTGCAATCGTTTGGACAAATTCTTCAGGCTCAAGTGATGATGATGCAGCACCTGCACCAACAATGTCAGAGAGTGCCGAGCCAAGTGCCTCTGCAGAACCAACTGAAACAGAGACACCTGCACCAGTTGCAGTAGTTGAAGCGCCAACAAAGTTCGTTGGACTAAAGACCGATGATGGATTGAAGCTTCGTTGGGTTGCCCCAACTGCAGTTGAGGGTCTTACTGGATACAACGTTGAGATCCGTGCAGCAGGTGATACAGAGTGGACAGTTATTGCAACTGTTCCAGTAGATCAACTAACTCAGAATGTTACCAAGATGAGTGATTCAGGCGGAACTCAGTTCCGTGTTACATCTGTTTATTCAGATGGACAGACTGCATCAGCAAAGATCTTCGGATTTTCAGGCGAGTTCAAGTAAATCTAAAAAATTAGATTAATAAAAATCCCTCACCTACAGGTGGGGGATTTTTATTTGTACAAAAATTCAAACTTCTAAAGTTGAGAAGTTATAGCTTCCACATATGCACGCACACCTGCAGGTGCTAAGTGAACTCCATCTGAGCCGAAATACTCTGCGTGGCCCTCGGAAATTGATGCCCAATCAACCACAAAGGCACCATATATGGATGCATATTGTGCAATTAAAGCGTTGTTGTCATCTCGCCAAGGGCGCGGAACAGCTGTATTTACAACAACAATTCGCGGCTGGTTCTTTATTTCTTCAAAAATAGCAGCAACTTGTTCCTCAGTTAATTTGTTGTTATTTCCTAAGTTTAAAACAATAGGTGAGTTACTCATATTGACTTTGTCGTTTGTGATAACTTCTAAAAGTTCGGGCGCTTGTCGTCCGACTCTTGCATTGATTAATCCAATGTTTTGACGAGCGTCTAGTTCAAATCGAATACCGAGAATCACCGAATCACCTGTCACCCACAATCCAGGTTCGGTGCTGTCGGTGGCCACTGGCGCAAGAGGTGCTTCTAATTGCTCCTTAAGTTCGGCTAATTGCCGATCACCCTCAGCAATTGCATTTGAAGCAACTGATCCAGCTGAACCAAATATCGCAAGCACTATAAGTAAGACGCCAGCCTTTTGGCGCAATTGCACACGCTTAGTTCGGTACTTCATACCCTTAAACCAATAATCAATAAGGCCTGTACGAACTGGCAGTTCTACCAAACGTAATGAAATGTCTGCCAAGAAAAAGACGATCAGTACGCGCAGTGCTGTTAATGCCCAACTAGATCCCTCGAGATCAAAGTTTGGACGCGTAATTTGAAAAATAACCCAGTGCCAAAGATAGATGGCATATGAACGTTCACCTATCCATATAAATGGTTTGCTACTTAAAATAGGAGCAAAACGCGATGCAGGATGAACTATTGAGGTAATGATTGCGCAGCCGAAAATACCTGCTAGAGGAAAGGCCAACTTGTATAAAGTCGGATCAGTTTCATCAATAAACAAGAAAGCTGCAATGATTCCTAGGAATCCAAATATTCCAATTCCGTCAATAAAGTCTTGCGCCTTACGTGAGACGGTTTCTTCCAAGTTTTGTGGAATCCATCTGACCGCCAATGCTGCTCCTAGAAACAAACCAATACTGTGGGTATCTGTTCCAAAATAAACATGGCTGACCTTTGAGCCGCTTGCGGCATCAATTTGCATGGATACAACTAATAATGCGATTCCTGAAAATGCTGCGATCAAAAGCGCAGCAGCCGGAATTTTGTTCTTTCCAAAATAGCGAAGCACTAACAATAAAATCAGCGGCCAGACCAGATAAAACTGTGCTTCTACCCCTAGCGACCAGGTGTGCTGCAACAGCGGTGGACGGCCAATAGCTTCAAAATAATCTGTTTGTCTAAAAACTAGCCACCAATTCATGCCGCCAAATAGGGCAAATGGTGTGTCACCCAATAATCGACGCATGGTGTCTGGCGCCCACAAACCAACAAAGATAATTGTTGTGATGATCATAAAAACAAGGGGAGGCAGTAAACGACGTATACGTGCCATATAGAAAGCTCGTAAGTCCAAGCCACCACTGCGCTGAATAGAATCTAAAAGCAGTCGAGTGATTACGTACCCAGAGATAACAAAAAAGAGGTCTACGCCTAAAAATCCGCCAGGAATCCACTTAAATCCCAGGTGATACAGCATCACTGCAATAACTGCGACAGCGCGCAAACCATCTATTGCAGGTATGTAACGGATACCTTTTTCAGCGGCCATGATTACTTATCTCCTACGAAGTAGCGTGGCATCAGTAAAAATATGGCGTGTAGCGCAGTTCTAATTAGCGCTTTGCGGATTTCTTTACAGCACTCTTCTTGGCAGAAGTTTTCTTTGCTGGAGATTTCTTAGCCGCTCTCTTTGGTGCATCCAGTGCCGGGCGAGTTCGCTGACTTGCGACTTTAAGTGGACCTGGATTGATTAAGGTGTCATCTGAATTGAGATTTTCAAGTACGCTCTTTTGAAGCTCCTCTAAACGCTGGAATGCTCCATCTAAGCGATTTCGAGATTGTTGAATTGCAGTCTCTGCAGCATCTAGGGATTGCTTTTGAATTCGGTATAGGCGTTCTGCTTCAGAAATAACACCTGAAAGCCACTGGCGGTAACCAGATACTTCAGTTGTTGCTTCGGTGATAATTCGTTCACCTTCTCGGCGAGCAGCCGTTGCAAGAGCAGAAATCTCCCGCTTCTTGCTCTCCATGAGCGCTTCTGCTTCAGATTCAGCAAGAGCAATCTTTTCTTCTGCCTCAGTTTCAGCAGCTTGAATGAATTTGCGTCCACGAGTTTCAGCTCCTGAAAGAATTGAGCGGGCTTTAGCATCAGCTGCTTCTAACTCTTCCTTTGTTGCACGCGAAGTTTCAGCAACTAACCGTGAAGCCGCAGCCTGCGCTTTGCTTTCACGAGCTTGAGCAGACTTGATCATGGACATCGCAGTTTCAGTTGCGAGAATTTCAAACTCTTCTTTAGTTAAGCCGGTGATGTCGCGACGAGATTTCAAATCTGCAATCTGCGCTTCAAGTTCACGGATGCGGTCAACAGATGAAGGCAGGCTGGAGCTCTCTTCTTCAGTAAAGCCGACCCAGTTAAGGAAGCTCTTTTTCTCCGCCATCATGCACCTCGCTACTCGTAAAACCTTGCGTACAGATGACCTAGGTTAGAGCAAAGGCTTATTTACTGTAAATCGCTACCGAGATGGCTACGTACTGACTTATCCACGCTGCGAGCACGAAGATATGGAAGAGCTCATGGAAGCCGAAGTACTTCGCCGCACGGCCAGGGCGCTTAAGTGCGTAAAAGATTGCACCCACGGAGTAGAACAAGCCACCAATCACGATTGGAAGTAGTACCCACAAACCACCCTCGCGATAGAGAGATGGTGTGTAAAAAACGGCAACCCAGCCCAAAACCAAATAATTGGCCACATATAGCCAACGCGGTGCACTTAGCCAGAAAACTCGAAGAGCAACACCGGATGCTGCTCCTATCCACACAACAGTTAACAAGATCACCCGGTCGCGACCTTCAAGCAATGTAACCGCAAAGGGAGTGTAAGAACCAGCGATCAACAAATTAATGTTGGCATGATCCCAGCGTCGCCAAATCTTTTTCTTTTCTGGCACCCATGGAACTCGATGATAAATTGCAGAAACGCTAAACAACATGATTGCTGTAATTGAGTAAATTGCCACTGCAAACTTGAGGGAATTTTTACTCAAAATAAATAAAACGAGTGATGCGATCATGACCGCAGGAGTTGCCCCGAGGTGAAACCAACCGCGTAGCTTTGGTGGTGCAATTGGGGTGAGGCTCATACTGACCAGCCTAGGCTACTTTCACACAATTAGCCGTGGACAAAGGCCAGCACCACTGCCAAACTTCAGCCATGACACATAGATCACCTATATTTGAAATCAGCGATGTTTACATCGATCAAGAAGCAGCTCTTAGCCCAATGGGCTGTACCTATCTTGGAAATGGGCTCAACCAAGACAAACTCGATGATTTTTCAATCGCAGCAGCAGAAGTGAGCGCGAATTTAACTCGCGAGACTTTGAAGAAGCTCTCTGCAATGGAACCAATCGATGAGATTGACCGTATTGCAAAGGCTGTAATGACAGAGCGTCTTGAATCTGGACTTGCATTGCATGATAGCCAGGAAGGATTTGTGCTCTGGAATGTTCTGACATCGCCACCATCGAATGTGCGTTCAATCTTTGAACTGATGCCAAAGAACTCTGATCAAGATTTTGACAATATCGCTAAGCGTTTAGCTGCAGTTGATGCCGCCTATAGCTCATGGTGTGAAACCATCATGACTGTTGCAAAGACTGGAAAAACGACGGCGCAGCGTCAGGTGAAGGGTGTAATTGAGCAGTTAGATAGTTATGCCAATGGCGGATATAGCGCAATGTGCAAAAACTTTGATGGTGCTGGCAAGTATCCAGCGATGCATGAAGCAGCAAAGCTTGCTGAGGCTGCTTCTGCAAAGGCTGCTAAATTCTTACGTGAAGAGTATTTACCAATTGCTAATCCAAATGATGCAGTTGGTGCAGAGCGTTATGCAGTCTGGGCACGCTACTTCACAGGCGCGCAGCTAGATCTTCCAGCCACATATGAATGGGGCAAGAAAGAGCTGAAGGCAATTAACGATCGCATGTGGGAACTTGCAAAAGTAATTAACCCACAAGCAAAGACTCTGCGTGAGGTTGCAGACACCCTTGATAATGACCCTAAATACAAGGTTGTTGGTCCAGAAAATGTAGTTAAGTATTTGCAGGACTTCACTGATGCTGCGATGAAGCGCATGGATGGTGAGTTCTTTGAAATTGATCCCCGCATTGCAATTTGCGAGGCACGTCTAGCACCAGAAGGAAGTGCATCTGCCCCTTACTACAACCCACCATCTGAAGATCTATCTCGACCAGGAACTACATGGATTCCAATGTTGGGTAAGAATGAAGTGAGCAATTGGCATCTTGTTTCTACCTGGTATCACGAGGCAGTTCCGGGACACCATTTACAGGTCGGAACAGCAACGGTTGAAAAAGATCGCCTGACTCGCTTCCAGCGCACATCAGCCTGGATCAGTGGATATGGCGAAGGCTGGGCTTTGTATGCAGAACGGTTCATGAATGAACTGGGTGCATTTGATGAGCCAGGAATTGAAATGGGTTATCTCTCTGCACAGGCATTACGTGCAGCCCGCATTGTGGTAGATATTGGAATGCACCTTGGTTACACAGATGACAATGGTGTTGTGTGGAACGCAGAAAGTTCCCGCAAATTGCTAAACGAGCAAGCACTTCTTGATGAGGATCATTCACGTAGTGAAACTGATCGTTATCTCGGATGGCCAGGACAAGCTATTTCCTACAAGGTCGGCGAGCGCGTCTGGATGGCAGCCCGTGAAGATGCCAAAGCTCGCCTCGGCGATGGTTTCAATATGAAGAGATTCCACAGCTATGCACTCAAGCTAGGACCTATGGGCCTTGACCCATTTGCTGCAGAACTGGCGTTGTGGCAGGGACAGTAAAAAAAGGAACTCCAATAAGTTACTAATTAGTAACCTGTGGAAAAAGGCGATCAGGGGGTAAAAATTCCTTGGTCGCCTTTTTTCACGCTTAAAATCCTGGAAAGTCGATAAAAAAATCTCATAATTTTCCCACTATTTTCATGCAAATTGCTCGCGTTTGCTTCACAATAAACCTTGTCGGAGGTCAAAGGAGTTCCTCGAGGATTCCTTATGGCCGACGAATTCAGAGGCCAAAAGGCCTCTCCACATGATCCTCATGGAGGAATACCTTGAAACTTGATCCAAACCAATGGAACCTAGTCTATAACGTATTTTCATTCGGGCTAATTTCCATGCTTGCTTGCACCGTTTACACACTAGTTTCACAACAGCGTGTATTGGCTAAGTATCGCAATGCTCTCGTTATGTCATCGATGGTTACATTCATCGCTGGTTACCACTACCTACGAATCTTTGATTCATTCAAGCATGCAACAAATGCAACAGAAGATGGTTCCGTTCTTCTAGACGGATCAAAGGATGCATTCAACGAGGCATACCGCTACGTTGACTGGCTATTGACTGTACCTCTACTACTAGTAGAAGTTATTGCAGTACTTGCACTAACAGCTGCAGTTTCAAAGTCACTAATCATGCGCCTTGTTCCAGCTTCAGCTGCAATGATTGCACTTGGTTACCCAGGTGAAATTTCAGATGTACAGGGAACACAGATCACCTACGGTGTTCTATCAACAATCCCATTCCTATACATCCTTTACGTCCTATTCGTAGAACTAGGTAAGTCACTTGATCGTCAGCCAGAAGGAGTTGCAAAGTCTGTTGCTAACCTCCGTCTACTACTGATCGCAACATGGGGCGTTTACCCAATCGCGTACATGTTCAACATCTGGGGTTCAGCAACACCAGAATCATTCGTAGCAGTTCAGGTTGGTTACACACTTGCTGACGTTTTGGCTAAGTGCGTATTCGGTCTAACAATTCTGAAGATCGCTCGCATGAAGTCAATGGCAGAAGGAATGAAGGACGATCACTAATCTTTGATTAGTGGATCTCTTTTAGCTAAGAATCCTAAAAACAGGAGTGTCGCGAAAGCGGCACTCCTGTTTGCTTTCATAGACTAATCACATGACTAACGAGAAGCTTGATAAGTACTGGATTAACAATTATCGAATGGGCGGCTATCTACTATTTGCATGTGGCCTGATTAATCTTCGATATCAGTGGGGTGAACCCGACATCATTTCTCGCAGTGCATTAATTTTTGGTCCAGGTGCAGCAATTCTTGGTGCAACATATGTGCCAGCACTTGTTTCAATCCTTGGGCGACGTGAAGTTAAAGCACTGGTAGCTATTGCTGGTGTTGCACTCATTGCCTTTGCATTCAGCAACTAATTCGCTAAAGAGCTCAGCGATCTAAAGAGTTCCGTCGTGGGCACCATCTATTAACTCGCGATAGATATCTAGGTGACCTGCGTGTCGGGCTGTTTCATCAATCATGTGTAAGTAAATCCACCTAAGCGAAGGCTTAGCATCATCACGCGGCCTTGGCTCGGTTCCAAGCTCATCTAAACTCTTTCCAACACAAACCTTACGAGAGTTCTCGCAGGCTTTGATGTAACCCTCCAAAAGAGATTCCACAGTGTCTGATTCAAGAATCTCGAAGTCACCATTTGGGTTGGCATCGCTGTATCGACCCTCGTTGTATTCAAGACCAGCAAAGTTGATATGAAACCAGCCGTATTCAACCTCTGTTAAATGGCGCAAAATCCCTAGAACAGATGTTGAAGTTGGCCCTAATCTCTTCACGCCATTGTCTTTAGTAATGCCGGTGATTTTATAAATAATAGTTTGACGACAGAACTCCAGATGTTGTTCCAATAGCTCGCGTTCAGTGCCAACGCTTAAGGGATATCGAGGAGATTGCATTTTTCTAGTATAAACAATTACTTCCTAAAGGAAAGATCTGCTTTCTTCATTTCGCTCACCAAAATACGGATCGCATTTGGTCCCATGCCGTGTAACTCTTTTACAGCGGCAAGTGAAGTTTTCCTCAGATCAGATAGTTTGAACAATCCGTCATCGATTAATGCCCGGCATGCCGGTGCTGCTAAACCCAATTCGCGCCATACCTGATCAACTGAGGCGTAATACTCAAGATCAACTTCACTGCTGTCGACATTGGATTGCTGGCTTATTTTTTGTAATCGTTTTTCTTCACGACGAGCCATTGCAGCACGCTTGATTTCAGCGGCCTCTTTTTTAATTTTGGCTGGAGATTTCTTTGCCATGGATAAATCTTAACTTTCAGATCAGTGTGCGGGAGGCGGGACTTGAACCCGCACGTCCGAAGACACAGGTTCCTAAGACCTGCGTGTCTGCCATTTCACCACTCCCGCATGGTTTGAAGCTTTCGCTTCCAACCAAGAGGCAAGATTAGAGGTAAGAGGCAGTTTCACCAAAATGAGCACGATAGCCTTGCTTAGTGTCCACACAGATTGAGATCCTTGAAGAGGCGATTAAGGCTGCAATAGAAAGAGCCATAGCCTCAGGAGCCCTCAGCGGCACCGCGCCAGAGGCCATTAAATTAGATCGGCCAAAAGATCGAGACCACGGCGATTATGCATCCTCGATCGCTCTGCAATTGGCAAAACCTGCGGGGATGAATCCTCGCGATGTCGCGGTGATTATTGCTGAACAATTAAATGTCGTTTCAGATATTTCAAAGGTGGATATTGCTGGTCCTGGATTTATTAACATAACTTTAAATCGTGCAAGCCAAGCTGCACTTGTGGAAACAATTCTTAATGCAAAAAGTGATTTTGGAAAAGGTTCTTCACTATCAGGCGTGAAGATCAACTTAGAGTTTATAAGTGCTAACCCAACTGGGCCATTGCATCTAGGACATACGCGTTGGGCAGCAGTAGGAGATTCTCTTGGTCGTGTTTTGACAGCGGCTGGCGCGCAAGTAACACGAGAGTTCTACATTAATGATCGTGGAAATCAAATGGATCTGTTTGGTCAATCTGTTGAAGCGGTTGCACTCGGTAATTCTGTTCCAGAAAATGGTTACCAAGGGGATTACATTAAGGATCTAGCGCAAGAAGTTGTTGCGCAAAATTCAGAGATAAAATCTTTGCCAGAAGAAGAACGCTTTGTCGAATTTCGTGAAGCAGCATATAAATTGCAGTTAAAGGATCAACAACGAGTCCTAGATACCTTTAATACACATTTTGATGTGTGGTTCTCAGAACGATCTTTACATGAGCAAGGTGCTGTCGATCACGGTATGAAAAAGTTGCAAGCTCAAGGCCATGTTTTTGAAGTTGATGGCGCTGTGTGGCTGCGAACCACAGATTTTGGTGATGACAAAGATCGAGTGATGACAAAAAGCGATGGGTCTCTTACCTACTTCGCATCAGATACTGCTTATTACATCAACAAGCGCGAGCGTGGCTTTGATATTTGTATTTACATGTTAGGTGCAGATCACCATGGATACATTGGTCGATTAAAGGCAACAGCGGCCTGTGCTGGAGATGACCCTGGTTACAACGTTGAGGTGCTCATTGGGCAGTTGGTAAAAATTATGGAAGGCGGCGAAGAGGTCAAACTCTCTAAGCGCGCTGGAACGATTATTACTTTGGAAGAGCTTGTTGAAAAGGTAGGCGTAGATGCTGCGCGTTACACATTAATTCGCTACCCAGTCGACACCCCGATGGTGATGGACATAGATATCTTAAAGAGAAATACAAATGAGAATCCTGTCTACTACGTTCAGTATGCGCATGCTCGCATTGCTGCTGTTTTGCGAAATGCCCTTGAACTTGGTGCCTCATTAAATCTTGCTGAATTTGATCCTTCACAATTGGTTCATAATCGGGAAAATGAATTACTTGCCGCCTTGGCTGAATTCCCGCGAGTTGTGGCAAGTGCTGCAGAATTTCGGGAGCCACACCGCATAGCTCGTTATCTCGAGGAACTTGCCGGCACTTATCATGGTTTCTATAACGACTGCCGTGTCTTGCCTATGGGAGAAGAAAAATTTACTGCGCTCCACACCGCGCGTTTATTACTATGTACTGCAACAAAGCAGGTTGTCCATAACGGTCTAGATCTTCTAGGCGTGAGTGCACCGGAGAGGATGTAGCTGATGTGGTCTTCATCTGTTACAACGGGCACTGAACTATCCTTGGCAGGAATTACTGCCAAAACACTTGCAAAAGAATTCGGAACTCCAGCATTTTTTATTGATGAGGCAGACTTTCGTGCTCGCGCTCTTGAGTGGGATAAAGCGCTCAAAGATGCCTTTGGACCAAATGCAGGCACTGTTTATTACGCATCCAAAGCATTTATCTGCACAGAACTTGCACGTTGGATCAAGGAAATTGGCATAGGTATAGATGTCAGTACGAGCGGAGAAATGGCTGTTGCACTTGCCGGTGAAATTGATCCTTCAAAGATAGAAGTTCACGGGAACAATAAGTCTGTTGCTGAAATTGAGAAAGCTATCTCAGTTGGAGTTGAAACCATTGTGATTGATTCTCTGTATGAGATAGAACGTGTGGCAGAGGCGGCGAGAAAAGCGGGCAAAGTGCAACGAGTATTGCTTCGCATAACACCAGGTATTCAAGCCCATACTCACGAATCAATTGCAACAGCACATGAAGATGTGAAGTTTGGTTTTTCTATTGCGAGCGGAGCTGCTTGGACAGCGATTGAAGCAGTTAGCGCTCAGCCAACTCTTGAGCTGCGTGGAGTCCATGCGCATATTGGTTCACAGATCTTTGGATATAAATCCTTTGAGATATTGTCAGAGCGTCTGATCTCCTTGCTTGCACAATATCGCGATGAGTATAGGAAGGAATTGCCTGAACTAGATCTTGGCGGTGGCTACGGAATCGCGTATCTGCCAGGAGAAGAAACTGTTGTTCCTGCGGAAGCTATGAGCGCACTTGCTGCTGCTGTTACAAAAAATTGCGCAGCACATAATCTTCAGATTCCAAGAGTTTCAATTGAGCCAGGCCGCGCAATCGTGGGCCCAGCAATGTTTACTTTGTATGAAGTAGGAACAGTCAAGGATGTGACTTTAGAAAATGGAACTCATCGTCGCTACATTTCAGTAGATGGTGGAATGAGTGACAATATTCGCCCATCACTCTATGGAGCCGAATACACGACCATTTTGGCTAATCGAACCAGCACTGCAGCCCATGTATCTAGCCGTTTAGTTGGAAAGCATTGCGAAACGGGAGATATTGTCATTCGCGAGATTGATTTGCCTGATGACATCGTTCCAGGGGATCTATTAGCTGTCCCTGCAACAGGTGCATATGGACGCAGCATGGCCAGCAACTACAACCATGTGCCTAGACCGCCCGTTGTTGCAGTAAAAGATGGAAAAGCTCGTGTAATTGTGCGCCGAGAGACTGAAGCCGATCTGCTCAGACTCGATATTTAACGCCGATCTAGTCATCTATGAAAGAATGGCGCTATGAACTCGGGCGTCAAAACAATCACAATTGGAATGCTCGGCTGCGGCGTTGTGGGCACTCAGGTTGCTCGCCTGCTTCAAGATGATGAACAAGAACTTTCAGAACGCTCTGGAGCTCTCCTCAAGTTAAGCAAGGTGGGAGTTCGCACAGCAGGTGCGCGCGAAGGTATTGATGCTTCCTTAATCACAACCGATCTTCAATCAATAGTTGCAGATCCAAGTATCAACATAATTATCGAAGTCATGGGCGGAATTGAACCTACTAAATCCTTAATTCTAGAAGCAATCAAAAACAAGAAATCTGTAATCACTGCAAATAAAGCTTTGCTTGCAACTCATGGTCATGAATTATTTAATGCTGCAGATGCTGCCGGCGTAGATTTGTATTACGAAGCAGCCGTGGCTGGTGCGATTCCAATTATTAGATCAATGCGTGAATCACTTGCCGGAGATCAGATCACTCGCGTAATGGGAATTGTTAACGGAACAACTAACTACATTCTTACCAAGATGTATGAAGAAGGCCGTGCCTTTGATGATGTGCTCAAAGAAGCGCAATCACTTGGTTATGCCGAGGCTGATCCGACTGCCGATATTGAAGGACACGATGCTGCGGCCAAGGCTGCGCTCCTTGCAAGCCTTGCTTTCCACAGCACGGTTGTAATTGATGAGGTTTATTGCGAAGGTATTACAGCGATTTCTTCTGAAGATGTTCTTGCTGCCAAATCAATGAACAGTGTTATTAAGTTGTTGGCAATTGCAGAATTGACTGTTAAGGATGAAATTTCAGTCCGTGTTCATCCAGTGATCTTGCCTTTGTCACACCCATTGGCATCTGTGAGAAATGCTTTTAATGCTATCTATGTGGAGTCTGAAGCCGCTGGCCAGCTCATGTTCTACGGCCGCGGAGCAGGCGGTGCCCCAACAGCATCTGCAATTCTTGGAGATCTAGTGGCAGTTGCCCGCCATGCTGCATATTCAACAGTTGGTTATGGCGAATCAGATTATGCTGATTTAGATATTGCTCCAATAGGTGCAGTTAAATCTCAATTTTTTGTCCGTCTACATGTTGCTGATAAATCAGGTGTTTTGGCCTCAATTGCACAAACATTTGCCAGTGAGAATGTTTCCATCCAAACAGTTCGTCAATCAGGCCTGGGCGAAGATGCCGAGTTAATTGTTGTTACACACGCGGCATCTGAAGATGCGCTAGATGCTTGTGTTGAAAAACTTAAGAAAATGGAGATTGTCAGTAAAGTCGAAAGCGTTATTCGCGTTGAAGGAGCATCTGCCTGATGGGCCTTTTTACGAAAAAAGTTAGCGGAGCGCATCAATGGCGCGGAGTAATAGAGGAGTACCGTCACCGTCTTCCAGTGAGCGCAAAAACTCCAATCGTTTCTTTGCGTGAAGGTGGAACTCCACTCATCTATGCATGCAATCTTTCAGAGCTACTGGGAAATAATGTTTGGATCAAGTACGAAGGCTTAAATCCAACTGGCTCCTTTAAAGATCGCGGCATGACCATGGCGATTTCAAAAGCGGCTGAAGATGGAGCCAAGGCTGTTATCTGTGCATCAACCGGAAATACTTCTGCATCAGCTGCAGCATATGCAGTTAAGGCGGGAATGCGACCCGCGGTTTTAATCCCTAAAGGCAAGATCGCTATGGGAAAGCTTGCACAAGCTGTAATCCACGATTCAACGATTTTGCAGGTTAATGGCAACTTTGATGACTGTTTAATGCTCGCAAAAGAACTTTCAGAAAATTATCCTGTTGCACTTGTTAACTCTGTTAACCCATATCGCATTGAAGGACAAAAGACTGCAAGTTTTGAAGTCGTAGACATGCTTGGCGATGCTCCAGATATTCACGCACTTCCAGTGGGTAATGCTGGAAACATCACTGCCTATTGGAAGGGCTATAAGGAATACAACAAAGACGGTCTTTCGACAAAGTTGCCGATGATGTATGGATTCCAAGCCTCAGGTGCTGCTCCTATCGTTAAGGGCAAGATTGTGAAGAATCCGGAAACAATTGCTACCGCCATTCGCATTGGTAACCCTGCCTCTTGGCAACAAGCTGTTGAGGCTCGCGATATGTCAGGGGGAGTAATTGATTCTGTGACTGATCGCGAAATCCTGAGTGCATACCGTTTAATTGCAGCTAAAGAAGGTATTTTCGTTGAGCCATCATCTGCAGCAGGACTTGCCGGGCTACTTAAGTACAAGAAGGCTGGCAAGTTGCCGCAGGGAAAGACGATTGTCATCACTGTTACTGGCCACGGCCTGAAAGATATTCCATATGCACTAGAGGCTGCCAAGAAGCCAGTTATTGTTCCGGTTAATGCAAAGATCGCAGCTAAAGCATTAGGACTAGCCTAAGAATTATGAAACCAACATTTAAGGCACAACCTATTCAGGTGCAAGTTCCAGCATCGAGTGCAAACTTAGGACCTGGTTTTGACTGCCTTGGATTAGCACTAACCATGCATGATCGTTACATGGCACAGGTCATGGATGAACCTGGCGTTGATATTGATGTCACCGGTGAAGGCGCAGAGAGCATTCCAACAACTGATAAGAATTTAGTAATCAAAGCGATGTATAAAGGTTTTGATTTCTTAGGGGGGCGTCCTCGCGGAATTGCATTGCGTCAACTAAATGTTATTCCTCATGGTCGGGGTCTTGGATCTTCTGCGGCAGCAATAGTTGGTGGATTAGCACTTGCTCGCGGTTTAGTTCTTGGTGGCAATGAGCGGATGAGTAATGAAGATATGTTAAACATTGCCAACGAAATGGAAGGCCATCCAGATAATGTTTCAGCTGCCATTTTTGGAAGCGCAAACCTTGCCTGGCAAGAATCTCAACGTGGTCATGTTGTCGCCCAATCATTGAACTTTGAAGTTGATCCACGTATTGGAGCGCTTGCATTTGTTCCAGCTACTGAATTTTCGACATCAAAGGCACGCAAGATGTTGCCAGAATCAATCCCACATAGTGATGCAGTCAAGAATTCAAGCAATGTTGCAGTCCTAGTTCAAGCCTTGCAATCTCGCCCAGATCTATTGCTGGGTGCAACAGAGGATTATTTGCACCAGAGTTATCGCAAGGATGCGATGCCCAACAGTTATGCCCTGATGACAAAACTTCGAAAAGCAGGAGTAGCAGCCTTTATTTCAGGTGCTGGTCCGACGGTCATGGTTCTCCACACAGGCGGAGAGTTAGAGGCAGCTGAATTAGAGCGTGCGGCAGGGGAGAAGTTCCAGATGATTTCACTCGGTATTTCACGCACAGGTGTAAGCCTGATCACCGCCTAATTTTGCGATTTCAAGACTTATCCTGCTAACCTTTACACATCTGAACGGCACATCTAGCGGCCAGTAACACATCAGATATTTTCAAAAACAAAAATCCCAGGTTCTTTAGGATTTAAGCCCTAGAACCAATAGTGAAAAGATATTCATGACAACAGAAATTGAACCAGTTCGCTCACAAAGTCCAGAGCTTGCTGCCATGACCCTTCCAAAGTTAAAGACAGTTGCAA
>Ga0214162_1000048_pt1 | contig 25983 bp, 30 predicted proteins | sample LakMenepilimnion_3_FD_153000 | JGI IMG/M metagenome (GOLD analysis project Ga0214162, IMG submission 153000) | Freshwater microbial communities from Lake Mendota, WI - Practice 20APR2010 epilimnion v5 | ecosystem: Environmental > Aquatic > Freshwater > Lake > Epilimnion/Euphotic zone | place...
ACTCGTCTTGGGGATGTTCAAATGGGCAACGTCCTTAATCTTAATGGTTGGCAAGAAAGTATCGCGACAACGTTGTTCAGGGGTATTGAGTTTCACTCTGTAGGCGATAGAAGTTATTATATTGGTAAGCCAGCAGGAGCCTGGACACAGCCGCTAGAGATTCACTTCTTTACGGGTATTCGATATAGAGCGCATCTTAGTTATGGTGGACATCAATTTTATGATATTAATGATGGTGCTTTAAAGTTTAGCATCTCTAATGGCAGTAATATTGTTTCATCTGCTGTTGCTTTTCATGCACCTATCTTCTACGACAGTAACGATACTACTTATTATATTGACGCTGCCAGCACATCTAATTTAAATGGTTTAACTGTCGCCGCGACAATTACTGGAAGCATTACTGGTAATGCCGGAACAGCCACCAGCGCTACATCTGCAAATTACGTAGGTACAACTAGAGATACTCCATCTAGTTCATTGCAATATTGGCAGGCTTCTGGTCTTGGTTCAACTGAGGCACCTAACGGCGATTGGCATAACACAATAAGAATGGGACATGGATCTCCGCTATCTTATTATAGCAGCACATTAGCTATTCGTATGACCGGCGCTGGTTTAGGGGACATATACACCCAGAACATTACGGCCGGTACCCCGCAAGGATGGAAAAAACATTGGAATGACGGAAACGATGGCTCTGGATCTGGTCTAGACGCGGACTTGCTCGATGGAAAACATGCATCCGATGCAGTTGGCGTCAATACAGTTGTGACACGTGATGCAAGTAATTATACTTACCTTAGCTATATCAATAGCAGCACTGGTACTAATGAAAACCCGACTATCTCACAAATTATTACTACTAATAATAGTGATGCATTTTATAGAAAGTCATCATTAGCACATCTAGCAACTTCTTTAGGTCCAAATGGTATAACGTGGACAGGTACACAGTATTTCCAATCCAATAGAGATACTACAAGTAACAGCCCACCGTTACAAGCATATTCAACTTCTGGTGGTGCAATTATGTCTTTCCACAGAGCTGGCATATATGCTATTAATATGGGTCTTGATTCTGATAACATATTTAGAATTGCTGGTTGGTCGGCGGCTGCCAATGCTTTCCAAATGGATGGTTCTGGTAACCTTACTATGTTGGGTAACGTTACAGCGTACTCAGATATTCGTAAGAAAAAAGATATCACAACTATTGAAAATGCTTTAGATATGGTAAGTCGTATGCGTGGTGTACGATTCAGACGTATTGATACTGATCAAGTAGGCGTGGGCGTCATTGCTCAAGAGATGCTCGAAGTGCTTCCAGAAGTAGTACAACAGGGTATTGGTAATGACGACACTATGTCTGTTGCATATGGAAATATCGTTGGTGTACTAATTGAAGCAATCAAGGAACAACAAGCTCATATAAATAAACTTGAAACCAAAATCAACTCATTCGAACAGAGGTTAATATGACATTCGCATACACGTGGAAAATTACAAGTCTGAAGAAGCAGGACGATCCTTCTGCAGAACTTAATGATATCATCGTCCAGACATACTGGGAATGCAAGGGGATCGATGTATACGGCAATGCCGGAACATTCAGCGGCGCAACGCCCTTTGAACCAGATATGGTGGATGCCGATAATTTTACTACATACGAAGATCTGACAGAGACTCAGGTTCTTAGTTGGATCCAAGATGTAGTAAATAACAACTCTGGATACAAAACTCATATTGATGAGCAGATCCAGAAACAGATTGATGCAATCGTAAGACCAATGGTCGATGTTGCTTCAAGTGCCCTACCATGGGCAGAACCAGGTGAAGAACCTGTAATACCACCAACCCCAATCGCAAATACATAATTAGGAGAATATATTATGGCTACTAATCCAGAACTAGATGCAAAGCTTGCTGAAAATCAGCAGACTCAACCGGTTCCTACTGTAACTCTTACAGTTGATATCAATGAATTGAATCTTATGATGGGTGGACTACAAGAACTTCCACACCGCGTAGTTGATCCACTTCTTAAGAAACTGTTTCAACAGGCACAAGCACAGCTTCAACAGTAACACATGACTCTTCCTAGTACCGGACCTATATCACTAGCTAACGTCAATGTTGAGCTTGGACTATCGTCGACGACGAATATCTCCTTGAATCAGACAAACGTTCGAACGCTAGCTGGTGTACCGTCCGGTACTATTTCCTTGTCAAACCTGTACGGTAAATCCAATGCACTGGCTATAACTATTAGCCCATCAAGTTTGTATACCACGCGATCGGGCGCAGGTAGTGTTACTAGTGCTGCTGCCACAGGTAGTGGTACCGGTGGTGCTGGAGGATATACATATGCTTGGACATATGTATCTGGTAGCAGTTATACAATCAACAGTTCGACATCTGCATCAACCACATTCACTACCAATTTAGTTGCCGAGCAATACAAGTCAGGTGTCTACCGTTGTACTGTGACAAGTGGAGGTGTTACAGCATCCGCAGATATACAAGTAGATTTTGAATCGTTTTAATAGTAATACACTAACATGATATCTGTTCACAATTGATATATTCATTATACACACTTCTGGGATTTTGTACATCTAATAATGAGCATGGGCGTATTATAAATATAAGCAAAAGAGGTTACCATGGCAGCACCAACTACAAAAGAAACATTCAAACAGTATTGCCTTCGTAAACTCGGAGCTCCAGTAATTGAAATCAACGTTGACGATGACCAAGTAGATGATCGTATCGATGAGGCTATTCGCTACTACTGGGACTATCACTTTGATGGTTCTGATAAGATCTACTATAAGCATATTGTAACAGAGACAGATGTACTCAATAAGTATATCACCCTTCCAGAGAACATTATCGGTGCCGTTAGTATCTTCGCAATTGGCGATCCATCTATCCGTGCTGATGATCTTTTCAATATTAGATACCAGATCGCATTGAACGATCTCTATACCCTGACAAACGTGTCAATCGTTCCATACTATATGGTCATGGAGCATCTGGCACTTCTGACTGAGATGCTTGTCGGTAAACAACCGATTCGTTATACTCGTCATAAGAATAGACTCTATGTCGATACGGATTGGAACACTCTTAAGGTTGGAATGTTCCTACTGGTAGAGGCGTACGAGGTTATAGATCCGAACATATACACTGATGCATGGAATGATCGTTGGCTTCAGAACTATGCTACTGTCCTTATCAAGGAACAGTGGGGATCGAATCTGACCAAATTCACCGGCATGAATCTGCCTGGCGGTGTACAGTTCAATGGTGAGAAGATTTACAACGATGCAGTCGACGCAAGAACCAAGATGGAGCAGGAGATGATCTCTAGCTTCTCCCTTCCGGTTCTTGATATGATCGGATAAGATCTTGGGCACCAATTTCTATTTCAATAATTTCAAGAACAGCCAGGAGCAGGTCCTGATTGAAGACTTGGTCATGGAATCTATCAAGATCTATGGTCATGACATGTATTATTGTCCTAGAACGTTGGTAGCCAAAGATGATATCTACGGCGAGGATGCACTATCCGAATATAACAACTCCTACTACATCGATCTTTACATTCGTAGCTATGATACCTATGAGGGTGATGGAACGTTCCTTTCAAAGTTCAATCTAGAAATCAGAGACCAGATGACACTTACTGTCTCTGTTCGTAACTTCATGAACGAGGTTGGCAGTCTAGAAGGAATCATCCGCCCACAGGAAGGTGATCTAATCTATATTCCTATGGTCGATCGTATCATGGTAATTAAGTATGTGAACAAGACACCTATCTTCTATCAGATGGGTTCTATTCAAATGTATGATCTTACGTGTGAGATCTTTGAGTACAGTTCTGAAAGACTCAACACCGGCATAGAAGCAATCGATAGTATTGAAAAGAAAAACAGTATCGTTATGGAGACGTATGGTCTCCTTACAAACGATGGATTTGTTATCGTAGATCAAGATGGATTTGAAATCATCCAATCTAATTACAATTTTGAAACACAAGCCGGCGATTCGTACGAGGATAATACTGAGTTCCAACTCGAGGGCGAAGCAATTCTTGATTGGTCACAAATTGATCCTTTCAGTGAAGGGAAAATTTAAAATGTTCGGTAGTACATTTCATCACAACACACTAAGAAAATATGTAATCCTTTTCGGAACGGTTTTCAATAACATCTATGTCACACGACAAGATACTGCCGGTGAAACAATTCAGACCTTGAAGGTTCCATTGTCGTATGGCCCAAAGGAAAAGTTCTTGGCTCGTCTAGAAGGTAACCCGGATCTAGACAACAAGATTGCTATCACAGTTCCACGTATCTCATTCGAGATGACAACATTTCAGTATGACGGTGAACGCAAACTCAATACACTGAATCGTAAGGTAAAGAATAATAAGAGTCTATACCAACCAGTTCCTTATAATATCTCCTTCCAGATGTCAATCATCGTTAAGAATGCCGAGGATGGAACGAAGATCGTAGAACAGATCCTTCCATACTTCACTCCAGAGTGGACTGCATCTGTGCACCTTATTCCAAGTATGGAAGACGACCCATGGGATATTCCTATTATTCTCAACAATATCTCCAGTGAGGATACTTACGAGGGCAACTTTGATACTCGCCGCGCCATTATCTGGACGTTAGACTTTACCATAAAAGGATATCTGTTCGGACCGGATAAGAAGATCGGCTCAGGAGATGGAACAGACGGCGGTATTATCAAGTATATCGATGTGAATATCAGACCGACTGCAAATGTAACAACTGCCAATACAACAAACACGGCCACAACTGAAATAGTTCATGTCTTTCCTGGGTTAACAGCAAATGGGCAGCCTACATCCAACGCTGCATTATCTATTGATTGGGCTCTAATTAATGCAGATGATAACTATGGATTTATTCATGAGTTCGAAAGTAATGTATAATGAAAAAGTTAAATGACATTTTAAATATTCAACCAGATAGTAACAGACAGTTTCTTCCAATGGTACATGATAAACCAACAGACTCTACAGTGCAAGATGATTTTGACTATGCACGTGAGAATTTAATGGATGTAATTGGTAAAGGCCAAGAGGCATTATTTGATCTGATGGACGTTGCAAGGCAATCACAGCATCCAAGGGCATATGAAGTTCTATCTACTCTGATGAATACCATGGTCGGTGCTAGCAAAGATCTTCTGGAGTTGCAGGCCAAGAAAAAGAAACTTATGGATTCAGATCCTGCTGCTAATACTCAGCAGGTGACCAATAATCTATTTGTAGGGTCAACTATGGAACTACAACAGATGCTGGATCAAAGAAAAAATAAGAACGATTGATGTTTGAATCTATTAGAAAAGCTTTTGATAAGGGTTATAACGGCAACCCGTTACTTAAAAAAGCCAGGAAGAAGATTGAATGGACGGCTGATCAGGTTGAAGAATGGCTTAAATGTGCTGAGGATCCAATCTACTTTGCCGAACGTTATATCAAGATTGTTCACGTTGATCACGGTCTAATAAAGATAAAGCTTTATGATTATCAAAAAGAAATCATTGATAAACTAACTAACAATCGTCGCGTTACCGTTGTCACGAGTCGTCAGGCTGGTAAGACTACTACGGCTGCTGCAATCATCCTCCACTATATCCTATTCAATGAACACAAGACTGTAGCACTTCTTGCCAATAAAGGTGACGCTGCTCGAGAGATCTTGGATCGTGTAAAGTTATCGTACGAATCGCTTCCTGACTGGCTTCAGCAGGGTGTTGTGGAGTGGAACAAGGGATCGATTGAACTAGAGAATGGCTGTAAGGTTCTTGCTGCTGCAACCAGTTCATCTGCTATTCGCGGTAAGTCTATCTCGCTGCTGTACATCGATGAAGCTGCGTTCGTTGAGAACTGGGATGAGTTCTTCGCATCTGTTTTCCCAACCATCTCATCCGGTGAAACAACTAAGATTCTGTTCACATCTACTCCGAATGGTCTGAATCATTTCTATAAGACATGTAATGGTGCTAAGGAAGGTACCAATGGATACCAATATGTCGAGGTTCCCTGGCAGATGGTTCCTGGACGCAATGATGCGTGGAAGCAAGAAACGCTCGGAGCCATGGACTTTGACTACGAGAAGTTTGCACAGGAATTTGAATGTGCATGGCTCGGTTCATCTGGTACACTAATCTCTGGTGCTGTACTTAAGACGCTGACTGCGCAACGTCCACTGTTATCAGTCAATGGGTTGACAACATACTTCCTTCCTGAGAAGGAACATCGGTATGTCATGACGTGTGATGTCTCGCATGGTAAAGGTCTTGACTACTCTGCATTCCAGGTAATTGATGTCACTCAGATGCCGTACAATCAAGTATGCGTATACAAGAGTAACGTGACTCCCCCTGCAGAGTATACTCAGACCATTCATCAAACATCATTACAATACAATAATGCTGTGATCCTTGTCGAAATTAATGACATCGGATTGACGGTTGCTGATGCCCTCTACATCGACTACGAGTCTGATAACCTGATCTTTACCGAGAAGGCAGGTCCTAAGGGCAAAAGAATCTCTGCTGGTTTTAATAAGAACGCTGAACGTGGATTAAAACAAACTGCAGTTACTAAGACGGTTGGTTGTTCGTTGCTTAAGTTATTAATCGAACAATACCAGTTAGTCATTAATGATCATGATACTATATACGAACTATCTAGATTCTCTAAGAAGAATTCTTCATATGAAGCAGAGTCTGGTGCTCACGACGATCTTGTTATGGCCTTGGTATTGTTTGCTTGGATGTCTAATCAACAATACTTTAAGGACTTTACAGATATTAATACATTATTAAGACTTAGAAACAGAACAGATGAGGATCTTGACAACGAGATGTTTTCATTCTTTATGGATAATGGTCGTGAATTGATTGAACCGGATGCAACCGAGATTGTTGATCTTACTCAAACGTGGAATCCTGATTTCAAGGGCCTGTTTGCGTAATCTGGTCATATTATAAATAAAAGCAAAAGTACTGGTTAAACACCTTCGATAGGGAGAGATTACAATGGCGTTTCAAGTCAGCCCTGGAATTAACGTTTCCGAGATTGATCTTACAACAACCGTACCGGCTTTAGCAACCACTGTTGGTGCTATTGGCGGTGTGTTTCGTTGGGGACCAATCGGAAAGTTCATTCTAGTAGATTCGGAAAATACTCTGGCGGCCCGTTATGGCAAGCCAACTTCAGACAACTACGAAACATTCTTCACTGCGGCTAACTTCCTTGCTTATGGTAACGCACTTTATGTTTCACGCGCTGCTGTAACAACTGGGTTTTCAAACACGGTTGCCGCGGCGTCTGCTAATTTAACTGCAACTACCGCTGTTACTCTTGTAGGTAATACATACGGTGTTGCTGCAGGTCAGGCAGTATTTGGTGCTGGTATCCCAGATGATACCTATGTTTCTACTGCTACAATCGCTGCTGGAAACACAAACCTAGTTCTTACCAAAGCTGCAACATCCGATGTTGATGCACAACTCAACTTCTATGCAAATACACTTGCACTGAACGCAGTTGCTAATAGTGGCGTAGTTGCTCTTGCAAGTAATATCGTAAAGAATGCTGATGACTTTGAAAACAAGGGTCCATCGAACGCTACATTTGTAAATACACAGTTTGTAGCTCGTTATCCTGGTGATCTTGGTAACTCACTTCGCGTGTCGATGTGCTCTTCTCCAAATCAGTATAGTCGTGCTATTAATATGCTCAGCAATACAAGCGTTGGTGTTGCAACAAAGCTAAATCAGCTTACATCGGCTGATATTAGCATTGTAGTTAATTCTTCTACAGCTAACGTCGTTCTTAATTGGATCGAACCTGGTATCGGTGGTGGTAACCTTACCTTTGCTGAAGCCAAGGCCGCTGCAAATACAATTCTACAATCACTATCAGTTGGTGACTATGTTGAACTTGGAAATAGCACTGTCGGCACACAGACTCTTAAGATTAAGTCGCTTCCAACTGTAACATCTGAATCTGGTGTTCAGTATGCATTCTTCCCAATTACTTTCGAAGATACATGGAATCGCGCTTCTAACTTTAGCTCGAATACAGTCTCACGCAAGTGGGAATTCTTCAACACTGTTGCAACTGCTCCGGGTACATCACAATATCTATCAGATCGTGGTCTAACTACAGTCGATCAGGTAAGTGTTGTAGTTGTAGATGAAGATGGTAAGTTCACTGGCACACCAGGGACGGTCCTTGAAGTTTACGAAGATCTATCTCGCGCAACTGATGCTATCGGCGAAGATGGTACAACTACATTCTTTAAGACGGTTATCAACGATAACTCACGTTATGTGTGGTCTACCAATGATCGTGCTGAAGCTGCATCTGATCTTGCAGCTAGCCTTTCTAATTCAACAACAACAATTCCATATTACAAGTCATTCATTGGTGGTCGTGATGGTGTAACAGAAAGCACAGCAACAATTGCTTCGCTTGCATCTGCTTATGATTTGTTCGCCGATTCTTCATCGGTTGATGTATCTCTGCTGATGACTGGTAAAGCAATGGGTGCATCTAATGGTGCTCAGTTAGCTAACTATCTGATCGACAATATCGCCGACGTCCGCAAGGATTGTGTGGTATTTGTATCGCCTGATAAGGCTGATGTTGTTGGTGCTTCTGCAGAAGGATCGCAGGCTTCTAATATTGTGATATTCCGCCAGAGTGTACGTAACAGTTCATATGCATTCATTGATTCGGGTTATAAGTATCAGTACGATAGATACAATGATGTTTATCGTTATGTACCACTTAATGGTGATGTTGCAGGTCTAACTGCTCGCTCAGATAATCTTCGCGACCCATGGTTCTCGCCTGCTGGTTATAATCGTGGTCAGATCAAGAACCTTGTCAAGCTAGCCTACAGCCCAAGCAAGACAGATCGCGATCTTCTGTACAAGAATGATATCAATCCTGTGATTACGCAGCCAGGCCAAGGAACAATTCTGTTCGGTGATAAGACTGCTTTGGGTCGTCCAAGTGCATTCGATCGTATCAACGTACGCCGTCTCTTTATCACTCTCGAAAAAACAATTGCCACTGCTGCAAATCAGATGCTATTTGAGTTCAATGATGAATTTACAAGAGCACAATTCCTGAATCTGATCGAGCCATTCCTCCGTGATATCCAAGGCCGCCGTGGTATCACTGACTTCCGCGTTGTTTGCGATGAAACAAATAACACTGCAGAAGTTATTGACACTAATCGCTTTGTTGGTGACATTTACATCAAGCCTGCTAAGAGCATCAACTTCATCCAGTTGAACTTTGTTGCTGTAAGGTCTGGTGTAGAGTTCAATGAAGTCGTTGGCCAGTTCTAATAAATAAAAGAAACTAGGAGAAAAGAAAATGGCTTTTAATATCAATGAAATGAGAAGCCAACTCGTCTACGGCGGTGCACGTCAGAATCTCTTCCAGGTACGCATTAGCAACCCTGCAAATAACTCTGGTGATCTTAAGACACCATTTATGGTTCAAGCTGCACAAATTCCGGAATCACAAGTTGGCGTAATTCCAGTGTTTTACTTCGGTCGTCAGATGAAGCTGGCCGGTGATAGAACATTCGGCGATTGGACAGTAACAGTACTGAATGACGAAGATTTCCTTATCAGAAATGCTATGGAAGAATGGTCAAACAGAATCAATCGTTTTGAAGCTAATATTCGTGACATCGGGCGCTACAAGTCAAATGCTACTGTAATCCAGTATGCAAAGGATGGATCAGCGATTCGTGAATACAGATTTGATGGAATCTTCCCAAGTGTTATCTCACCAATTGAACTTGATTGGGCGAATACCGATCAGATTGAATCTTTCCAGGTTACGTTCACATACGACTACTGGACTGTTAGTGGTGGTACGACAGATAAAGCCGGCGATTAGATAAGTAAGGGGTAACCAATCCCCTTACTTTTTTGTTATTTAAATTGGAGATCCCATGGCCGAATTATTTGGTTTTGAATTCAAGAGAAAAATTGAACCTGTTGATATCCCTTCGTTCACACCCAAAGCTGCCGATGACGGCGCGATGGTTGTGGCCGAAGGCGGTGTTTATGGTACCTTCGTCGATCTTGACGGTGCAGTTCGTACAGAAGCAGAGTTAGTTAATAAGTATCGCGAAGTTGCAATGCATCCTGAGGTCGAGATGGCCATTGATGATATTGTGAACGAAGCTATTGTTGCTGATCCTAAAAAGGCAATCGTTTCTATTAACCTAGACGATCTTGAGCAACCAGACAAGATTAAAAAGATGATTATGGAGGAGTTCGATACTATTGTCGACCTTCTAGAGTTTAATCAACACGCATACGAAATCTTTAAGAAGTGGTACGTAGACGGTCGATTACTGTATCATGCAATGATTGATGAAGACAAGCCACGTGAAGGTATCAAGGAACTTCGATACATCGATCCGCGTAAGATTCGTAAAGTTCGTACCGTAAAGAAGAGAAAAGTTTCCTCAACGTCGAACGTTACAGTTCCATCAACCGGCGAAGAGTTCTACATCTATAATGAAAAAGGTTTCTCGAAGACAGCCGGCGTTCCTAATAACGTTGCTCCCTTCCAAGATACCGGCGCACAGGGTCTAAAGATTGCAGTTGACTCTATTGTCAACGTGTCATCTGGTCTTGTCAACGTCAATGGTGACTTAGTCATCGGTTACCTTCAGAAGGCAATCAAGCCACTAAACATGTTGAAGGCGATGGAAGACTCACTAGTCATCTATCGTATCTCACGTGCACCTGAACGTCGTATCTTCTATATTGATGTTGGTAACCTTCCTAAGCCGAAGGCTGAACAATATCTTCGTGATGTTATGACGCGTTTTAAGAACAAGGTCGTATACGATTCTGCTACCGGTGAGATCCGTGATGATCGCAAGCATATGACCATGCTCGAGGATTTCTGGCTTCCACGTCGTGAAGGCGGTAAGGGAACAGAGATCACTACATTGCCAGGTGGTCAGAATCTTGGCCAGATGGATGACGTAACCTACTTCCAGAATAAACTCTACAAGTCGTTGAACGTTCCTATTGGTCGTATGGATCCATCTGCACAGTATAGTTTTGGTCGTGCTACCGAGATTACAAGAGACGAAGTCAAGTTTGCTAAGTTTGTTACTCGCCTGCGGATGAGATTCTCGGATCTATTTGTTAGAATCCTTGAGAAGCAACTAATCCTCAAAGGTGTTATCACCTCAGAAGATTGGGCAGAGTTCAAGACGAACTTCAAGTTTGAGTATGCCGAGGACAATCACTTCGCCGAACTTCGTAATACAGAGATCCTTCGTGATCGTGTTTCGATGCTTCGCGATGTAGATGACTATGCTAGTAAGTACTTCTCGCACGAATGGATTCGCCGCAATGTTCTCCATCAGACCGAAGAGGACATGAAGGAAATTGATGAGCAGATCAAAGAAGAGATGAACAATCCACAGTATAACTCATCAGAAGTTGGTCCAGATGGGCAACCAATTCCAGTAGGCGGACAACCACCGCCCGGTGAAGATGCAGGAGCTCCCCCAGCACCTCCTGGTGCAAAACCACCTAAGGATGCCGACTTCGGTCCAGCAGTTCCTGACGTGGTGAAGAAACCGGCTTGATTATAAATAAAACATATTTGGAGAGAATTTATGCCAACAATTGACGATCTAATCGATACAGCATTAGGACAGCAACCGACTAAGTTTGCTTCTGTCTTTGACGATATCATGGGCGAAAAAACAACAGCTGCAATAGAAGCTATGCATACAAGTATTGCGCAAGGCATCTATGCATCTGCAGATGATTTAGACCCAGACGATCAAGACACTACGGATGATGACGAAGTCGATGATATCGATGACGACGAGTTTGACGATGTCGATGACCTGGATCTGGACGATACCGATTTTGACGACTCAGATTTAGAAGGACTCGACGATGGCGAAGACGCTTAATCAATTTCTAGAAGGCTACTTGAAGGTTAAGTCTGCCGATGAACAAAAGTTTGTCGACAAGCATGTAACTGTTAAGAATCCCGACCGCAACGGCAACGGTGACGATGTCTTTAAGGGAAAGACTAAACCAATTAACCGTCGCAAAGAACGTCATGGTTATGAACCAGGCGATGACGAGAAGGTCTATGAAGCACTTAAGGGCAGTCAGCACAAGATCGATGCCAACAAGAATGGCAAGCTTGATGCTCATGACTTTAAACTCCTGCGCGCCAAAAAGAAGGTTGCCGAAGCAGCTGAAGATCTAGAAGAACTGTCTAACGCTACTTTGGGTTCATATGAGCGTAAATCTGCACCAGATAGAAATAGAGATGCTGGTAATGTGATGGCCAAGCGTAAACAATTGGGCACAAACAAGGTCAAGGTTGCATCAACCGAGATGAATAAGGCTCGTCCAAAGTTTGAAGAAACTGAACAGATCGATGAACTTTCAAAGAAGACTCTTGGTTCCTATGTCAAGAAGGCAGGCGTAAACAGAACACACATTGCTGGTAAACAAAAAAGCGTAGATGATGCAATGACAGGTGTTAGTGCCGCTATGCGTTATGTTAGTGACACCGATAACTTAGACAAATCAAGAAAACAGTTGAAGAAGGTTTCTAATCGTTTAGATAATAAAGACTTTAATAGACAACAAGGTATCAGTAAAGCCGTTGATCGTCTGACTAAAGAAGAAGCTGAAGGTCTTGATGAATTGTCGCGTGGCACTTTAGGTCGTTATTCAATGAAAACAAAGTCGATTGCTGATAACGAAGGCGGTAAGGATCGTTCAAAGGGACGTGAACTTGCCGGGCGTAAACGCTGGGGTGGATCAGTGACAGGTGTCGAGAAGGCAAAGGTCATGGCAACCGAAGAAGTCGATCTCGATGAGAAGCTATCTGCAAAGGCACCGATGGGAACATACATCAAGGACTTCCAGAAGTCTGATGCTCCACAGTTCAAGGGTAGATCACCAGAAAAACGCCGTGTGATGGCAATTGCTGCCAAGCTTTCAGCAGAACGCGGTGGTAAGCCACTCAATAAAGAAGAACGTCTACAAAATCGCTTAACTGATATCTCAGAATCACATCAGAGAGTTATGCTGGAAGTATTCGAGAAGCTAAGTGAAGACAACAAGTCGAAGTTTCTAGAAGCATGTGATACACCAGAAGGTGTTGAACAGATGCTAGACTTTGCCATTAATAATAGAGGTGAATAATGGCTGTAACGATTGTTTCAAATAGGCCGCGCACATCTGCCGTTTTTCATGTAACACCTGCAAATACTACTATTGTTGTTGCCGGTAATAATGCTGTATCTAATGTGGCATCTTCTGGAGAAACTTTAACAGGAGCGTATATTACTCAATCAGTTTGGGGGTGTGATCCCAATGGTTATATTGTAATTAAGCGCGGTATAACGCCTGTTGCATATTACGATTCAACAGGTCAACATGAGTATGCTGGTTGCGGCATGCCAATAAATGTACTTCAAACTGATAATATTAATATCGAGTTTGTTGGTTCTGCAAATTGTTTTATTATGTTTGAAGTTCAAAAAGTTGGACCATTCCCATCTGACTATAATTTGAGTTAATGATGCCATGCCTTATATTATTACTTCTAATAAACTAAATTTATCTGTCACATTACACATAACAGAGAATTGCGGATTAACTATTTCCGGTAATAATACTGTATCTGATATTGCATTGCCTGGTGAAATATTAACTGGTGCATATATCAATCAAATATCATGGGCATGTACTCCTAATGCATACCTTCAAGTATTAAGAGGTGTATCGATAGCAGGCATATATGATTCTTCAAGTACCCATGATTATTCTGGTTGCGGTATGCCTTTAAAAATTAATTCTGAAAAACCTTTGAGTTTTAATTTTTTAAACGGAAGCGGTTTTTGTACAATAGAATTGCAAAAAATATTTGAGCCAATTACTAGTATTGAGCCAAATTATACGTTAAATCTTGACTTTACTAATCAATTATTTTACGTAGGATAAGTGATGGGATTCAAAACATTCAGTGACTTTATTACTTTTACTCGCACGACGAACGCCACGCTGGTGGACAGCACCGGGCGGGTGACCTACGCGCCGAACAATCTGCTGCTGTATTCGCAACAACTTGATGACCCAACTTGGGTAAAAAACGTAGTTACTGTTTCGGCTAATGTAGGAGTTGCGCCTGACGGAACAACGACTGCTGACAAGGTTATACCCGGCATATCAGCGGTGGCATTCAAAGAGCTACAACAGAATTTTTCTTCGACGCTTGGCGTGAATTACGCATTTTCATGCTACGTTAAAGATGCGGGCTACAGATACATACAGTTAATTGGAACTGCTGGCCAGTTTGGAACGTTTGCAATCAACTATGATTTGCAAACCGGCACTGAGACCGCATTTACCGCCGGAACCTCTACAGTTGTGAGTAGGGGAATAACGCCCGCTGGTAATGGCTGGTATCGCGTTTCAGTGGTGCTTACGGCAATCGGCACCAGTGCCGCCGCCAGAATTGGTATTAATGTTATTCCAGCCAGCGATTCAGTAAGAGGCGTATCGTGGGCTAGTGATGGAACTAGCGGCATATTGCAATGGGGCGCGCAGGTCGAAGCCGTCACCTACCAGACGCTGCCCTCGACCTACGTGCAGACGGTCGCCTCGGCCTACTACGGCCCGCGCTTCGACTACAACCCCGTCACGCTCGCGCCCAACGGCCTGCTGATCGAGGAGCAGCGGGTGAACTTGATGACGTACAGCGACGGCACGGTGGGCTGGTCGGTTTCTCCGGGCGGCTCACTCGTTGTTACGGCAAACGCTGCCACTAGCCCGGCCGGGACAAGCAACGCTACAAAAATTGCCACTGGCGATACACTAAATAGCGGCCACTCTTTGTATAAACTTTTTTCAGGTGCCGTAAACACTGTTTACACCGGCTCTGCATACCTGAAGGCGGGCGAATATACCCGCGCTCAGATTAACTTTGAAAACAGCGCGTTTGCTAACCTTGCATACGGCGCTCTATTTGACTTGAGCAACGGGACTATTGTTGCAACTACTGCGTCAACAACTGCCACTATTACCAATGCCGGAAACGGTTGGTATCGCTGCACAGTCACGGCAACTTCTGACGCAGACGGCGGAAACTATGTTTTTGTGGTTTCGCCAAAGCCGGCAACCCAAACGACTTTCGGAGCCACTTACACCCCTGTCTCGGTCGGTTTGGGCGTATTCCTCTACGGCGTACAGGTCGAAACCGGTGCATTCGCCACCAGCTACATCCCCACCGTAGCCTCCACGGTCACCCGCGCGGTTGACGTTGCGTCGATGACGGGTACGAACTTCTCAAGCTGGTACAACCAGAGCGAGGGGACGATTATCGCGCAGTTTGTTGCAACCACAACAGGCGTCAATTCGACGGGCGGTAGCGACTTCCCGTTTGTGTACGACATTGACAGCGCAGCAGCACCTACGTCTGGGAATAGCTTACTTGTATCCGCTGGTTATGGCCCCGGCTGGAGGGCAGAAACCAGAGTTCTTGGTGTCACTCAGGCGGGACTTCAGGGATCTATGACGCTTGGAAATGCCAGCGTCCGCAAAATTGCATACGCCTATCAGACAAACAATTTTGCCGCCTCCGCGAATGGCGGCACGGTCAGTACCGACACATCAGGCACTCTACCTTCCCCCGACCGGATAGGTATCGGTTGCCAAAACTCAGATGGCGGCAACCCATTAACGGGCTACATCCGCACCATCACCTTCTACCCCTCGCGCCTCACCAACGCGCAGCTACAGGCACTCACCGCATGATCGACCTGTATCTCATGACCGCCACCGAAGCTGAAATGACTGCCGCGCTGCTGGCTGCGGGTGTCATTGACGATGAAGGCAACCCGGTGTCTGGCGTGTCGCTCGATCACATCGGGCCATTCAGCCGCGTGACGGGCTATGACAAGGCCGACGAGCCTATCGTGGTGGACTACCCCGGCTGGCACACCAACCTGCGCGGCAACTTCAGCGACGAGCAGCTTGCCGAGTTGACACCGTTGAGCGTCGAGCCAACAGTTCCCCATCGCGTGTGGGCGTAATCGGATCTATTTAAAATTATAAATAGATTAAAATAACAACGAGGTTAAAATGAAACTAATTACTGAACTTACTGAAGATGTAACAGTTGTTACCGAAGCCCGTGAAGACGGGAAGAAGAATATGTACATCGAAGGAATCTTCTTGCAAGGTGGTATCAAGAACCGTAATGGTCGTATGTACCCAGTAGAAACCCTTGCCAAGGAAGTAGAACGTTACAACGAATCCTACGTCAAGTCTGGTCGTGCTCTTGGTGAACTAGGTCACCCAGATGGTCCACAGATCAACCTTGATCGTGTCTCACACGTAATCACCAGTCTTCGCCAAGAGGGTCTGAACTGGATCGGTAAGGCAAAGTTGACAGATACTCCTATGGGTAACACTGCCAAGGGTCTCATTGAGTCAGGTGTTCGTCTAGGCGTTTCGTCTCGTGGTATGGGATCACTGCGTCTCAATAAAGAAGGTATCAACGAAGTTCAGGGTGATTTCCACCTAGCAACTGCTGCTGATATCGTTGCCGATCCTTCGGCTCCTGATGCATTCGTCAACGGCATCATGGAAGGTGTTGAATGGATCTGGGAAAACAGCATGCTGGTTGCTCACAAATCTAAGATGCAGATCGAATCGTCTGTTAGATCACGCACCTTCGAAGAACGTAAACTGCAGATCTTTGAGAAATTTCTCCACGAAATTTCCAAATCTTAATCCAATATAAATAAATAAAATTCACAAGGAGTGTACAATGTCAGATAAGGATAATATCGAAATGGAAGAGTCTGCAGGTTCAGAAACACTGAAGCCAGGTGCAGGTTCGTCCACCGTTGAAAAGCTTGCGACCTTCACATCACTACTAGCTCAGCTTAAGGGTGACGATCTTTCTCACTTCCTTAATGATGCGCTTGCACAGATCGGCAAGGAAGCAGACCTAACACCTTCAGCAACCGCTCCTGGTGGTAAGCCAGCTCTTGGCCAGATGCCACGTGCAACTCTGGGTGCTGTCAAGGAAGACATCAGCGCAATGTTCGCTGGTGAAGATCTTACAGAAGAATTCAAGGAAGGTGCATCAACACTTTTCGAAGCGGCTCTTACCGCTCGCATGAATCTTGAAACCCTTCGTCTTGAAGAAGAATTTGCTGAAGCACTTTCTGAAGAAGTCGATGGTGTCAAGGAAGAAATGACAACCAAGATCGATCAGTATCTTGACTATGTTGTTGAACAGTGGATCGAAGAAAACAAGCTCGCGATTGAAACATCGCTTCGTGCACAGATTGCAGAGAACTTCATGGATGGTCTCTATAATCTATTCGCCGAATCATACATCACCGTTCCAGAAGATCGTGTTGATGTTCTCGGTGAACTTCATGCACATATCGAAGAACTCGAAGCAAAGCTTGATGAATCGATCAACACACAACTTGAGCTTCAGTCAGTAATCGACGAAGCAACACAAGAAGCTACATTTGACGAAGTCAGCGAAGGTCTTGCTGCAACCCAGGTTGAAAAACTTCGTACACTTGCAGAAGGCATTGACTTCAACGATGTTGAAACATATGCCAGAAAGCTTAATATCATCAAGGACAAGTACTTCACCGAAGGTAAGAAGGTTGTCTCGACGGGTGTTATTACTGAAGAAGCAGAAGAACTAACTGAACAGGTTGCTCCGGTACCTGCTCATATGGCTCACTATGCTGCAGCTATTTCAAGAACTGTAAAATAATAAATAAAATACCAAACCAAGATACCAAAGGGTAAAAGGAGAATACAATGTTAGCTGAGGAAGTCCAAAATAAGTGGAAGCCCGTTCTGGAGCACGCCGATCTGCCTACGATCGAAACTGCCCACAGACGTGCTGTCACCGCACAAATTCTAGAAAACACTGAAAACGCTCTGCGCGAAGACATGCAGAACGGTGTTTCACAGCAGCTTCTTGGCGAATCGCCAGTGAACGTTGCTGGTGGCGTTTCAAACTTTGATCCAGTACTTATCTCGCTGGTTCGCCGTTCGATGCCAAATCTGATCGCATACGATATCTGCGGCGTTCAGCCAATGACTGGTCCAACTGGTCTTATCTTCGCAATGCGTTCGAAGTATGCTAACTCAAGCGCGCTTGGTGCTGAAGCATTCTACAACGAAGCAAACACAGGTCACTCGTCACGCCTCGGCGCTGGTGTTGATGCTGCTAATACTGGTGCTGCTACTGCAACATCGGTTGGTGCCAACACTGTTGGTACTGCTCCTGGTTCATCAAACAATGCTGGTAACTCAACGTACAACTACACGATGGGTCTTCTGCTTGGAACAGGCGAACTGCTTGGTTCGAACAGCACCTACATCTTCCCAGAAATGGGCTTCAGCATCGAAAAGGTTACCGTATCTGCAAAGACACGTGCCCTCAAGGCTGAATATTCGCTTGAACTTGCACAGGATCTGAAGGCAATTCACGGTCTTGATGCTGAAACAGAACTCAGCAACATCCTCTCGGGTGAAATCCTTGCTGAAATCAACCGCGAAGTTGTTCGCTCGATCATCATCACTGCCGAGCGCGGTGCTGCTGACGGTACAACAACTGCTGGTATCTTCGATCTTGATACCGATTCAAACGGCCGTTGGTCAGTTGAAAAGTTTAAGGGTCTTCTGTTCCAGATCGAACGCGAATGCAACCAGATTGCTAAGCAGACACGTCGTGGTAAGGGTAACATCATCATCTGCTCGTCAGATGTTGCTTCAGCTCTTCAGATGGCTGGTGTTCTGGATTATGCTCCAGCGCTTAACAGCAACAACCTAAACGTTGATGATACTGGCAACACCTTCGCTGGTGTTCTCAACGGTCGTATCAAGGTTTATATCGATCCATATGCAGGCACCAACTTCTTGGTTGTTGGCTACAAGGGTTCGAATGCCTTTGATGCAGGTCTGTTCTACTGCCCATACGTTCCGCTTCAGATGGTTCGTGCTGTTGATCCTAACAGCTTCCAGCCAAAGATCGGCTTCAAGACACGTTACGGCATGGCACCGAATCCATTCGCTAAGGGTACAACTGCAGCCGATACGACTGCAACTCTTGAGCAGGATTCGAACAAGTACTATCGTCGCGTTCTTGTTAACAACCTTATGTAATAAGAGTTGGTTAACCAACCACAAACTGAGGGAGGGGGATCGAAAGGTCTCCCTCCTTTTTTTATGTACAATATAAATAAACTGTGTTATAATGATCATATCAGCTTTAAGGTAATACTATAGTGGTTAAGTCAACAAACCCCAATTTCCTATCACCACTCAGTTACAAGTTCGTGTTGGCTCGTACTCCCAATCTGAACTTTAACGTACAGACGGTTCGTCTACCTGGTATGACTCTGTCATCAACAGAGACTGCCACGCCGTTTGTTTCTATTCCTAATTCTGGTAAGATTACATATTCACCACTGACTATAACATTCCGTGTGGCCGAGGATATGACCGACTATCTTGAGATCCATAACTGGATGAAGGGTCTTGGTTCTCCTACTGATTTCACCGGATATGCCAATCTACAAAACAGTTCCGCTGGACTATACTCTGATGCAACTCTTGTCATCAACAATAGTCGCCGACTTGGAAATATCTCGGCAAAGTTTATTCAGTTGTTCCCTATCGATATCTCCGATCTGCAGTTTACTACCATGGACGTTGACGTAAACTATATTGAATGTACAGTAGATTTCCGCTTCCTAAGCTACGAAATAGGTGTACTTAATTCATAATTCGTGATATAAAGGTTATTATGAAGATAGATGATATATACGTACAGTGGGAGCAAGACTCCCACATCGACCGTTCAGAACTCGGTAACGAGGCACTGAATATCCCCAAACTCCATCACAAGTACTTCAAGATCTTTACGAATGAACGTCTAGTTCTTCGTAAGTATGAAGCTGAATTCAAACAACTGAAGCTTGCTAAGAACGAGTTCTTTACCATGGGTCCTACCGAGGCAACTCATGCCAAGGGCTGGAAGCTTCCACCTCAGGGCAAAATCATCCGTTCAGACGTGAATAACTATATAGAGGCGGATCAAGAGGTGATTAATATGTCGTTGCGTATTGGTGTCCAACAAGAAAAGATCGAGCTTCTAGAATCGATCATTAAATCCCTGACAGGCCGCGGCTTCAATATCAAAGCGGCGATTGAATGGGAAAAGTTCAAGGTAGGTATCTGATGTATTTTTATCAAGCACAATGGTGGGATGATGGCAATCAGTTTGGAAAATTGCGACAAACTCGTGAAGAAGCCATTGCCGATCTGGCTGCTATGGGTTGTCCGGTAGACGAACTAGTCGACACTGGTTTACATGTGCCAATGTATGATCCTGGTATGGGATACGGCATTGCAGTCACTAGAGTTTAAGAATGGCAGATGTCCACCTAAAATTTATTAATAGTGTACACATAAAGGTATGTGCAGATCCGTCAACCATTATGGAGTTGTCGGATCAATTAACATTCTACGCCGATAACTATAAGTGGCATCCCAAGTACAAGGCCAGGATGTGGGATGGTAAGATACGGTTAGTGAATAACCTATCTGGTACAGTATATGCCGGCATGGCACAGAGAATCAAGAAGTTCTGTGATGCACGTGGATACACACTGACTTTTGATGATGAACTAGTATATGCCAACGTATCTGAACATGAATTAACTGAATTCATCAAAACTCTAAACATCCCTGAGAAGTATCAGATCCGTGACTATCAGTTCAAGGCAATTATAAAATGTATTAGATCCGGTCGTAGAACACTAGTAAGTCCTACGTCATCTGGTAAGTCTCTCATGATCTACATTGTTATGAGATGGTATCAACAACACAAAGGCCTAATCATCGTTCCTACGATCGGTCTGGTCGGACAGATGGAAAGTGACTTCAGAGATTATGGATACTTGGGTGATGTACACGTTAGTACTGGTGGTCTTAGCAAATCTAATGATATCCCTGCTGAACTTGTCATTACTACTTGGCAGTCGCTCAACAATGGCAAAAACAAAATGCCAAAGCAATGGTACGGCCAATTCGGGTGCGTGTTTGGAGATGAAGCTCACGGATGCAAGGCAACGAGCCTCGTACAAATCCTATCTAGCCTCGAAGCCTGTCGTTACCGCTTCGGCTGCACAGGAACGCTGGATGGACACGCTCTCAACGAAGCAACAATCGAAGGACTCTTCGGCCCACAGTATAGATCGACGACAACCGTCCAGTTGATGGAGGATGGACATGTTTCGAAACTTAAGATCAAGTGCATCATACTGAAGTATCCTGACGATGAAAAGAAACTGTTCCACACGACGGTTAACAAGAAGAAGAAAACCTACCAGGAAGAGATTGACTATCTGGTAAACAATGAGAAACGTAATAAGTTCCTCAAGAATCTGACACTGTCACTCAAGGGAAACAAGCTACTATTCTTCAGGATTATTGACCATGGAAAACTATTACATACCGCCATTAGTTCAGTGTCTGACCATAATGTTTTTTACATTGATGGTAGTGTATCAGGCGTGGACCGGGAAAGTATCCGTCGCGCTATTGAAGATGAGGAGAATGCTGTCCTCATTGCGTCGCTAGGAACCACATCAACCGGTGTGAGTATCAACAAGCTTCACCATATGATTGCTGCATCTCCATCCAAGTCAAAGATCAAGGTACTTCAGTCAATTGGTCGTATGCTACGTATGCATGCAGAGAAGGATGTGGCAATTCTCTATGATATAGTTGACGACCTATCATACAAGTCACAGACTAACTTTACATTGAACCATTTCTTGGAACGGTGTAAGATCTACGATGCTGAGAAGTTCGATTACGAAATTTACAATGTGAGGTTATAATGATTAGAATTTATACTTTGGTTAACGGTGAGCAAATCATTGGTAACCAAGAAAGCACTAGCGGCGGTGTTCATATTCATCACCCGTTCTATGTTATGGAAATACAAGATAAACATAGCATTATACTAATAAATGTGTGTACATTTACCGACCAACAGTATATAGTGGTACAAGATAAGCACATAGTCTTTTCAATTCCAGCCAGTGAAAGCATGACTCGTTACTACGAGGCTTTTGTAGCATCCAGCAAAAATACCGATACAACAAAGATGATCAATGCTGCTATCAAGGATATTGAGAATATGGAAGAGAATATGCAGGAGCTTATCTCTAAAAGACTCGTAGGCGGGTCAACAATCAACTAAGGATATACTATGAACGAGTCAATGCCCAACCCGGCCAAAAAGAAGAAGGCCAATAACTACATCGATAACAAGAAGTTCTACACAGAGATGGTAGTATACCGTCGACTCTATGAAGAATCTCTTGAAGCCGGTGAGAAACGTCCTCTCGTATCTAGGTACATTGGTGAGTGTATCATGCTCATTGCCACACGACTGGCAACTCGGCCAAACTTTGTCGGGTACTCTTATAAGGATGAGATGATCTCTGATGGCATTGAGAACTGTCTAGCATATCTCCATAACTTTAATCCTGAGAAGTCGACTAACCCATTCGCATACTTTACTCAGATTATCTACTACGCTTTCCTTCGTCGTATTCAAAAGGAAAAGAAGCAACTATACATCAAGCATAAGAGCTTTGAGAACAGCATGATCATGAATACGCTGGTCGACATGGCACCTGAAGATCGAACACACTACTCTGCAGCCTTTATAAATGTATCTGAGAAACTTGGTGAATTGGTGGAGAAGTTTGAAGCCAAAAACATACCAGTATCAAAGCCTAAAAAGGGCATAGAAATATTTATCGAAGGTGATGAAAATGAAGCTTAATAATATTCCAGTTTTAATCCAACAACTTGCTGAGAATGCACTGGACTTAAAGACTCCAGAACACATCCGCTACAATTATATGATTTCATTAGAAAATATTCGTGCGTATTGTGATAAGACGCTGCGTGAATACAATGATAAGAGTAAGGCTGGTCGTTAATGAAAATTGCTTTAATCACGGATACCCACTGGGGTGCACGTGGGGATAGTCCTGCGTTTGCAGAGTATTTTAATCGGTTCTACTATGATCACTTTTTTCCATATCTTGCAGACAACGGTATCACCAACATCTTCCATCTTGGTGATATTGTAGATCGTCGTAAGTATATCAACTTTGTCACTGCTCGACACCTACGTAAGTTCGTACAGCATTGTGACTCATCAGGAATTAGACTCGATGTAATCATCGGGAACCATGACACCTCGTTCAAGAATACGAATGAGGTAAACTCAATGAAGGAGCTCTTTGAGCATTCAACCTATGATATCAACTACTATGATAGCCCAACTGTTGTTAATCTCGGTGGTACCGATATCGGTGTACTTCCTTGGGTATGTTCTGGAAACTATGATGAGAGCATGGAGTTCCTACAAAATACCCCCGCACAAATCCTTTTTGGCCACCTCGAAATCGCCGGTTTCGAGATGTATAAAGGTGCAGTAAATGACCACGGATTCGAATCTAAAATTTTTGATAAATTTGATCTCGTGTGTTCTGGCCATTTTCATCATAAATCTACTCGTGGTAATATCAATTATCTGGGAGCTCCTTATGAAATGTCTTGGTCTGATTATAATGACAGTCGGGGATTTCATATATTTGATACGGAAACGAGGGAACTGACATATATTCAGAACCCACTGAAGATGTTCAATAAGATCCACTATCATGACCAGGATAAGACTCTGGATGAACTGATGAATGTCGACTGGGATTATTACAAGGGGTCATATGTCAAACTGATCGTCCACACCAAGACCAATCCTTACTGGTTCGATATGTTCGTTGACAAGATCGAGAAGGCTGGTGTGCTGGATCTGCAGGTCGTGGATGATAACCTGAACCTTCAGATGGAGGACGATGGCGATATTGTCAACGAGGCCGAGGATACACTGACAGTGCTTAACAAGGTGGTTGACCAGGTCGATTCACGAGTCGACAAAAAAGTGTTGTACAATTTCCTCAGTTCACTGTATAATGAAGCTTTGAGTGTGGAGTAATCATGATTCTATTTAAAACTGTTCGTTGGCAGAACATGCTGTCGACCGGCAACCAGTTCACAGAGGTGGCACTGGATCGTAGTAAGTCAACATTGATCGTCGGGGAAAACGGGGCTGGTAAGTCTACGATCCTCGACGCACTGTCGTTTGCTTTGTACGGTAAGCCGTTCCGTAACATCAATAAGCCACAACTCGTCAATTCTATGACACAGAAGAATTTAGTTGTAGAATGCGAGTTTATGGTGGGATCTAAGCATTTTTGTGTTAAACGCGGCATTAAACCTCAAATCTTCGAAATCTATCAAAATGGTGAAATGATAAATCAAAATTCATCCGCCAGGGATTATCAAGAGTATCTTGAGAAGAGTATTTTGAAATTAAGTTTCAAGAGTTTTGGCCAAATTGTCATTCTCGGCAGTGCAAATTACTTGCCGTTCATGCAATTGCCTGCACATGCTCGCCGTGAGGTCATTGAGGATCTTCTGGATATCCAGATCTTTACTACGATGAACAACCTCCTCAAGGAGAAGATCACTACTAATAAGTCAGCAATCACTGATACCGACTACCAGATCAACCTGATTGAGAATAAGGTTGAGATGACCCTAAAGCATATCAACTCACTGAAGACCAACAACGATCATTTGATCCGCCAGAAGGATGAGATGATCAAGGAGATCGATACGCTGGTGTGTCAGGCAGAACATGACATTGCCGTGCAGAACGGTATCCTAGATACACATTCTGCTAAGATAGCAGATGCCGAGAAGGTCGCGAACAAGAAGTCAAAACTGGTAGAGTTGGAGAGTCAACTTGAGAGCAAGGTACGTACTCTCAAGAAGGAGATTCGGTTCTATCACGACAATGACAGTTGCCCGACCTGCCGACAGGGAATCGACCACGACTTCAAGAACGAGACAGTTACAGATCGCCAGTCTAAGGAACAGGAGATCACTGATGCCTTGGTCAAGATTGAGGATGAGATTACCACAATCAATACTCGTATTGCTGAGATCACTGCAATCAATAAGGAGATCACGGCTATTAACACAAAGATCACCGAACTCAACTCTGACATCCGATCGTGGAATTCTAGTATTTGCACACTAGAACAGGAGATCAAGAATCTTAAGAAGAACACGACAGTCATTGATGAGAGCAAGGAAGATTTGCATGTACTTAATAGCCATCTTATTGTACAACAGAAGTACAAGGAAGAACTGGCTAATGAGCGGTCGGTGATTGAGGTTGCCGGTGTTCTACTTAAGGACTCTGGCATCAAGACCAGAATTATTAAGCAGTACGTTCCCATAATGAACAAGCTTATCAATAAATACCTCGCGGCCATGGACTTCTTTGTCCAATTTGAATTGGATGAAAACTTCAATGAAAAGATTAAATCACGTTTTAGAGACGAGTTCTCTTATGCATCTTTCTCCGAGGGCGAGAAAAGTCGTCTTGATCTTGCTCTTATGTTTACCTGGAGGGCTATTGCTAAGTTGCGTAATTCTGCTTCCACCAATCTTCTTATCTTGGATGAAGTCTTCGACTCGTCATTAGATACCTCTGGTAATGACAATCTTATGGATATACTATCAAATATAACAGATGGAAATATCTTTGTTATTAGTCATAAAGGTGATCAGCTCTATGATAAATTCCATTCTGTTATTAAATTTGAAAAACATAGCAATTTTTCAGTAATAAAACAAGAGAAACAAGAGAAAGTATAAATAGTAATGTAAGTTCAATAATGGTTCATT
>Ga0214162_1000050_pt1 | contig 24752 bp, 22 predicted proteins | sample LakMenepilimnion_3_FD_153000 | JGI IMG/M metagenome (GOLD analysis project Ga0214162, IMG submission 153000) | Freshwater microbial communities from Lake Mendota, WI - Practice 20APR2010 epilimnion v5 | ecosystem: Environmental > Aquatic > Freshwater > Lake > Epilimnion/Euphotic zone | place...
CGTCTTTCTCTAGAAAGGAGGTGTTCCAGCCGCACCTTCCGGTACGGCTACCTTGTTACGACTTAGCCCTAGTTACCAGTTTTACCCTAGGCAGCTCCTTGCGGTCACCGACTTCAGGCACCCCCAGCTTCCATGGCTTGACGGGCGGTGTGTACAAGGCCCGGGAACGTATTCACCGGATCATGGCTGATATCCGATTACTAGCGATTCCAGCTTCACGGAGTCGAGTTGCAGACTCCGATCCGAACTGTGACCGGTTTTGTAGATTCGCTCCTGGTCACCCAGTGGCTGCTCTCTGTACCGGCCATTGTAGCACGTGTGTAGCCCAAGGCGTAAGGGCCGTGATGATTTGACGTCATCCCCACCTTCCTCTCAGTTTGCACTGGCAGTCTCGTTAGAGTTCCCGACATGACTCGCTGGCAACTAACAACAGGGGTTGCGCTCGTTATAGGACTTAACCTGACACCTCACGGCACGAGCTGACGACAACCATGCAGCACCTTGTAATTTGTCTTGCGAAAGATCTGTTTCCAAATCGGTCAAACTACATTTAAGCCTTGGTAAGGTTCCTCGCGTATCATCGAATTAAACCACATGCTCCACCGCTTGTGCGGGCCCCCGTCAATTCCTTTGAGTTTCAAACTTGCGTTCGTACTCCCCAGGTGGGATACTTATCACTTTCGCTTAGCCACTGAAATTGCTTCCAACAGCTAGTATCCATCGTTTACGGCGTGGACTACCAGGGTATCTAATCCTGTTCGCTACCCACGCTTTCGTCCATCAGCGTCAATCCATTAGTAGTAACCTGCCTTCGCAATTGGTATTCCATGTAATCTCTAAGCATTTCACCGCTACACTACATATTCTAGTTACTTCCTAATAATTCAAGTCTTACAGTATCAATGGCCGTTTCCCCGTTGAGCGGGGAGATTTCACCACTGACTTATAAGACCGCCTACGGACCCTTTAAACCCAATGATTCCGGATAACGCTTGGATCCTCCGTATTACCGCGGCTGCTGGCACGGAGTTAGCCGATCCTTATTCTTACAGTACCGTCAAGTCTCTACACGTAGAGGTGTTTCTTCCTGTACAAAAGCAGTTTACAATCCATAGGACCGTCATCCTGCACGCGGCATGGCTGGATCAGGCTTGCGCCCATTGTCCAATATTCCTCACTGCTGCCTCCCGTAGGAGTCTGGTCCGTGTCTCAGTACCAGTGTGGGGGATCTCCCTCTCAGGACCCCTACCCATCGTAGTCTTGGTAAGCCGTTACCTTACCAACTAACTAATGGGACGCATGCTCATCTTTTGCCGTTGTGACTTTAATAGTTCAATCATGCGATTGTACTATACTATGAGGTATTAATCCAAATTTCTCTGGGCTATCCCTCTGCAAAAGGTAGATTGCATACGCGTTACGCACCCGTGCGCCGGTCTCTCACGCCCGAAAGCGTGATACCCCTCGACTTGCATGTGTTAAGCCTGCCGCTAGCGTTCATCCTGAGCCAGGATCAAACTCTTCATCGTATATTGTGCGAATTAGATTAATCTAATTCTTTGTGTATTCGACTCAAATTCTAGTGGTTTTTTAAATCTTTCGATTCTCTTACTCTCTTTATTCTTGTCACGCTTTTCAGCGTGACGGCTGTCAATTCAATATGTCTAGGAACGTGTCTTTCTTTTTTTGCTATCTTTATTTACCCAACAATACTATTTTTGATTAGCAGTGTTCGACATCTTTCAGTTAGCGGGTGCAAAAGTAACAATTCTTTTTTACTTGGCAAGAGTTTTGAAAAGTTTTTTGAAAAATAATTTTTTTCTTCTTCTATCAATTCTAATTCCAGTTTTTCAAGGAACGTTATCTGTTTTGCGGGGTGCAAATGTAACATCTACTTTCGAATCTCACAAACTTTTTTAAACCTTTTTTAGAAAATAAATTTTCTTTTAGTGTGTTTGAGTTTATCAGCTTTTCTAGGAATGTCTGCGCCTTTGCGGGTGCAAAAGTAGCGCGTTTATTCAGTTATACAAGTCCTTTTCTATTCTTTTTTTTAAAGTATTTTTTAATGTGTTGGTCTTTTGATATTTACAACATGCTTTTTTTTAAGAATTTGTGATTTTACTGTAGTCCTTTTTGACGATTTGAATGGTTTTCGTCTGTTTTGGGGTCAAGTTTGATTCTAAAACGACTGATTGGGATGTGGATGAAACGGTTTTATATCCTGGAAAGTGCCGTTGTATATATAAGAGGATGTGTGTCTTTTTGTAGAAGAGAATTCTTTATGAAACCAAACGCCATAGCCCCGATAGTAGTGGAAATCCTTTTGTGCCGGGGTTCGGCACGAAAGATTGTAACGGATAGCGGGATAAAGCTCCTAGAAAAAATCTAATCGAAACGGATTGCTTTTACTGGAGAAATTTTCGTTATTATATAGGATGGAATTAACAGTACCAAGAAACAAACAGTGACCGTAAGGAGATTTAGTAATATTATGTATCCCCAGTTAAGATAAACTGGGGCTTGGTTGACGTAATAATTTTCGGGATTGAGCGTGATTATGCCGAAATATTGCTGAATGAGCAATAATGAAATTCCGATTAGATTCCCCCAAAACAGACCTCGCACGATGAGATAAAAAGCATTGTACAGAAATATTTTTCTTACCGACCAATTGCTGGCGCCCAATGCTTTTAATATTCCTATCATTTGGGTACGTTCCAGAATGAGTACTAATAGCGCCACGACCATATTTATTGTGGCGACCAAAATCATTACTGCCAATATGATTATGATGTTGAAATCGAAGAGTTTTAGCCATTCGAATATATAATTATATTTTTCAATTATGGTTTTGGTATCGAGTGAGGAGCTCGTTTGCTGGTATACTTCTTCGCCTACTGTCTTGATTTTATCGAAATCATTTACGAACACCTCGAAAGCGCCCACTTGATCTGAATTCCATTTATTCATTCGTTGAATGTGTCGAATGTCCCCGATTATATAAGTAGCATCAAACGCCTGAAATCCAGAATTGAAAATCCCCGTGATTTCAAATCTTCGGATGTTGGGTAGCTTATTTTGACTTTCCTTAATAAAAAATGTGTTGAGGGCATCGCCTACTTTTAGATTTAGCCTGTTTGCCAAGAATTGGGAAATCATCACTTCTTGATTGATGCCTTTTGAAAAATCGGGCAATCTGCCTGAAACTTTGTATTCCTTGAGATGATTCCATTTGTAATCTGCCCCTACTCCTTTGAGAATTATCCCTTCGAAAGCGGTTTCAGTTCTAATAATTCCAGCTTTGCTGGCAATAGCCTGAATATGGGTTACTTCTGGAACTGAAGTGAATTTTGGGTAAAAGTCTTGTTTTTTGGAAATGGGAACCAGCGTAACTTCGGATTGATTGTTGTCGTAATTGGAAATAATAATATGTCCGTTGAAGGCAGAAACTTTCTCGCGAATTTTTTGTTGCAGTCCAATTCCTGTGGCTACCGACACAATCATCATAATCATTCCGATGGCAATGGCAGAAATTGCAATTTTTATTATTGGTGCGGATATACTGCTTTTGTAATGTTTAGCAGTTATGAGTCGTTTGGCTATGAAGTATTCTAAATTCAATTTGATATGAGTTTTCGCTTATGCCAAAAGTACAGTTTATAGACTAATTGGTAATTATCAATCCGTGAAATTAGCAAAAAATCAATTCTATTTTATAAAAAGAGGATTCTATAACGGCATTTTCTTCTTCATTTCTTCGACAATATTAAAAGCGGCCGGGCAAATGGCAACGTTTTTCAAAGTCAAATCCGAGATTTGCTGAAACTTCTTTCTATCAGTATGGGGAAATTCACGACAGGCTTTTGGGCGAACATCATAAATAAAGCAAGCATTATCGCTATCCAAAAAAGTACAAGGTACACTTTGCAACACATAATCTTTGTCTTCGTCAATGCGCAAATATTGGTCGATGAATTGTTGTGGTTTTTGTCGCAGGTGTTTTGAAATACGTTCAATATCGGCAGAAGTGAATAAAGGGCCGGTAGTTTTACAACAATTGGCACATTTCAAACAATCCGTTTTCTTGAATTCGGTATCGTGTAACTCCTGCATCACGTAATCCAGGTTTTTAGGCGCCTTTTTTTTCAGCTTATCAAAATACTTTTTATTTTCGATATGCTTATCTTTGGCTTCTTTAGGAAGATTGTTTAAAATAGAGTTCATTCGTAGATTTGTTTATTCGGTTATTCGACAAAACATTTTGCGAAATTACTTAAAACAAATCAACAAATAGCCAAATTAACATATCAACACTAATGAAAGACCTTTTCGGAAAAGCCATACTCGATTTTCAAACTAATGATTCTCCAGAGGATTTAATTACCGAAACTTCCATTTCCAAAGCGGATGAAATGAGCGTTGCCTATCTTTTTAGAAGCTATGACGAAATGCCAAAATTGGAGCAAAAAGCCTTACAATTGGCAAAAGGCAAAGTTCTTGATGTGGGTTGTGGCGCAGGCAGCCATAGTTTAACTTTGCAAAACGACAGAAATCTAGAGGTCGTTTCGATAGATATTTCGCCAAATGCCATACAAGCTTGCCAGCTTCGTGGGTTGAAAAATGCCAAAGTTCAGGATATAATGACATTGGAAAATGAAAAATTCGACACCATTTTATTGTTAATGAACGGCACGGGAATTTTTGGAACACTGAAAGAAACGCCCAACTTTTTACAAAAATTGAAAAGTCTACTCAATCAAAATGGTCAAATTCTAATCGATTCCTCTGATATAATTTATATGTTTGACGATGATGAAGACGGCGGAAAATGGATTTCTGGCAATGGATATTATGGTGAATTGATTTTTACAGTTGCGTACAAAAATGAAACTGAAAACGAATTTCCTTGGCTTTATCTTGATTATAACACATTGCAAAATGCGGCTTTCGCCAATGGTTTGCAATGCGAATTGATTCTGGAAGGAGAGCATTATGATTATTTAGCGAAGCTTAGCTTCTAAACAAAAATCAGAAAAATCAAACACTAGCTATTTTTTTGACTTTTCTGATTTTATTTAAGGAACTGCAATCCTTAACGGTAAATAATACTTCACTTTAACCGGTTTACCATCCTTTATAGGCGCCTTCCATTTACCATTTGTTGTCTTTAATACTCTAATTAATTCTTCAGCCGTTCCATAACCTACATTTTCAACTATCTCAAAATCGCCAATACTCCCATCTTCATTAACAACAAAATTAACAAGCACTTTGCCCTTCAAACCTGGCACATCAGGAAGTCTGTAATTCTGCATTACATATTGATACAATTTTGTCTCTTTAGGAACAGGAACAACATCCTCCTTGATTTTAGCAATTAACAAACTATCACTCTGTTTTGTTTCTTGCCCTAAAGAAATTTGGATAAAACAAATAAAAACTATTAAGAAAAATATTTTATTCATAATTTAAGGAATATTCAAATATTTATGTGTTTGTAAGGATACACGCCATTTTGGATTGTTCATTACATAATCAACAATCAGTGGTGTTATTTCTTCCTTTTTACTCCATTCAGGTTGGAGGAATAATATGGTATTTTTGTTTACTTTTTCGGCTTGTTCTTCGGCGAAAATGAAATCGTGTTTGTTAAAAATAATCACTTTTAACTCGTGAGCTTTGTCGTAAACCGTTTGTGTGGGCAATTTATTTTTCTTTGGCGAAAGGCAAATCCAATCCCATTCTCCAGTCAGTTCATACGCCCCTGAAGTTTCAATGTGTACTTTCAGGCTTTGCTCTTTAAGTTTTTTAGTCAACAAGGTCATATCCCAAGTCAAGGGCTCCCCACCGGTAACCACAACCGTATCGGCATATTTATTAGCATTGTCAACAATTAAGTCAATACTTGTGGGCGGATGCAATGCTGCATTCCAGCTTTCTTTTACATCGCACCAATGACAGCCTACATCACAACCACCAATTCTTATGAAATAAGCGGCAGTTCCGGTATGAAATCCTTCTCCTTGAATCGTGTAGAATTCTTCCATTAGCGGAAGCATTGCGCCTTTGTTAACTTCTAATTGTATTTCTTTTGATAGCATTTCTATAAATTAAAGGGCAAAGATAGTGATTTTGAAATTTGGGAATTGGCATTCCTAAGGAAGATTATTCAGTCCCTCACAATGCATCAAGAAACAAAAAACCGATAGCTTTTTTGAAACTATCGGTTTTATATGAATTTTAAAGCTATTTATTTCAGCAACTTCAAGGATTCCGTTGCGTAGTTGTTTGTAGGATCCAATGCCAGTGTTTTGGCAAAGTATTCTTTTGCTTTTACCACATCTGTATTGGCGTAACTTGCTGCAATTGTGTTATAAGATTCTATTATCTTTTTGGTTGTAGTTGGCTTAGCCAATTCTTCTGGTCCTTTTTCAGTGGCTTTAGCAACAAATTCTTCATAATACTTAATTGTCATTGGGTCATTGCCCATTAAACTATTGGTTCTTGCTCTGTACAGATAAGCATCCTGATAGTTCGGGGAGGCTATTGTTACATTTCCAAAAGCAGTATCAGCTTTTTGTAAAGCAATTGAATCAGGTGTTACGCCTTTTTTGTTATTGGCATAAAAAATTGACAAGCCATAATAAATATTATCTTCAATATAATTCTTGTTCTCGGAACTAACCGTACCTAATTCAAAAATTGGAACAGCTTCTTTATACAATTTTTGATTGAACATTTTAACTCCAATTTCGTTTAGGTCTTCAACAGCCAAAGGCTCCATTTGTATCGCTTTTCTAATATCTTCCAAAGCAGAATTATAAAGATTAGCGTCTATTGACAAACCATCTGCAGACAACCCTTTTTTGATTTTGGCAGTTCCCAAATACAAATAATCTTTAGCGATGACTTTATTATTTGGATTAGCAATAAAACTTTCCAATGATTTAATAGCAAGATCGGCATTGCCATTTTCATAAGCAGAATATCCTAAATAACGAAAGATTCTGGGGTTTACCTTGTCCATTTCAATCATTTTATTGGCTTCAGCTTCAAGAGCTTTATAATCTTTTACAAGAACAAGAAAGTCAGCATGACGCATTCTGGAATGCAAAGAATAATCCGTCAGACTAAGATATTTTTCATAAAATCCAATAGCCGTTTGCATATATTCTTTAGATTTTGAAGGCTTGTTTCTACCCCATTTATAATAGGTTTCGGCTAGTTCTCTATAAACAGGTCCATAATCTGGATTTAAAGCGATAACTTCATTGAATGCTTTTATGGCCTCATCATAGGATTTTGCTCCTTTTAATAAAACGCCTAATTGCATTTTAGCCCTCAAAAGTGTTGGGTCAAATTGGAAAGCATTTCTATAGGCTGCATAAGCTTCATTCTGATTTTTGTCCCCATAAAAAGCATCTCCAAGAGCCAATTGAACCAAAGCATCATTAGGATTTATAGCCTTGCCCTTGTTCAAAACTTCAATAGCTTTCTTGTAATTAGGCTTTGCAGAATAGGTATAAGCTCTTCCAATAGCCGTCAAACCTTCAACATCTTTCTTTTTAGCGTCTTTTAATGCTAAAGCAAAATTGGCTTCCGCAGCTACAGTATTACCATTGTCCAAATCTATTGTGCCTAAACCAACATAATTTAATTTAGACCCATCTGTTCCCGCCAAACCTCTTTGAAATGCGATGTTTGCAGAATCAGTAACCGTTTGAATAAGATAGATATTACCCAACAGAAAATTAGCTCTTCCGTCTATTGGACTAGTTTGAAGAATCGACTTTAACATCGTTTTAGCCTTATCATATTGCTCTGCATCAATTGCCTTTCTGGCTTGGGTTATATCTTGGGCATAACCAAACGTAGCTGAAACTAAAAAAGCAACACTAAAAATTTTAAATTTATTCATCGATACTATACTATATTTATTTTTCTTCATCATTAATTTATTTTCTAATCATAATTTTTCTGCCAGGAATTCTAACGGGCAAGAGTCCAGATTTAAGAATAATTCTTTGTCCAATGTCACCGGCAACAAATGAGGCGAATCCCATTCCTAAGCCAGTATATCCTTGACCATTTATTATAAACAAATCACGTGCCAAAGGATATTTTCCTTCGGCTATATTATTTTGACTAGGCATATAATAATCGCCTCCGGAAAGGCTTTTAACCCCTAATACATTTACCTTGTCTACATATTGCTGCATATCAGGCATAGGTTGAAACAACCAATTTACACCCACCACACCAATCATTCCTTCATTTTGAGCAACAAACTTGATTACCTCTTGGTTGGTTTTAAATGAAAACACTCCTTTTTGAGGAATTTCCTTAATACCAGCAAGATTATTCATATACCGCACCGTACTTGAATTTGGATTGTCAAAAACTAGGCCTTTAATGGAAGAATTTTGTTTGCCCTGCATAAACTCGATAACATTCTTCAAATCAATTAAAGTATCTTTATGAGCTTTATTTGAAATAAGGGCGATAGCGTCTGTGGCAAATTTAGTGATTTTTGGAGTGATTTTTTTTTGTTCAAAGATTTTATTTTCCTCAATTGTCAAATTTCTGGACAAAACGGCAATTTCAGATTTTTCTTTAAATAAAGAAATCACAACTTCTGATTCCGATTTTGAAACAATATTAATTTTAGCATCATACTTGCTTTCAAAAACGGCAACTTGATCCTCAATTATCGGGGTCAGGGTTTCATCAACCAAAATGGTTGCAGTGCCTTTCAAAATGGATTCTTTATTAGTGTTTTTCTTTTCTTGTTGATTACACATTACAAATAAAAAACCAATAAAAAAAAGAACAAAAACGTTATTAATTTTACGCATGGCTAATCATTATTTGAATTAAAAAATCTATAAAATCGCAAGAACGAATAAACAATTAGAAGGACCCCAAAAGTCATTCTATATGCGGAGGACATCGCAATCGGAAAATTTTTGGAAAAAATGGAATCCCAAAAAATCACCGTAAGACCCATACACAAATATACGATAAAAAACAAAATTCCTATAATGAAAAGAAATCGCTCTTTGGGCGATTTCCTTTCATTATCATCTATCTTTTTTTCAAACATTATTCCTGTGATTGAAGACTGATTGGCAAACTAAAAGTACATCTTACTTTTTTGCCGTTTTGTTCGCCTGGACTCCATCTTGGGCTTTTATTCAAAACACGAATGGCTTCTTTTCCCGTTCCATAACCAATGTCTCTAAGCACTTTGATGTCTGTTAGCGAACCGTCTTTTTCAACAACAAATGTAACATAGACTTTCCCTTTAAGTCCATCTTCTTCTGGCATTGTGTAGTTTTTTTGGATAAAAGAGTAAAACTTCTCCATTCCTCCAGGAAAATCTGGTTTTACTTCGATTCCAGCAGTGTTGTAAACAGTATTATCTTCTTCTACTACGGCTGCAACTCCAGTTCCTACAGGCTCAATAGTCAATTCTGCATCAGGATCTCCTTTTATAGTTTCTTTACCGATATTTTTATCTTTAAGTTCTTTAACTACAACAATTTCTTCCACTACATCTTCAGCTTTGGCCACAACCGGTTTCACAAATTTCACTTGATCCACTTTTGGCGGAGGTGGTGGAGGTGGTGGAAGATTTTCTTTTGGTTTCTCTTTTGGAGGTAACTTTACTGCAGTAATTTTGGCATCTATGGTTGTATCTTCGCTAGCATCAGGAATCATTCGCATTATTGTCGGGATACTAACCAAAAAACCAAAAATAACTGTGCCAATAACAAAGGCTCTAACGGTATTCTTTGTAATCGACTTTCTTAAATCGTAAGCACCGTAACTTTTGTTACGTCCCTCGAAAACAATTTCAAGCCATTGATTTTTTAATAAATCTAATTTCATATGTAGATAATTATTGATTTTTTTCTGTCATATGTAATTCGCATATCTTTATTGGTATTTGCAACCAATTTTAGGTTATGCTCATTTCATATTTCTTAATTATTAGGTTATTGGGTCATAAGAATTGCTTCTTATTTTCCTTCTAACAATTTTGTTTCTTCTGGTGAAAATTCATTTACGATAGCATAAGTCGGCACATCAACAATTCCCATTTCATCCAAGATGTCAATCAAGTTTCGATAATTTGATTTCTTGCTAGGTTTAATAATGACAATCATACCGTTTTTTGGTTTCCCCTTTGCGGTAGAATACGCTAAAACTGATGCTTTTCTTGACAACAGTTCTTTTCGAATTCCTTCTTTGCCATAAGTAAACTCTTTAGGAGCCCCTCCAGCAACTGGTGTTGCTAACAAACCCACATAACGTACTAACTTGTTATTGTCACCCAATAATATTGTCATCGTACGATTTTCATCTACTTTTATATCTTGGTTTTTTTCCTTAGGATCTTCTTTATCTGGCAATCCCAATTCCATTGCTTTTGGTTTAGATAAAGTGGTTGTTAGCATAAAGAACGTAATCAACAAGAAAGCCAAATCCACCATAGCAGTTAAATCTACTTTAGAGTTTTGTTTTTTACTTCTTACTTTTTTATCCTTACCACCTCCACCGTCGCCTGTATTTAATTCAGCCATTTTAGTGTGTGTTTTTTTTATTAAAAATCTTTTCCTCTTAGACCGGTAACTAAACTAAAACTGTTTACTCCCTGATCTTGTAAAATATCCATTACTTTACGAATTGCTGGATATTCCTCTTTAGCATCTCCTTTAATGGCAATTTCTAAATCCTTATCATTAACATCAATGTTAGCTTGACGGGCAAATTGAATCCATTCAGCTAATTGATTGTTTAGTGAATCTTTTGGAACACCTGGCTGATTGGCTTTAGTTCTTTCGGCACTTTTCATTTCGATTATGCTTTTTAGGCTGGCAATATCAACCCCAAAACCTTCCATCAATGAAAATTCTTTTTTATCTTCATCCGTAAATTCTACACCGTATTTTTCAGCCATCTTTTCAAGAGCCTGAATTCGAACTTCTTTTCCTTTCAAATCAAAAAATACTTTTCCTTTACCTATGGTTATAGTCGCCAGGTTAGATTCGGGTAATTTAGATTGAACAGTCGATGCTGGCATATCTACAGGCAGTGCTTCCGGTACTTTGGCCGTAGCGGTCAAAATAAAAAAAGTAAGCAAAAGAAAAGCCACATCACACATAGCCGTCATATCAATAGACGCTGCTTTTTTGGACGTTTTTACAGCCATTAATTTAAATTTTAAATTTATTAAGGACAACGCTTAATCAATTATAACTATAACGTTTTACCTTATAAATTATTATTAATTATTTTTGTGTACCTCTGAAGTGTCTGTAAGTATTCACGATTGTAGAACCAGCCTCATCGATAGAATACGTTAAAGTGTCAATTTTTGAAGTAAAGAAGTTATAAACTACAATTGCCAAAGCTGAAGTGGAGATTCCAGTTGCAGTGTTGATCAATGCTTCAGAAATACCATTTGCCAACATCGCTTGATCTGGAGTTCCAGAACTTGCCAATGCACCAAACGCTTTAATCATACCTGTAACCGTTCCTAATAATCCAGCAAGAGTTCCTAAAGAAACTAATGTAGAAAGAATAGTCATGTGTTTTTCTAACATTGGCATTTCAAGTGAAGTAGCTTCTTCAATTTCTTTGTGAATCGTTTCAGAAGCTGTTTCGCTATCCATTCCTTCTTTTTTAACATCTTGATATTTAACCAAGGCTGATCTAATTGCATTTGCAACAGAACCTTGCTGTTTGTCGCAAGCAGCAATTGCACCTTCTATGTCTCCTTTAGTTATGCTTGATTGTACACTTTTCATGAAACCATCAAGGTTACCTTTACCGGCTGCTTTAGAAATTACGGCAAAACGCTCGAATGAAAAAACAATTACCATTAATAATAATCCCATCAATACCGGTACAATAGGACCTCCTTTATAAACCATGGCTAAATAATTCCCTGGAAGTGGATGTCCAGTATTTACTCCTCCTTCAAAATTTGCTCCATCACCCATAATAAACGTCCAGATTAACCATCCTGCAAAAATACATGCCACAATAATGATTCCTGAAATCATTCCTCCTAAACCTGAACCACTTTCTTTTTTAACGTTTGCCATTTTCTTAATTTTTAATAGTTTTAATAATTTATTTTTTGTTGTAATAACCTTTGTTGAAGAGCAAATTTATATTTTTAGTTCAAATAAAAAAACTTTTTTTACTTTTATTCCAATTATTTTAACTTTACCCAAAAAAAGGAGCTTTTTTTATCTTGCATTAAACCCTAAAACTGCATACAAACCTATCTTTTTATAAACAAAACCCCTTATTTTATGACTTATTAGAATAATGCTTCAACACTTTTTGAAAAACAGTTGCAATTAAATATTTTGGCAGACTCCATTCAAAAAAGTACAATTTAAACGAATACATCATCTTAAATGTTATTTTGGCGCGTAAAAAATAAAATTCTGCAAATGATTTTAATCCAAAACAGATATGTCCAAAAAATATTTTTTATACAACAAATTCATTACGGCATTCTTTCAAAACTAAAAGGCATTTTTTTGAAGAAGCATTTAACTTGACAACGCCTTTTCAAGTAACGCGCAGATACAATTTCTTCATAAAAAACAGCACTACAAACAACACAAAATGAAAAAAATTATATGGACATTATTTACACTTTTTGCTATCCAGTCATTTACTTTTGGGCAGCAAAAAGCAAAAACAAATGATGGAAAAAATGTTTTGCTATACGAAGACGGCACTTGGTTATATGCTGACAGTATTTCTTCATATAGTAAGGCAACAAGTATTCCTAAATTAGAACTTCCCAAAACCAATTCTAAAAACCAAATTATTACGCACAGAGGGTATTCGCTTTTATACAACGAAACACACGAACAAGCTGATTGGATAGCCTACGAGCTTACCAAAGAGGAAACCACTAAACTTTATGAAAGGACTAATAAATTCATATCGGACCCAGAGGTAAAAACAGGAACTGCATCCAACAAAGATTATAAAGATTCAGGTTACGACAGAGGACATTTGGCCCCTGCTGCCGATATGGGCTGGTCGTCTAGCGCCATGGCTGAATCTTTTTATTACAGCAATATGAGTCCACAAACACCTGGCTTTAACAGGGGTGTATGGAAAAATTTGGAGGAATTAGTTCGGACTTGGGCAATCGAAAACAAGACTATTTACATTGTTACAGGACCTGTTTTAGTAAATGGACTTCAAACCATTGGTGGCAATAAAGTTTCCGTTCCAAATTATTATTACAAAGTGATTTTGGATTACAGTGAACCTGGCATAAAAGGTATTGGTTTTATTCTTCCAAATAGGGAATCAAAAGAACCACTTCAAAATTACGCTGTATCCATTGACAGTGTGGAGAAATTCACCGGCATAGACTTTTTTCCGTTATTGCAAGACGAACAAGAAGAATCAATTGAAAAAACGCTTTGCATTAAATGTTGGTCCTGGAAGAGAATCCAAACAACGAATGAAAAGAATGAAAAGAAAACTACCCAATCGGTTCAATGCTCCGGTATAACTAAGTCTGGCAATAGATGCAAAAGAATGACTCGCAGTTCTAGCGGAAAATGTTACCAACATTAGACCCATTCAAAAAAAACTCATGGAATTCGACAGTCATAAATGTGTTTATGAAATAATTTCAATGGGAATTTCAATGGCAATGTCAATGGCAAAAAAAGGTAATTTCAATAAAACTATTATGAAATGAAAGGATATGCAACAATAGAATTACTAATATTGTCGAATATTTTTATGACATTGGCTTGGTATGGGCATTTAAAATTCAAGGAACTCAAATGGTTTGAAAATGCAGGCTTGATAACTATTATCCTAATAAGCTGGGGATTGACATTATTCGAATATTGTTTTGCTTCGCCAATTCGAGCAAAGCTCTCGGGTCGGGTTCCTGCAAATCGAATAGGTTATGAAGGTAACGGTGGGCCATTTTCATTGGTGCAACTCAAAGTGATTCAGGAAGTGATACCTTGGTCATTTTTGTTGGTTTCTCTTTATTATTTTTCAAAAACGAAACCTTTAGATAGAATCATTTCGTTGGCTTTATATTCTTAATTTTAGCCGTTTACTTTATATTTAAAAGATAAAAAAAAATGAAAAAATACTTTATTCAAAAATCCCCTTTCGTCGTTCCAACAACTGATGGAAAACTCATCGAAGAACATCACGGAATTCCAACCACAAACAACCCGGCGATTTCCATTGCACACATGATTGCGCCACCACATTGGAAAGAACCTTTTCAAACTCCGGAGTTCGAAGAATACACTTATATTATTTCGGGTAAAAAACAATTTATTATTGAAGGCGAAACTGTTATCCTAGAAGCGGGGCAATCCATAAAAATCGAGAAAAATACGCGCGTTCAATATTCCAATCCTTTCGAAGAACCTTGCGAATATATGGCGATTTGCATTCCGGCTTTCGATTTTACAAAAGTGCATCGGGAGGACTAATTAATTCAATATCAAAAATCAATGGCAATAGCAATTACAATTCCAAAGATTGAAATTGAATTTTGCAATTGCAATTAAAAATTATTTTGGGATAAAAACCAGTTTTGTAGAAGTCTTGATGATTTCTTCCTTGTTCAATTTCATTTTTCTGAACTTCCCGGTATTGTACATTTCCGCCTGATCGTTGTAATGCTTGCTGAACGGATTTCCGGATTGCCCTGTTGGCAAAACGCTCTCGCTGTTTTCTATATCCGAAAAATCAATAACTCTTCGGGTTGACGGACCGCCTTTTATTGAATATTCGCCACTGTCAGTAAAATCAAAAAAGAGGTTGTTAATGACTTCGGTTGAACCCGAAACGCTAAAAGGACCAACATTAAAAATGCTTCTTAACGCTGCCACTTTTCCTGAAGGATGCTGATGTTCCAGGGTGTGAACTCTATCCCAAGACCAAGAATTGACGTCTTTCCCCAATTGGTTTTCGAGAGCCAATATTGCTTCATGAAAGGATTTATTGAGGATTTCTGATCTTGTTTCTTTTTTGGTTTTTGTAGTGACATCATCCCACCAAACCGAATTTTCGTTTTTGCTTTGTGGTTCAATAATTTGTTTGACAATATGCGTGGTTAAAAGCATTTTGAAATTTTCTTCTCCCAACTCGTCCTGAAAGGTTTTTTTTAAATACTTGTAAATCCATTTCTGATAAATAGTTGGGGCAATATCTTTTAAATTATTGGAGCCATTCCATTTTTTTAGGATTTCAATCGCTTGTTTTTCGTTGTTGGAAAGGGATTTTGAATCCAATGCTGAAATCAGGTTTTTCGCCACACTTGGTGTAATCGAGGAAGTATTATCATTTATCATCCGACCCACATCTTCTTTTGTCCAGTTATTTTTCACCTCTAATAATCCCGAAATTCTTTTGGCTCGATCTTGAGGTAAATAATAACCCGGATACAGATAACCTTCAACTGCTTCAGGCTGATTATTGGCGGAATAAATATAATTCCAGTTAGGATTTATGGCGTGAGGATTTTTAGAGAAATCCAAAAATTCTTTTTTGTCATCGATGCCATTTGTGCCATTCAAAATGAAATTTGGATTAATAGACTTGTCTAATTTGTATAACTTTCCAGATGTATTCCAGGCAATATTTCCCTTGGCATCACCATACATTATGTTCAATCCCGGAGCGGCAATCAAGGAAACTCCTTTTCTAAAATCTTCCAGATTCTTGGAATGCGAAAGCGAATAAACGGCTTCCAGCATTTCATTGTTAAGCTGTGTATAAATCCAGTACATTGCAATCGGTTTCTTGCCCTTGATTCCTGCCAATATATCATTCATTATAGGGCCATGCTGGGTTTCTCGAACTTCAAAAACTACATCTGAACTGTCTTTTACCTTAATGGTTTCTTTTCGAAATTTATAATTGTGGAATCCGTTGGCGGTTTTGTATTGGCTTTTATCATTAGGATTATCTTCTTCCTGAAACAAATCGACATCATCATTTTCGAACATTGTCAATCCGTAAGCATAATTATGATTGTGTGCCAAAAGTGGAAATGGGGTTCCGGCCAAATAATAGCCATAAATTTCATAATCAGGTGCCACAATATGAGCTTCATACCAGGTGCAAGGCTGCGAAAAAGGAATATGAGGATCATTGGCAAAAATAACTTTGCCGTTTTTGGTTTTATTGGGAGCAATTACCCAACTGTTGCTGCCAATGAAAGCAGGTACTTGTGAACTCTCCAACAAATCAGTCATTGATTTTGAGATTTCGGCATATTCAATTGCTTTTCCATCATAATTTTTGATTTGAGTAGTTCCCAAAGAACCGTCCAAACCAAAATCTTTTAAATAATCCGCACCCAATCCATCCCGAATATCGGTCATTAAGGGATCGTTTTTTTGCGCCATCGCAAAACTAAAAGCCATATAACCAAAGATATTATAAACGTCTTTTATGGTAAATTTTTCTTTTTTTATTCCCAATATTTGGAACTCGATTGGGGTTTTTCCTTCCTCCATATACTGGTTTACACCATCTATATAGGCCAAAGAAAGTTGATAGGCTTGAGAGTTTTTATCCAATTTGGCAATTGCTTTTTCGGAATTTTCATTGATGCCCAAACCTGCGAAAAAAGTATCAGTCTTTAACACTTTCAAACCAAACATTTCTGATAATCTTCCTGGAGCAATTCTGCGCATCAATTCCATTTGCCACAAACGATCTTGAGCATGCACATATCCTAAAGCCGTCATAGCGTCTTTCTGGGAATTGGCATAAATATGCGGCACCCCAAAATCATCAAAATAAACGGTGGTTTCCTTTTGAATATTTCTGAGTTTTAGGCTTCCTTCATAAGTAGGTTTGAGGTAAAAAACATATCCTGCTAATGCAAGGACCGTAATGACTATAAAGGCTACTACAACAAAAAGAAATCGCTTTAGGTTTTTCATTTTTCAATACATTAGAGAAACAAATATATAGGATTTAAAAGTTATTTTAAACTATTTATTTGAATGTTTTCAAAGTTTTAGATTCGTAAAATTAAAATATTTTGTTTAATTTATGTCGTTTTTAATTAAACAGAATTATCTTTGCATCAAATAAAAACAATAAATAAAACAGATGAAACACATTTCAAGAGATGAAATTTCCCAAATGGAAAAAATAGAACGGCTAAATTTAATCAATTCCTGTACGGGATATAAATCGGCAAATCTTATCGCCACAAAATCGGTGGACGGTAATTCGAATGTGGCTATTTTTAGCAGTGTTACCCATTTAGGAAGTAACCCTGCATTAATTGGATTTATTATGCGACCAACGACGGTTCCAAGAGACACATATAAAAACATAAGGGAAACCGGATTTTTTACCGTGAACCACATTACGGCAGGCATGATTGCTGATGCCCATCACACATCGGCAAATTACGAAATGGGTATTTCAGAATTTGACAAAACAAATTTGGAAGAAGAATACAAAAACGAAATTGAAATACCGTTTGTAAAAGGAAGTCCAGTTCAATTGTATTGCAAATATGTGAATGAATATTACATCAAGGAAAACGACACCATTCATATTATAGCCTCTATAGAAAACCTGTTTTTTGATGAAAATTTGCAACATGAGGACGGTTGGTTGCAAATAGACAAAGGCAATGTCATAGCTTTGAATGGACTCGATGGGTATTGTTTGCCAAAGTTGGTGGATCGTTTTCAATATGCCAGAAAAGACACTCCTTCAAAATCGTTTTTAACCAAATAAAAAATCCCGCCATTGCTGACGAGATTTAGAGTCCTTACCCTAGGTCTTTTTAAACCTGTCTGCCGACAGGCAGAGAAGAGGGAATAGAAAATATGTTTTAGATGATTAACATCGCATCGCCGTAAGAATAGAATTTATACCCTTCTTTGATGGCTTCATCGTAAGCTTTTTTCATTAAATCGTGACCGCAAAAAGCAGAAATCATCATTAACAAAGTTGATTTTGGCGTATGAAAATTAGTAATCATACATGTTGCCACGCTGAAATCGTGTGGAGGAAAAATAAATTTATTGGTCCAACCGTCAAAAGGATTTAGTGTTCTTTGTGACGAAACCGAACTTTCGATAGCACGCATAGAAGTAGTTCCAACGGCACAAACACGTTTTCTATTAACTTTTGCATCATTGACAATATCACAGGCTTCTTGAGTGATTTTCAATTCCTCGGAATCCATTTTGTGTTTTGATAAATCTTCAACCTCAACAGGATTAAAAGTTCCCAAGCCAACGTGAAGTGTTACTTCGGCAAATTTAATTCCTTTGATTTCCAGTTTTTTCAACAAATGTTTAGAAAAGTGTAACCCTGCAGTTGGTGCTGCAACAGCTCCTTCTTCTTTGGCATAAATGGTCTGGTAACGATCGGCATCTTCCGGAGTTACCTCTCTGTTAATGTATTTTGGAATCGGAGTTTCACCAAGTTCAGTTAATTTATTTCTGAATTCTTCGTAAGAACCGTCATATAAAAAACGCAATGTTCTTCCGCGAGAGGTTGTATTGTCTATTACTTCGGCCACTAACGAATCGTCATCTCCAAAATACAATTTGTTTCCAATACGGATTTTACGGGCTGGATCTACTAATACATCCCAAAGACGTTGCTCTGCATTGAGTTCTCTAAGCAAGAAAACTTCGATTCTGGCTCCAGTTTTTTCTTTGTTTCCGTATAAACGAGCTGGAAAAACTTTTGTATTGTTTAGAATCAAGACATCGCCTTCATCAAAATAATCAATAACATCTTTGAACGTTTTATGTTCTATGGTTTGTTTTTTGCGATCAATAACCATTAGACGTGCTTCATCCCTGTTTTCAGCTGGGTATTCTGCAAGAAGTTCTTTTGGCAAGTTGAATTGAAAATGTGATAATTTCATTTGGAAAAGTTAGAAGTTAAAGTTTAAAAGTTGGAAGTTTTTGGGTTTCAACTTTTAAACGTGTGCAAATATACGATTGTGAGATAGCCGTTGTCAAGTATTTCGAGGTTTATTTTTCTTTTTGCCGCAAAGACAACAAGTCACGAAGTTTATTTTAATTTATTATATTTGCAAAAAATATTTCGGGATGTAGCGCAGCCAGGTAGCGTACTAGCATGGGGTGCTAGGGGTCGCTGGTTCGAATCCAGTCATCCCGACTTTTTTTTCTGTCTAAACTCTTTCCATAATAAAACCAAGTCTTTTTAAATCTTCCCAGAAATCAGGGTAGGATTTCGAGACTACTTCCGCATTTTCGATAATTATGGGTGCTTTTAAGGCCAAAGGCGCAAATGCCATGGCCATTCTATGGTCGTTGTAGGTGGCGATTTTTACATTCGGATTAATGTCTTTTGTGGCGACAAGCGTTAAGCTATCATTCGTCACCGAAATGTTCGCTCCGAGTTTTGTTAACTCTATTCGAAGCGCTTCCAATCTATCGGTTTCTTTAATTTTCAAGGTATGAAGTCCAGTCAAATGGCAGCCGATTCCTAAACCAAGGCAAGTTGCCACAATAGTTTGGGCTATATCTGGCGATGAATTCAGATTGCAATTTGACAGTTGAGGGTTTGGGGTTACCGATTTTCGTAAAACAATGCTGTTGTTTTCAAAAACAGTATCTACTCCAAGATTTTTATATATTTCGACCAAGGAACTGTCGCCTTGTAAACTATTTTGTTTGTAGCTCGACAAGGTAATTTCTGTCCCAATTTCGGCCAAAGCCACTATGCTAAAAAAGTAAGATGCCGAACTCCAATCGGATTCTACTGTTAGTGTTTGTGGTTTTGGGTTTGCTTCGCCAATTCGCTGACGCTCGTGTGTTGTTAATGGTTTTACGTTAATAACATTACCTTCAAAACTAGTTTCTACGCCAATTTCATTCAGCAATGCCAAAGTCATTTTAATATAAGGAATGGACGTAATTTCTCCCACCAAAGTCAACTCAATACCATTTTCGAGTTTTGGAGCGATTAACAACAAGGCGGAAATGTATTGACTGCTTACATTTGCCGGAATATTGACTTTATTTGCCGTAATTTTTTGTCCTTTGATTCGAATGGGCGGGTAACCTTCTTCATTTTCGTAAGAAATTTGTGCGCCTAATTGTTGCAAGGCTTCTACCAAAACTTTTATCGGACGTTCTTTCATTCTTGACGAACCGGTCAAAACTACTTCTCGACCTTCGTTTACAGCAAAATAAGCAGTCAAAAATCGCATTGCCGTTCCTGCGTGATGAATGTCTACTATTTCGTCATTCCCTTTCAAGGCTTTTTGCATTACTTCGCTGTCATCAGAATTGGAAGTATTGGCCAAAGTAATATTCGGGAACAAAGCCTGTAATAATAACAGTCGGTTCGTTTCGCTTTTGGAACCGGTTATTTTTATTTGAGATTTGAGATTGCAGATTGCAGATTGTAGTTGTAAATTCATTTTTGTAATTGTGTGTTATTTTACCGCTAAGACGCAATGGCGCAAAGTTTTGTTGCTATTTTTTAGAGGCGCAATTTACTACTACTCATTCACAATTCATAATTTACAATTCATAATTATTTCAATTTCTCGTTGTTTTTGTGGCGGTCTTTATCACGCACCGATTTCAAGTCCATTTTCTTGTCGAAAGCGGCTTGTAAATCGATTCCGGTTTGGTTTGCTAGGCATAAAACAACAAAAACCACATCGGCAAGTTCTTCGCCAAGGTCTTTGTTTTTATCGCTTTCTTTTTCGGATTGTTCGCCGTAACGACGGGCAATGATTCGCGCCACTTCGCCTACTTCTTCAGTAAGTTGCGCCATATTGGTAAGTTCGTTGAAGTAGCGAACGCCGTGTTCCTTAATCCAAGTGTCAACGGCGAGTTGGGAGTTTTTTAGGTTCATAGTTTTAGTATTATATAACCCTGACAGGGTTAGTTGAAAAATTAATATTCGATTATCAAATCATTAATTTCGTTAAAATTTTGCTGTTGATTGTGATAAAAAATAAAGTTTTCTATATCCCCGTATAATTCAATGACTTCCTTTCTTTTTAGTTTTGTTGGTTTATCTGAAATTACCGTTTCGAAAGAAGACCAAGGATACAAACTCATTTGCTTTACAAAACCATGATGCACTGGATTGTTATGGATATAAAAAATCAATTGTTGGAAATATTTTTCAGAGGAAACTAATTTTCTTTCAAAAGTGGTTTCAAACAAACTTCCTGTTCTATTGTGGCGTTTGTTTATAGCTTGTGTGTAGGCATTGAATAAATGTGAAAACTGTCTTGATGGATTAATTATTTTTGGCTTTTCGGTTGTGTTATAGCTTAATTCATTTTCATCAATTTCTATTTTATCTTTTATTCTAACCAATATATGAAAGTGATTTTTCAGCAAACACCAAGCATAAGTTTCAGCAATAGGTTCTATGTATTTAGTGTACAACCTAAGAAAATGATTATAATTCTCATTTTCAAGAAATACATCAATTCCATTATTACCTCTATTGTAAATGTGATAATAATTTCCGTGAAGTATGGGTTCTTTAATTTCCATAATCGATTATTATTTTAACCCTATCAGGGTTTAAAACCCCGATAGGGTTATTAATGTTATAATTTTAAAAAGCCTAATTCATACACCATTGGTTGTAATTTTTCTGTTAAGACTTTATAGGCTTCTTCAAAAGACTTAAAACTTACCGGAGGGAAATCGCCACTTTCGTTGCGTTTCTTTAAAGCGTTACGTACTTGATACCAACCCACATCAGGGCGATTTAATTTTAATTCGTCGCGAACGGATCTCACATCAGTATGGACAAAATAGGCTTGCCATAGTTTTTTACCTTCCTCTAAAACAAGATTTGCTTCGATGCTTGCCCATTTTGGTTTATCAACCCTATCAGGGTTTGAAACCCTGATAGGGTTAAGATTCGACAAATATTGCACCATAAAATCACTTTCAAAACGATCCGTTGCGCCTACCTCTTCTTCGGTAAAGGGTATAAAATGATTGACGATTGACCATTTTTTATCGTTCCATTGCAGGTCGTTGGCACTGGCGGTTAGATTGCTACCGTTGAATAACATCCAAATTAAACAATCATTTTTAAACTCCTCAGTTAAGGGTTCAGTAGGGATTAAAAACTGGTCTCTATCATTGAGCCAAGTAGCTTTTATTAATCGTCTAACAGAAAAAACTATTGCCGCCTGCCAAAGATTTTTGTCGCTAAGATAAACGCCTCCTCCATTACGACCTGTGTATATTGATGAAGTAACTAATGTTCCTGTTAGTGCGTTTTGAAAATCATTATTACCAGCAAATAAAAAACCTTTCATGTTATCACATGACATTTTTATTCTTGGGTTATTTGAAACTTTGATAGCATTTGATAAAGGTAAAGCAAGTTCATTATTTGTTTTTGACTTTTTCATCCAACCATTTAAAAATGTATTGTTTGGCAAATTATAAAATGATTTTTCACCTATGGGTTGGGATTTTTTATCTAGAACATCCGTATTGATTTCTGTTATATCAATCTGTTTAGCAGACAGCATATCTGTTTTCCAAACCAAAAATCCAATCGGAAAATCACCTTTTAATCCATCAAAAGCTTTACTATGTACTACAAAACCCCCTAAATAGTTGGCTTTCCAAACTGCTCTAAATTTATCGAAGTTAGGTGCATTTACATATTTTAGGGTACTAAACATGCCAAGTGTAGCCATTGGTATTTCTTTTGCAATCCTGACCAAGAACTGTACAAATAACTCTTTACTAGCATAACCCAATTCTTGGGTTTTCATTAACGCATTTATTTTAGTTTGCTCAACGTCCTTTTTATTTTCAGCTCCTTTACCAATACCGCTACCGCTCTCCGCATATGGTGGATTAATCAAAATCAAAATCTTTTTGCCTTCAGCTATGGCTTGTCTTAGTCCTTGCGGTACTTTGTTGGTTAAGCTGTAATCAATCGTTCCGTTATCGGTAATATCGTCATTCAAATAATCGTATTGAAAACGGGTAGCTGCTACACAGGTTTTGGTGGCTTTCATTACATCTACATCGGCTTCGTCTAGCGTACTCATATAGATGTTGCGAGGGTTGGAGTGTTTTACTTCTAAATTGCCAACACCGCAGCACATATCCCAAACGATATAGTTTTTTTGCCAATTCTCGCCAAGGGTTTCCGTCAGTTTATCATAGGCTTTGTCTACTACATTCAAAGGGGTATAATAAGCGCCTTTAAAACTGCGCTCGTCAAGGGGTATTAAACTGTCTCGTCGTTCCAGCAAGTAGTTTCTGTATTCGGCTTTAGGTGGTCGGTGGTAGATTGCCCAAAATTGTCGGTAGCCCTCACGGTTGCCTAGTTCATATATTTTTCCGTTGAGCATAAAAACTGGCGCATTGCCTCGGTGCAACAATTCAGCAGGCAGGTTGGCATGTGTGCTAATTGTTCCATCACTCATAATATCAGCAAAGAACAATAGAGCATACTCTTCAGGTGCAACATCTCTTATTTCTTGCCCAATCATAATCACCCATTTGTCAAATACTTGTTTTAAATTGTCTGGAGTTATTTGGGTTCTAATAATATCTCCTGTTTTAATAGCAGCTTTTATAGTACTAATAAACTCTTCTTCGTGAGTTTCTATTTTAAAACTTACTATGTATGTCCCTATATAGGCGCTCACAACATCTAATGCTTCTTGGGTGTATCCACTAGCACTTTTGCCCCACTTGACGGGTTGTTTTTTATTGCTAATGAGTGGTAGCGCATCTACCGTTTTCATAATAGCTGCTTTCTTGGTATCAATAACACATAAAAAAGGTGGTATTTGTTCCCCTTTATCTAATGCTTGTTGCACATAGTGAAGCAACTGGGTAAACATTTGATAAGTACTTTTATTATAGCCATCTTTTGCTTCAAACCAAATTTCGTTGGTTTGTATATCAATGAGGTTTTTACTATAACTTTTCAAGCCAAGCGCTTTTATGTAAGCATCTTTTACATCTTCCTCTGTTCGTGCTTGTAGTAGTTTTTGGTAAAGGGTCATAGTGAATTGTAAATTATGAATAAAAGCAAATGTAAAGAATTACAAAACAAAAAAACACCTTGAGTGAGGTGTTTCTTATAATAATTTTCGGTATTTATTTTTAATGTTTGGAGAATTTCGCAAACAAGTAAGAACATCAATATATTCTTGAGTTGTAAGTTTTCCTATTAGCGAATAATCTTTAGGCTTATAAATGTATTGTATAGTTGAAATAGATTGGTTTGTAATCAATGCAGCATAGACATAAGTATCAAGAGGAAATGAAAAATTACACTCTGTAATTGGAATATTATTTTGGAAAAAATAGCATCCAATTTGTTTTTCAGGAACGTTTATACAGCCGTGTTTTTTTTCAATATTTGATGGAATATAATCTTTAGAACTTGGTAATGAAATAAGCATCATACCATTTAAGTCAGATTTTAAAACTAGAAAATACTTTGGCTTTGCAGGATTCCCATTTTCAAAATAATATTCATCAAAGTATAACAAATTTCCTTCCTCAAACATATTATTGTTTTAATGAAGAAACAAAATTTAAAAATTGTACCTCTTTCAGGTCAAACCACAGCAACCAACGGCCAAAAAATCATTGTGTCGTTACCGCCTAATTCATTAGTTGATTTATCAACCTTTGAAATGAATTTTATAGGAGCTACCCAACATAGGGGCAATAATGCGGCTA
>Ga0214162_1000051_pt1 | contig 24740 bp, 18 predicted proteins | sample LakMenepilimnion_3_FD_153000 | JGI IMG/M metagenome (GOLD analysis project Ga0214162, IMG submission 153000) | Freshwater microbial communities from Lake Mendota, WI - Practice 20APR2010 epilimnion v5 | ecosystem: Environmental > Aquatic > Freshwater > Lake > Epilimnion/Euphotic zone | place...
CACTTTGCTCCGGAATCACCTGTACAGTTTGCCCCGGAATCACCTGTACACTTTAAACCGGAATTGGGTGTTCAGTTTGAACCGGAATATCCAAATGGCTATGAGCATTTAAAATCATTAGGAATAGGCTATCATTTTTATCAAGGAAAATATACAACTGCAATTGATGAAATATTAGATGAAAGCAAAAAAACAATTGTACATATTCCAAGTGTTAATTCAGGAGAATCTGAAAAAGACAAATATGAAGAAGTAAATAAAATTGTTGATAGTTTAGGCGATTTAGAATACCAAGATGCTGCAACAGGAGTTTTGTTTGTTCGTAGTAGAAAAACAGGAAACCTTTTAAAAGTTGCTGATTTGGTCAATGACAATCAAAAAGAAAGAGATAAAATTCAAGAGTATTTAAGAGTTTCAAAAAATGCTGCTGATGTTGATATTATCATTGCATTAGGTATGGCAAAAGAGGGTTTTGATTGGCCATTTTGCGAACATGCCTTAACCGTTGGTTACAGAGGCTCATTAACTGAAATTATACAAATCATAGGTAGGTGTACGAGAGATAGCGAAAATAAAACTCATGCACAATTTACAAACCTTATTGCCCAACCAGATGCCGAAGACGGAGAAGTTAAATTGTCGGTAAATAATATGCTAAAAGCTATTACCGCATCATTATTAATGGAACAGGTGTTAGCACCCAATTTTAAATTCAAACCCAAGTTTCCAGATGAAGATGAATCAGACGATGATGATGAAACTATTAGAATAAGAGGTTTTAAAACACCTACATCACAAAGAGTAAAAGACATTGTAGAATCAGATATTAACGACTTGAAGGCTAAAATTCTGCAAGACGATAAAATGATTAAAGCGTTGCCTGGCAATGTTGACCCAGAAGTAATCAATACGGTTTTGATTCCAAAAATTATTCGTGAAACCTATCCTGATTTGACAGAAGAACAAGTAGAGGAAGTTAGACAATATGTAGTAGTTGATTCGGTAATTAAAAACAGTACCATTGAAACGCAAGGTGATAAAAGATTTATCCGAATGTCCGATAGTTTTGTAAATATTGATGATATAAATATTGATTTGATAGACCAAATTAACCCGTTCCAAAAAGCATTTGAGATATTATCCAAATCGGTTACAGCATCAGTATTTAAAGCGATTCAAGAAACTATTGACGCTACTAGAATTGAAATGACTGAAGAAGAGGCCATTGTTTTGTGGCCTAAAATAAAAAATTGGGTAGCACAAACAGGAGGACAACCAAGTATTCAATCCTTCGACCCACAAGAACGAAGATTGGCAGAAGCTATTATATTTTTGAGAGAACAAAGACGTAAAGCAAAAGCAAATGAGTAAAAAGAAAACATTAGAAGATATTTTTAATGATGATGAATTTGGAATATTAGAATCAAAAGCTAAAGTTTCAAACGTAAAATCAGAGGATGAACGCTTAATTGATTCATTCCAAGAAATCAATGCCTTTTTTGAAAAGAATAATAGAGAGCCTAAAGCTGATGTATTTGTGGTATCTGAAAGAGGTCTAGGGGTTGCGTTAAGAGAGTTGAGGAAAAACCTAAAAAAAGCAGAAATATTAAAACCCTATGACACTTATGATTTGCTAGGAAACGTAACAGTAGAAATAAATTCAATTGATGACATTTTAAATGATGATGAATTTGGTTTATTAGATACCGATGAAACTTTAGAAATTTTCGAGCTTAAAAACATACCAAGTTCAAAAGACAGAGAAGAAACTGACTTTGTTGCAAGAAGAAAACCAATTAAAGATAAAGAATTTGCTCCTTATGAAACTGCTTTTAAGAAAGTACATCAAGAATTAAGAGAAGGAAAAAGAAAGCTAAATGAGTTCAAAGATGTAGAACAGAACCTAGAACAGGGTAAGTATTATCTTTTGGATGGGTTATTATTGTTTTTAGAAAAAGATGGAATAGAGGATAGGCAAATTGGCGACAGAACCAGAAAAGACGGTAGGACAACAATAGTATTTGAAAACGGCACACAAAGCAATATGTATTACCGTTCTTTAGCTAAAGCATTATACAATAACGGAAGAATAGTTTCAGATACAGATGCAGCAGCAGAAAGCGAATTATTTAAAAATGTAAATCTTGTTAACGAAGAAGATTTAGAGACAGGATGGATTTATATCCTAAAGTCAAAATCTTCAAATAAGGAAATTGCAAGTATTGAAAACTTATACAAAATAGGATTTTCAAAAATTGATGTAAAAGACAGAATCAAACATGCAGCTAAAGAAGCTACTTATTTGATGGCTGATGTTCATTTAATTTCTTCTATCAAATGTTATAATTTTAATCCACAAAAATTTGAATTGTTAATTCATCGTTTTTTTGGAGAAGTTTGTTTAAGTATTGATATACACGATAACAAAGGAAGGCGATTCACACCACGAGAATGGTTTGTTGTTCCATTACCAGTAATTGATAAAGCTATTGATTTAATTCTTTCTGGTGATATTGTAAATTTTTGTTATGATAATGAAAAGCTAGAAATTATAAAGCGATAAATTATTATTTTAGATTTGTTGATTTGAGTTGTTAATATAAGGTGTAAACATTTGATTTTGTTTAGTTTTTGTCGAAAGTTGCTTTCTAACATCTTACCCTAAGAGATAAAAAATATGTCCCGAGCCTATGGCTCTCTTTCTCTGTTAGATTCTTACTACTGGACTAAAGTCCAGCTTTACAAAATGTACCGAGCCGCTGGCTCTTATGAGTTTATGTAAAAGTCCCGTAGGGACGATACATATTGTAGCAACGGATTTTAATCCGTTGTAATTTAATGACATTAGTCTCTATTAATTATATGTAAAAGTCCCGTAGGGACGATACATATTGTAGCAACGGATTTTAATCCGTTGTAATTGCAGTTATAAAAGAGTAGGAGTTCCGTGGGAACGGTACATAATTATAATATCAAATTTTAAGTTTGAAAATAAATAGAAAATGAGCCAAAAAAAAACACGCTAAAAACGAATCTTTAGCGTGTCTTAATTTATTTATGAAAGTGATTTACAAAAATTCTCCGTGTTGAGAAATATCTAATCCTAACTCTTCTTTTTCTTCAGAAACTCTTAAAGGAGTAATTTTGTTTACTATAAAGAATAAGGCATAAGAAGCAGTAAAAGCAAATATAGAAACAATAACCAATGCTTTTAATTGAATTAAAAACAAAGTAGCATCTCCGTATATTATCCCTTGGTTGTCGCCTACAATCGAGTTAACTGATTTTGAGGCAAAAACACCTGTCAAAAGCATACCTACCATACCGCCAACACCGTGACAAGCAAATACATCTAAAGCGTCATCAATTTTGCCTTTAGGGAAATTACTCACCACAAGGTTGCTTATGATACTGGCAATAAAACCAATGGCAAGTGCAGATGGTATTGAAACAAAACCGGCAGCAGGAGTAATGGCAACCAATCCTACTACAGCTCCGATGCAAGCGCCCATAGCAGAAAGTTTGTGTCCAAGGATTTTATCTAAAAATACCCAACCCATTGCTGCAGCAGCGGCAGCAACTGTTGTAGTTCCCAAGGCTTGAGCAGCAAGACTTCCAGCTCCAACGGCAGATCCTGCATTGAAACCAAACCAACCAAACCATAATAAACCAGTTCCTAACAATACATAAGTAATTCGGGCAGGATTTGCTTTTGGAACTTTTCTTTTTCCTAGGAACATAGCTCCAGCCAAAGCAGCCCAACCAGCGCTCATGTGTACTACGGTTCCACCGGCAAAATCTAATACTCCCCATCCGAAGAACAATCCGTCAGGATGCCAAGTCATGTGACACAATGGAGCATAAACTACTAATATAAACAATACCATAAACAATAGGTAAGCCCAGAAACGAACACGTTCTGCAAAAGCTCCTGTTATCAAAGCAGGTGTAATGATGGCAAATTTTGCTTGAAACAAGGCAAACAAGATAAAGGGGATTGTTGGCGCTAATTCCCAAGCCGTGTTGGCGCTTACTCCTTGAAAAAACAGGTTTGAAGAAGGGTCACCAATTAAACCCCCAATTGAAGGGCCAAAACACATCCCAAATCCAACTACAACCCATAGTACAGTTACAATTACCATAGCTATAAAACTTTGTAGTACTGTACTGATTACATTTTTCTTACCTACCATTCCTCCATAAAAGAATCCAAGTCCAGGAGTCATTAACAATACAAGGCCTGTGGCAGCCAACATCCAAGCCGTATCTCCAGTGTCTAATTTCAAAGGAACTACATGTGCCCCTAAAGTTGCACTTTCCGGAAATAAGTAAATTGAAAAAACGGATAATACCAAAATTGTGATTAGAATCACACTTAAAATAATCTTTCGCATAATTTTTAGTTTTAAATTTCGATAAAAGTATATAATTCATTTAATACCCCCATAAAAAATATGCTTCAATGTGTTATTTTTATGAAATTTATATTTTAGCCCCCATAATTTTAATGGTATGTGATAATTAATTCCGTAAATTTATAATTTAGTAATGCCGATTTATGAAATTTTTAATTTTTTTGGATTGAATTATATGCCAAATGGCCATTTTCACCAAATAATAAATTAAAATAAAAGGGAACATCAGCTTTGTCAAAGTTATTTTACTTTGAAACACTTTGACAAAGCTCTTATATAAGGATTGGATATAAGCAAAAACACGTGAATTTTATTTTTAATCCTTGTACGTAATCCAATAAAACAAAAAAATGAGCTAAGTGCTGTTTGCTAAAAGGCAGCTTGAGCAGATTTGTAGAGGGTTTCAATATAAAAACGCTGTAGTTTCGGAAATTATTGAATTGAGCAAAGCCAACTGGCGAAGTAAATTCGTGTTTTTTTGCAGATTTTACTTAATAGCTTTGAAAAATAGCTCGATATCCCATCGTTTTTATACAAATCTACAATGGTTCTTGCTGTCCAGTCCAAATTATTCGTAATGATGTGAATTACTTTGTTATCATCTTCTTTGTAAAGACTGACTACTCTTAATTTATGCTCATTCATAAATAATTTTTTATATTAATGGTTTATTAATGCGTTATTAACTACAATAGAATAATATTGCGCTTCATTACTGTACAATTAAAAAAGTTAAACTGAGTATTTTTGATGTACTAAGATGCATCGAATGTAGTTTCATTTTTGTTGATTTGCTTTTGCATGGCTTAATATCCTTATGCCTTCACTACATATATAAGAATATTAATCTAATTAACAATGTCGGAACGCTAACTTAATTAAGAAAAAACAAGTAAAAAAAAGTGAAAAACTATTATACGCTTATACTGCTATTGCTGGCATTTTCGTGCGCAGCCCAGAATTCTAAAAAAGCAAATAGAGCGCTAGCTAATCAGATTGCAAAAAACGAGTATATCCCGTTTGTAAAATCAAAAGCACTTGAGGTGATGAAAACCGGGTTTAATGCCGGCGATGGTTACCGCGAAGTGTGGATCCGTGATTACAACACGTTTATTGAACTGGCTGCCCAGGTTTTTCCAAAAGAAGATTTGAAGGAAAACCTGCTGGTATTTTGCCGGATGCAGGGGGAGGACGGAAATATCATAGATGGATTTACCCCAATAGAAAAAGTGGGTAAAGTTGCTTACGATTTCTCCTATTCAAAACTTGAAAAGCGCTATGCTGCCCACAAAAACACCGTGGAAACCGATCAAGAAAGCTCGTTGGTACAGGCGGTTTACAAATACATTCAACTTACCGGAGACAATTCAATCCTGGCTGAAAAAGTAGGTGAAAAAACCGTTGCCGAACGCCTCGAATGGGCCATAGATTTCCTGATGCAACACCGTTTTAATAAGCAGTATGGCCTCATAATTGGCGCTACTACCGCCGACTGGGGTGATGTGCAACCCGAGCACGGCTGGGGCGTTGTTCTAGATAACAATACCCACAAGGCCATCGATATTTATGACAATGCCATGTTGGTAATCGCCTTGAACAATCTTACGGAGATGATACCTTCGACTAAACAGAAATGGAACCCGATAAAGGAAAGTATTGCTCAGAATTGCCGGAAACACCTTTGGGATAATGAAAAACAAAAATTTATTCCCCACATCTATCTCGAAAAAGGCTCTCCCTTTCCTACCGATTTCAATGAAAGTGAAATCTATTATTTTGGCGGAACCGCTATTGCCATTGAAGCTGGATTACTCAGTAAAAAAGAGATTAAGATTTCGCTCGACGAAATGATTAAACGTGTAAAACTAGCCGGAGCGGCAAGTATCGGACTGACACTCTATCCTCCTTATGTCAAAGGTCTTTTTGTTAACAAAATAATGACTAAGGAGTATAGTTACCAAAACGGTGGCGACTGGACCTGGTTTGGTGGCCGGATGATTCAGCAGTTGATCAGGTACGGATTTGTTCAGGAAGCTTATGAACAAGTTCAACCTATGTTAAAACGCGTGAAAGACAACAATGGATTTTATGAATGGTATACGGTGGATAACAAACCCCGTGGCTCAGGTACATTCCGTGGCGAAGCCGGAGTGCTTTATACTGCCATTGCAATGTTCGAAAACCTGAATCATAAAGAGAAGAAGTAGCAAATGCAGCACTTAAACTGGCGCAAAACCGATCAATTACTGATGCCCGCAAGTAAAGAGGTTTCAGCAAAGCTAAAGCATATGAGCCAGAGGGAATTGTTGTCGAAGTTAATTTAATTTTTGATGTACCTAATGAAAAAATATATAAGGTAAATGGTCAGTTTGACAAAATATCAGAATTGAAATAGAAAGATAAGGAACCTAGATATAGATTTAAACCTTTTGAAATAGTTCAATTTTAATTAGTAAGACACAAATATTAATAACAATATATAGGAAATGAGTGCACATTCAAATTATAACAAAATACCTTTTATAGAGTTATTAGGCAATGTTACAAATGGGTGGGAAAACATTGTGGACACTCTTAAATTAGATAAAAATAAAGTTGTTGCAATTGAATGTTATACAGGCATCAATACTAATGAGATGTATAATGCTTTTCAAGGAAAATGTGAATTTATTCAAACCAAAGAGTTTTTTAAAAGTGAAAATGAAATACGAAGTTTGACTCTTCCTGACTTTACAGACGATGTTATATTTGGTTATATCACGCGTTTAACACTTCCGGATTTTATAGACAACGAAAAGTTAGCTCAATATCAAAAACACATTGCTTCAATCAATAAAACGGTAGTTGTTTGCGGGCCTGGTGCTTTGCTTTGTGCGGCCAATACGGATTTAAATATTTACGCAGACATGGCGATTAGCGGTGGAGCAATTATTCCGCCACTGATGGGTGCAATTGCAGGAGCATCAAACTACACAATGAGTTTGTTTTTATTACTTGGCTGTGGTATTGTAATAGTAATGATTGAATTAATGAATAAACCTAAAAATAATATAGAAAATGAATTATAATTTTGACAATAGGATAGTGGTAACTCTGGATGCTGGTGGTACTAATTTTGTATTCTCTGCCATTCAAGGCAATATTGAAGTGGTCGAACCTATCAGGTATCCTTCACAAGCCGATAATTTAGAGTTATGCCTGAAAACGCTTAAAAAAGGATTTCATGAAGTAATTTCTAAATTGAAATCGTCGCCGGTTGCCATCAGTTTTGCATTTCCGGGTCCTGCTGATTATGAAAAGGGGATTATTGGTGACTTACCTAATTTTCCATCTTTTAGAGGCGGTATAGCCTTGGGGCCTATGTTGGAAGATGAGTTTGGTATTCCGGTTTTTATAAACAATGACGGTAGTTTATTTGCTTACGGGGAAGCTCTTGTTGGTGCATTGCCTGAAATAAACAAGAAATTGGAGCAAAGTGGCAGTTCCAAACGATACAAAAATCTTTTGGGTGTAACATTAGGAACCGGTTTTGGCGGTGGCGCAGTAATTAATAAAGAATTGTTGGTTGGCGATAATGGTTGCGGTGGTGATATTTGGTGTTTTCGAAATAAAAAATTTCCCGATAATATTGTTGAAACTAGTGTGAGCATCTCAGCCATTAAAAATGTTTATAAAGAATTATCAGGCGATGTAAGAGATTTAGAGCCTAGTGCTATTTTCGAAATTGCAGAAGGAACGGCTTCAGGTAATCAAGAAGCTGCCAGGAAAGCATTTTCAGAATTAGGCGAAATGGCGGGTGATGCTATTAGTCATGCAATTACAACTATTGATGGACTTATTGTTGTTGGCGGGGGATTATCAGGTGCCTATAAATACATTATTCCGGCTATGGTTGCCGAATTAAATAGTACGCTTAATAACAGTAAAGGTGATACATTTCCACGCTTACAGGTCAAAGCTTATGATTTAACCGACGAGGATCAATTTAGAGAGTTTGTAAGCGGTAATACGGTTCAAATCACTGTTCCGGGAACCGATAAAAAAATACCTTATGAGTCCGAAAGAAAAACAGGTGTACTTGTTTCAAAAGTGGGTGCAGAAAAGGCTATTTCGATAGGGGCATATGCATTTGCATTGTATAAAATAGATTCGTTGGGTTTTCTTTACTCCAATAAGAATGAACTATAAGATAACATAAAAGGAAACAAATAGGTTTACTTGCCTTTGTGGTAATTATTATGGGCTTTCGTTCGGTTGAGAGCAAAATAATACCGTTTAGACTTATAAAAAAATCCAATCTTTACTCCCTCTCCTTTGGAGAGGGCTGGGGTGAGGATAAACAAAAAAACTATTTTATATTTCTAATTGGTATTATAAACGGTTCCTAGTTAAAATTCGATCAAATAAAACTTGATGGTCCAGAACAACTTTCATTATTAAAAATGAGTTAGCCTTTGTCCGTGGTGTAAAACCAGCTGATTGCAAATTAAAATAAATGATGCAACCTCACACCCTCTTTTAGTGAATGTAGGGCACCTTTATGGTCAGCTGATGTTGAAAGTTGTTATTGACTGTCTGAATACTTTTTTCTTCCAATAAATTCAATTATTGTTGGTTGTATTTTTCTTTGTATTTATTATAAAGTTGGCTTTGATGGTTTTCTAAATCAATCATCCTTCCCTGAATGAAAGCCTCGGTCAATTTATTGGTTCTCATATCCAAGGCATCACCTTCCGAGATAAACAAAGTGGCGTCCTTGCCCAGTTCCAATGAACCGCATTGATTGTCTATTCCCAATAATTTGGCTGTGTTTAAGGTGATTAATTGCAAGGCTTGTTCTTTGTCCATTCCATAAGCGGCACAAGTTCCCGCAAGAAAGGGTAGATTTCTTGTTTGCATGCGTTCCATATTTCCACTATTTTCAAGACCAATAATGATTCCTTTATCGGTCAATAGTTTTGCCATTTTATACGGTAAATCAAGATCTTGATCATCGCTTTTTGGCATTTCATGTACTCGACTCAGTAAAACACCTATATTGTTTTTTTGCAACAATTCAGCTGATTTGTATGCTTCAAATCCACCAACAATCACCATTTTTTTTATGTTGTTTTCTTTGGCAAATTGTATGGCATCAATGATTTGTTTGTTTTCATCAGCATGAATAAATAGAGTTTGGGTTCCATCTAACAATCCTTTCATGGCTTCGAAAACTAAATTCCTTTCTTTTGAAGCATCCGCCAAGTAAGCTTTCGAGTTGGCAAAAAAGCTTTTGATTTCCTCAATTTGTTTGAGGTATTCTTTATTGGCTTCAATACCTCCAGGCTCAGCCCACCAACCCGTTCTAATATAATTTGCCGGAAAGTTCAGATGAAGACCATCATTTTCTTTGATTAAGGCATCTTTCCAGTTCCAGGCATCGAGTTGGACAATCGAGGATGTCCCCGAGATTCTTCCTCCACGAGGCGTGATTTGTGCCATTAAAATTCCGTTTGGGCGAACCGTTTCAATTACTTTTGATTCGGCAGTGTAAGCAATAATACTTCTTATGTGGGGGTTGAAATTTCCAATTTCTGCTTCATCATCAGACGATTTTACGGCATCAATTTCTACTAAACCTAAAGTGGAATTAGGCGCAATAAACCCAGGATAAACATGCTTTCCAGTGGCATCAATAGTACTTTCATAGGCATCTTTCGACAGTTTTAAGAGTTTGGCATCACCCACCAAAGTGATTTTTCCGTCCTTGAATCCGATGGCACTGTTTTCGACTATTTGTCCGTTGCCCAAATGTGCCGTTGCATTAAGAATCAAAACTGATTTAGTCTGTTTTTTGGCAGGAGTTTGTTGTGCTTTTGTATTTATTGATACCCCTAGTACTAATGCTATTATATATATCTTTCTCATCTGTTTGTATTATTTGTTTTTTATCGGTCAGACCTGTCTGCCGACAGGTAAGTGGAACCCTATAATCATCTCCCTTCTGTGTCATGAACTATTGTCATGGGTGTTTATCTTTTATTGTTCTAAAGTATCACAGTGGTATTCTTTTTTGGCCGTCCTAATCGGTTCTTGAGTAATCATTCCCTTGTTTTTTTCTTGCAACAATTGTCGGATTAATTCATTTCTTTCATTGGCAACAGCCACTCTTTGGGCTTCGTCTTTTTGAATGTCATAATAGACAACACCTTCAATCAATGTTTTTTCTGCTTTGGCATAAATAGACAAAGGATTGTTGTTCCAAAGCACGATATCAGCATCTTTTCCCACTTTTATACTTCCCACTTTGTCGTCGATATGCAATAATTTGGCTGGATTCAAAGTCACGAATTTCCATGCTTCTTCTTCAGGAACATTGCCATATTTCACTGCTTTCGCCGCTTCCTGATTCAATCTTCGGGACATTTCTGCATCATCAGAATTGAAGGCGACTACCAATCCTTCATTGTGCATAATGGCACCGTTATAGGGAATCGCGTCGTTTACTTCAAATTTATAAGCCCACCAATCAGAGAAAGTCGAAGCTCCAACGCCGTGTTCTTTCATTTTATCGGCGACTTTGTAACCTTCAAGAATGTGAGTGAAAGTGTTTACCTTGAAATTGAATTTATCGGTAACATTCATCAACATTAATATCTCGGATTGCACATAAGAATGACAAGTGATAAACCGCTCTTTGTTTAATATTTCAGCTATGGTTTGCAATTCTAAATCTACTCTTGGCGCTTTGGCTTTGTCTTTTTTGGAATTGGAGTTGTATTTTTTCCAAGCTTCGTCATATTCTTTGGCTCGTTGAAAATAATCTACAAAAACCTGTTCGACACCCATTCTGGATTGCGGAAAACGGCTTGGATTTGTATTTCCCCAATTGGCTTGTTTTGGATTTTCACCCAAAGCAAATTTGATAAATTTGGGTTGGTTTTTGTACAAAAGTTCTTCTGGAGCCAATCCCCATTTCCATTTCACGATTGCCGAACTACCTCCAATGGCATTTGCCGAACCATGCAATAACTGCGAAATGGTAACACCTCCGGCTAAATCCCTGTAAATATTAATATCTTCAGAATTGACCACGTCTTGAATGGTAACTTCGGCACTGGAGTTGTGACCGCCTTCATTTACGCCCTTGGAAATGGCGATATGGGAGTGTTCATCAATAATTCCGCTGGTTAAATGCTTTCCTTTTGCATCAATAATTGTGGCTGTGGCGTCGGAAATGTTTTTTCCGATAGCGGCAATTTTTCCGTTTTTGACCAAAACATCGGTTTCTTGCAGAATTCCCTCTTTTTCATTGGTCCAAACCGTGGTGTTTTTAAAAAGTAAGGTTTGTTGAGTCGGTTTCTGGGCATTTCCAAATGCAATATTAGGAAAAGTTACCGGTATAACATTTGGCTTTTCAACTTTGGTTGAATCAATGATTGCAACATAAGGCGAAGTTCTCACGGCTGACCATTTTACTTCAGTTCCATTGGGCAAAATGGCTTTTCCAGAGAGGTTTCGAGTGTTTTCAACAAAACCGGTCAATCTGGAAAAACTGGCTTTGATGGTATCTTTTGATTTGACCAATACCGTAATCCAATTATTGGCAACAGAAAGTTTTGAATTTACTTTCTTTTTGTCGACAGTTGTTATTTCAGATTTTGGCGTAGCGATTTCACCATCTATTTTCCATTTATAGGAATCATTTTCTATAGTCAAATCATAATTGCCGCGAATGTCTTTTGCCGTAATGTCATTGACAACAAATTTAGTTCCTTGAACCCAGTTTTCATATAAAATAGTTTTTTCGTCAAAAATTTCTCCCGAAGTAATCACGAAATTAGCAAAACTTCCATTTTTTAAACTCCCAATTTCAGTGCTCTTTCCAAGTATCGAAGCTGGAATTGTGGTCAATGCTTCCAATGCCTTGGTTTTGTCAAATCCGTGTTTGATGGCTTTTAACAGGTTGGTTCTAAAGTCTTCCAACTTTTTTAGTTTATCGGTTGTTAAAGCAAATTCGATATTATTCTCAGACAAAACTTTCAAGTTACTTGGTGCTTGGTTCCAGAAACGCAAAGTGCTTAAATCCATTTGGTCGGCTTGATAGGGATTCGAAACGTCATAAGCTTCAGGAAAATTGATTGGAATAATGAACTTTGAATTTGTTTTCTTGATTTCTTCGATTCTTTCAAACTCATTTCCCGAACCTTTCAAGACAAAGTTCAATCCAAATTCTTTTCCCAATTTTGAAGCTCTCAAGCTATTTAATTTGTCTTCCGTAGTAAAAATTTGTATCAACTTTTTGTTGTTGATTAAGGCTTCCAATGACAAGTCTTTGGTTTTTGAATTGCCGTTTTTGTACCAATTTTCGTCTAAATACATTTGGCGAAGCAAAGCCATCATTCCCATTAACGAACTTGGATAAGCTTGATTTGTAGCCACGCTTCTGGTAAACCCAAAATGGTTGGTTATTTTATTAGATAGTAAGCGATTACCTTTATCGTTGTTATTCAAGGCGATTAAGGCTCCTGTTCCACGGGCAATTCCGTCTTGAACGTGAGTTCCCACAACACCAAAGCCAGCTTTAAGTAATTCAGCGGCTTTTGTTGGATCATATTTGAAACTTTCGTAAGCATTTACCTCTGGGCGAATATTTTCATTCCAATAGAATCCTTCTCGTTTGGAATCGTACAACATTCCTCTTCCAGGATTTGGATTGTTTGTAGGTTTTTCAATTCCAAAATCAGTGTAAATATCAATGAATGAAGGGTAAATTGATTTTCCTTCAAGGTTGATTTTGGTGCAGTTTTTAGGGATTGAAATGTTGTTTCCCGCACCTATCACTTTTCCGTTTTGAATGAGTAAGCTTCCTTTCTCGATGATTTGGGTTGGAGTGACATAAATCTTGGCATTGGTGAAAACGACATAATTGTTGTTTTTGTTTTGAACACTTTCGTTGTTTGGAAAATATTCTTGGGCATTAGTTTTTGGCATAAAAATTACCAAAAAGAGGAAAAGTAGCACTCTGTTCATATGTATGATTAATTTTGTTGCTAATGTATAGAATGTATTACAATATGTGATAAAATTGTTATAATTTAACATTTTTTTTATGTTTCCATTATTCTTTTAAATATTTTGGTTAAATTGTCTTTTATTAAAAACTTTCCTATATTTATAAATTAAATAAATGAGTATGTTAGTCAAAATTTTTGGGAGTGCCGTTTTTGGAGTGGAAGCCACAACTATTACTGTCGAAGTAAATATAGATAAGGGAATAGGATACCATTTGGTTGGTTTACCGGATAATGCCATCAAGGAAAGTAGTTATCGGATTGCGGCGGCACTCAAAAACAACAATTATGCCATGCCGGGCAAGAAAATCACCATCAATATGGCCCCTGCCGATTTGAGGAAAGAAGGTTCGGCTTACGATTTGACCTTAGCCATTGGAATTCTGGTGGCTTCATCCCAAATTAAAGCGGATGAAATTGACCAATATATTATTATGGGTGAACTTTCTCTAGATGGAAGTTTACAACCCATTCGTGGCGCTTTGCCTATTGCCATAAAAGCCAAAGAGGAAGGTTTTAAAGGTTTTTTTCTTCCAAAACAAAATGTGAAAGAAGCGGCAATTGTGGCCGGATTGGATGTTTATGGTGTTGAAAATGTACAGGAAGTGATTGATTTTCTAGAAGGAAAAGGAACTTTAGAACCCACAACAATAGATACTCGAGCGGAATTTTATAAAACGTTGGATTTTCCAGAATTCGATTTTAGCGATGTTAAAGGACAAGAAAGCATAAAGCGTTGTATGGAAATTGCCGCAGCCGGCGGTCATAATATCATTTTGATTGGCCCTCCAGGAGCAGGAAAAACAATGCTTGCCAAGCGATTGCCCAGTATTTTACCTCCAATGACTTTGCGAGAAGCACTAGAAACTACTAAAATCCATAGTGTTGCTGGAAAACTGAAAGAAGTAGGTTTAATGAATCAACGTCCTTTTCGAAGTCCACATCACACTATTTCGAACGTGGCTTTAGTGGGAGGCGGTAGTTATCCACAACCGGGAGAAATTTCGATGGCGCACAACGGCGTTTTGTTTCTGGACGAATTGCCGGAATTCAAAAGAGATGTTCTCGAAGTGATGCGTCAGCCTTTGGAAGATAGAGAAGTGACGATTTCAAGAGCCAAGTTTACCGTGACTTATCCTTCGTCTTTTATGCTGGTGGCGAGCATGAACCCCAGCCCAAGCGGTTTTTTTAACGATCCCGATTCGCCCCAAACTTCTTCACCACACGAAATGCAACGCTATTTGAGCAAGATTTCAGGACCTTTGTTGGATAGAATCGACATTCATATTGAAGTGACGCCAGTCCCTTTCGAAAAATTGTCTGAAGATCAAAAAGCAGAAAGCAGCGTCGATATTAGAAAAAGAGTTACTGCTGCTCGCGAAATCCAAACGGAACGTTTTGTTCAAATGGAAAACATCCATTACAATGCCCAAATGAATACCAAACACATCCGGGAATATTGCGCTCTTGACGATGTTTCGAAACAATTATTGAAAACCGCCATGGAACGCTTGAATCTTTCGGCTCGTGCTTATGACAGAATCCTGAAAGTCGCCCGAACCATTGCCGATTTAGAAGCCGCTCCAAAAGTGATTTCTTCCCACATTGCTGAAGCGATTCAGTATCGAAGTTTGGATCGTGATGGTTGGTTGGGGTAGTTTAGAGTATTGTTGGAATGGGCACGGATTGCAAATCCGCGCTATCGGGTTGGGGTAGTTTCAGATTATATGAACAGATGGCGCTGATATGCAATAAACATTTTTGAGTTGGATAGCGCAGTTTTGCAAACTGTGCCTATAAACGAGAGTAACTTTTTTTTAAAGATTCGAATGCAAAGGTCTTAAGAAATAAATCGTGAATTCTAGCCCGATAGAAACGAAAACCCTTTATACCCTGTCAGGGTTTAAAGATTGTAATGAATATCGTGAAATAAGTACTTAAGAAACGAAAATGGCCTGTTCCTAAAAACAATAATAACTTAGGTTCTTAGATGAAATTACCTATTAGAACGTCTGTCATTATTTTGTTGTGGACGTCTCGGACCAAAGCTATTATTCGCACTTCTATTAGAATTGGCAGTATTCGATTTTGCTGGGTTTGAAAAACGCTGTTGTCTTCCTTGACCTTGTTTTATGGGTTCTGTTGAAGCGTTGGGATCTGGTTCAAAACCTTTGATATTTTCTTTCGGTAATTTCAAACCAACCAATTTTTCGATATCACGTAAAAAAACTGTTTCGTCCGGACTAAACAACGAAATGGCTTCGCCACTGGCTCCAGCGCGACCAGTTCTACCAATTCGATGGACGTAATCTTCGGGAATATTAGGCAATTCAAAATTAACAACGTGCGGTAATAATGGAATATCCAAACCTCGAGCTGCAATATCCGTTGCGACCAAAGCGGTCAGGCTTCCATTTTTAAAACCGGCTAAGGCCTTGGTTCTTGCGCCTTGTCCTTTATTGCCGTGAATCGCTGCGGCTTTGATGCCAGCAGCAATCATACTTTCTGTCAATTTGTTGGCCCCTTGTTTGGTTCGGGTAAAAACCAAAATCTGTTTCCAGTTGCCTTTCGTAATCAGTTTGATAATCAATTCTGTTTTTTTCTCTTTGGCACAAGGATATACTTTTTGGATAATCGCTTCAACTGTTGTATTTTCTGGCGTAGCTTCCACCTGAACAGGATGGTGTAAAATACCCATTGCTAATTTTTTGATGTCTTTGGAGAAGGTTGCCGAAAACATCAGGTTTTGCCTTTTAGATGGCAATATTTTAAGGATACGTTCAATATCCCTTAAAAATCCCATGTCCAGCATACGATCTGCTTCATCCAAAACCAAAATTTCCACTTTGGAAAGTGAGACCAAACCTTGATTTTGCAAATCGATTAATCGACCGGGAGTGGCGACCAAAATATCAATGCCTTGGCGCAATTGGGCGGTTTGAGGATTTTGGTTAACGCCTCCAAAAATTACGGTGCTGCGTAAATCCACGAACTCACTATATTCTTTGATATTGGCTAATATTTGAGCTGCCAATTCTCGTGTTGGAGTCAGTATCAAGGCACGAATCGGTCTGTGATTTAGGTGTTTTCCTTGCGATAATATTTGTAATATGGGTAGGGTGAAACCAGCTGTTTTCCCAGTTCCTGTTTGTGCGGATGCCAATACATCTTTACCTTCTAAGATGGGCGGAATTGCCTTTTTTTGTATTGGGGATGGTGTTGTGTATCCTTTTTTGCTGATGGCTTTTAGTAAAGCATCGGATAAACCTAATGAGTTAAATGACATAAATGGTGTTTATGAAGTAACACAATTTACATGGAGTTACTTCTTTAATTTGGCGCGAAGATAGGGCTAATTTTATGGATATGGTTTTGATTGTTGACTTTATTGGTATTGTTAGTATTTTTCGAATATACAAATTTAAAATTATTAGTAGTAAATTAGTTAATCCACTCAATGATGGTTTCTTCAATGACACCTTTAATTAAAGGTTTTGAAATAACATATTGATTTAGTTGTCTTCGGCAATCATTATATTTAAAGTTTTACTCCAAATTGTTTGGGTTTTGTAATTGTTAAAAAAGATATTCCCGATGCAAACGAAGTCAGCTGGCGAAGCAATTACACAAATTTACACGAATTCGTTTAACTATATCACACTAATTCTTATATAATTCGTGTCATAGTTCTCCATTGCTTTCCTTTAATAAATTTGGTCATTTTTATCTAATGCAAAGTAAAGGTTCGTGTCTTGGCGAAAAAAATACTCAAACACTTAAAGGCGGAGCCAATAAAAGTTTAAATATTCGAGTCTTTTTCCTCTATCTCACTTTCGGAATCAATCCCAATTATGGAACTGTATATAACATAATTCATCGAATATACTATGGGCATGGTAAAAAGTATTCCAATACAGAAACCAAAAATTCCAATTAATGCACCTATTCCAGCTACAATTATTAAACCTAAAAGTACTAAAGGTTGTTTAGCAACGATTATAATACTTGATTTTATGGCTTCAACGGCATTTAATTTCCCAAAGACAATTAATGGAACTACCAAAAATGACACAAAAGATATAATCAAAGAAATTAAGGTGCCAATTATTTGTAGTCCTGCCAATTCCATAAGAGTTGAAATACCCATATTGACCAATGTGATTAAGAATACGGCAATAAAAATATTGGCAAAATAAGGAGATTTGTAATAGGTAAACATGGTTGAAACATGAAATTCTTCGCCTTTTTCTGCACAATCCGCCATTTTAAAAAAACCTGCCAAAAATGGATTAATCAGAGCGTAAAGTAACAGCATGCTGGCATTAATTTGCAATACTATGTCTAATGGTTTTTCTTTGAGTTCAGAAAATTGTATAATTTCTTTACTGAATTCTTCCATATTTTCCATTCCAATGTACGAAACCATACCCATCATGAAAAGAATTGCAAGGGCTACGAAAAAAAATAAAAGCACCAAGCCTGCGTATAAAGCAATTTTTTTATAATTTTCAAAGGCATGTTCGAAAACAGTTCCAAAATCCAGTTCATATCCATTGACTCTTATTGCTTCTATTCTTTCTTTTACGGGTTTCATATTCTGTTGTTTGGGGGTTATTAATTTATTTTTTCTGATTATTATTTTTTGAAATATACTTCTTCAAATGGCACTCTAAAACGTTCTCCATAAATCCCATTTTCCTCCCGAAGCCCACAAGCGATTATCATGTTTATCTCGGAAGATGACGGCAAGTTTAACGCTTTCTTGACCAACAACGAGTCAAAACCTTCCATCGGACACGTATCATAATTTAGGGCTGCCATGCTGATCATAAAATTTTGTGCTGCCAGTCCAGCACTTTTATGTGCCACAATTCTGATGTCACTTTGTTTCGCTTGGCGATAAATGGGTCTAAACATTCCAATCATTTGGAAAGCCAGAAATTTAATTAATCCCAATATTCCCAAAAAATCAAAATAGATGGAGGGAACAATTTTCTGATAATAATTCAATGCAAATTTTTCTCTTTTTGAATATTCCGAAGCCGGCTTATTGCCATATTGTGATTTCAAAAAATCGATATTCGCTTTGGCTCGTTTTTTCCACAAATCTTTTCTTGTCACAACCACAACCATTTGTTGCGCTGTTTTTGCAGCACTTTGATTAAAACTTGCAACCGAAAGTTTTTGGAGAATATTTGGCGAAACGACATGGTAAAACTCCCAAAGCTGCATATTGCTGCTGTTCGCCGCCAAGGTTGCCAAGTGGATGCAGGCTCTCACTTTCTCGTCATCGATGAGTTCTTTCTTGAAAACCCGAACTGAACGTCGGTAATTTATGGCTTCACTTACCTTTTTTTCATTGGTTACAACCATTTCAACAGTTTTTTTATTGTTTGCAATTTGTCTTTATAAGGAGCGTAACGCATTGGCAAATCTAACCAATTTGCTTTTTTAACTATGCTTTTTTGGTGCGAAAAAACGTCAAAACTCAACTTTCCGTGGTAAGCACCGATTCCGCTGTGGCCAACACCGCCAAAGGGCAATCTTTTATTCGAAAAATGGACCATTGTATCATTGATACAACCGCCTCCAAATGAATATTTTTCAATGATTTGTTTGGAAAAAGCATGATTTTCGGTGAAAATATACAAGGCCAAAGGTTTTTCATATCTGGAAAGTATGCAGTTCATTTCCGTTTCATTTTTGTAGGTAAGAATGGGTAATATTGGGCCGAAAATCTCATCTTTCATGACTGGGCTGTCTAATGATGTTTCACTGACTAGAGTAGGAGCGATGTAGCAATCCTTGATGTCGCTTTGTCCGCCAAAAATTACTTTGTCTGCTTCAATAATGTTGACCAATCGTTGCCAGTTTTTAACATTTACAATCCTTGCAAAATCAGGTGATTCTCTCGGATTTTTGCTGTATGCTTTCTTGATTTCTTGCTTTAAATAAGCCACAAAATGACTTTTCATGTCTTTTTGAATCAAGATGTAATCAGGCGCGATGCACGTTTGTCCAGCATTGACAAATTTCCCCCAAGCGATTCTTTTTGCAGCGAGTTTTAAATTGGCCGTTTCGTCAATGATGCAAGGGCTTTTTCCTCCAAGTTCTAGCGTTACGGGCGTCAGGTTTTCGGCTGCCGCTTTTGCCACGATTTTCCCCACGGCGACGCTTCCCGTAAAAAAGATGTAATCCCAACGTTCCGAAAGCAATTGTTGCGAAACTTCAATTCCGCCTTCAACAACTTCAACGTGTTTTTTATCGAATACTTTAGCAATTATTTCAGCAATTATTTCGGATGTTTTTGGTGTGAGTTCCGATGGTTTCACTACCACTTGATTTCCTGCGGCAACTGCCGCAATCAAAGGACAAAGTGCCAATTGAAAAGGATAATTCCAAGGGGCAATTATTAAAACTTTGCCGTAAGGCTCTTTGTAAATACAATCGGTGGAAGGGAAATTGAGAATGGAAGGAAAGACTCTTTTTGGTTTTGCCCAATTCTTCAAATTCTTTATGGTATTCTTCAATTCCAAGATGACATAATTGGTCTCGGTAAGCACAGCTTCAAAAGCCGGTTTTTTGAAATCGTCGTATAAAGCCTGAATGATTTCGTTTTCGTGAATTATGACGGCATTCAGCAACTTTACCAAGGTTTCTTTTCGGAAGTCGATGTTGGTTTTGTATTCCATAACTTAAACCTGAAATTAAGTTCTAAAGATACATTTTTTTCATTTAAATAGCATTCCAAATCACATCATTTGGAACTGGAGCAACAATTAGTATGTTTTCTTTGGAAACGGGATGAACAAAAACCAGTTTTCGAGCGTGCAAATGGATACCGCCATCGGGATTGCTTCGGTCGAAACCATATTTCAAATCGCCTTTTATGGGTGAACCAATAGCCGAAAGTTGTGCTCGAATTTGGTGGTGTCTTCCAGTGTGAAGGTTTATTTCCAATGCGAAATAATTGTTCAATTCCTTAATTATTTTGTAATCTAAACTGGCTAATTTGCTTTCTGGAACTTCTTTTATATGCGCTTTTGAAGTATTGTTTTTTTCGTTTCTTTTTAAATAGTGAACGAGATGGTCTTCTGGATTTTCGGGCTTTTTTTTCACGATGGCCCAATATGTTTTTTGGGTTTCACGATTGCTGAACAATTCATTCATTCGAGTCAAAGCCTTGCTGGTTCTGGCAAAAACTACGATTCCAGTTGTCGGTCTGTCCAATCGGTGTACGACACCCAAAAAAACTTCTCCGGGTTTGTTGTATTTGTCTTTAATGTATTCTTTGACTACATCGGATAGTGGTTTGTCGCCCGTTTTGTCGCCTTGTACAATATCGCCCACACGCTTGTTCACCACAATAATATGGTTGTCTTCGTGCAGGATTTGCAGGTTGTTTTTGTCGGATAGTATTTTCATTAATTAAAGACTTCTTTATTTAGTACGAAAAATGGAAGTTTTATAATTGCTTTCCGCCAATGTCATTTTATCCCAATATTTTTGTGGAATTTCCTGTTTTTTCTTTGTTGGAATCACAAAAAACAGCTGTTTATCCAGACTTAAAACCGAATCCAATTGCGCTTCATTTTTAACCACTTGCGCTTTGCCATTGGAATAAAATTGACCAGAATAATTTTTATCTTTCCAATAATATAAAGGTATTACCTTGTTTTCGGTTTTGACTTTTAAGCTTTCCAAAAGATATTTGTCGGAGTTCATTTTATAATCCAATTGTCCAGTGGCAAAGAACCCAAAATAAGCGATAAACACCACAACTGGAAAAAACAATGCCGTGCGAATAATCACTTTCTTTTTGGTTAAATCTTCCCACCAATAAACGATTAAAAACATAATCGGAATGGTAGTCGGAAGAAGATAGGTATGCAAAATATTGCTGGAAATCGTGAAAAAAAATGGTGTCCAAAAAGCCCATAAAATCAAGAAAGAAGTCCATTCGTTTTTTAAAATGGTCGCCTTGGTTTTCCATAATTTATACAACACTATTTGTATCCACGGAAAAGCAAAAGCAATCAATAAAACCCAAATCATTCCTTTCGGTTGTGAGTGACCACTGCCATATAAATCACCTTTCCAACCGGGTTCCACAAAACGTTTGTAGTGTTCGCCAACAATAAAATAATCCAAAAAACCTGGAGATTGCTGTTCAGCAAAATAATACCAAGGAATGGAAATAATAGCTGTAATCAGCAACCCAATGATTATTGAGAATTTAGAAAATAATTCTCGAAATCTGTTGAAATCCAAGCAACACCATAAAAATAAAGGTGGAAAAGTTAATACGATTATAAGCGGACCTTTGGCCAAAAATCCTAATCCTAAAGAAACGAAAAAAAGGTAATTCCAATACGTTTTTCCTTCACTTTTCATGGTTTGCCAAAAGGAAATCATCATTATCGTTACACAAAATTCTAAAGTTGTATCAGTTGAAACCACTCCTGTATGAAGCAGAAATTCGGGCATTGTCAACAAGATGAATCCCGGCAAATAAAAAGAAGCGCCATTCTTCTTGGCCATTTTTCCGACAATGATTATCAAGATAATGCTCAATATAAAAGAAGGAAAACGTGCGGCAAATTCATTAATGCCAAAAACCACAAAACTTCCTGCGGACAACCAAGTAGATAAAGGTGGTTTTGCCCAAAATGGAACTCCATAATCTATTTGTAAAACAATCCATTGGTTTGTTTCTTGCATAATTCGCGCAATTTCGGCATAACGCGATTCGGTTTTGTCCAATAAAGGGATTGTTGCGGTCAACAACAATCTGAAAATAGCGATAAGAATTACGGAAATGTATAGAATGAAGGAGTTGTTCTTTAGCTTTTCTGAAATCATTTATTGGAGGTTTGAATGGGATTATTTTTGGCTATTTTTTTATATTTTCGGTTGATTTCGAACAAGTCAAACCAGAGTTTGAAACCGTAGGTAAATTTCACTTTGGAATCACCCTTTTCGACCCATAGTTTCAAAGGCACTTCGAGCATTTTAGAAATAGCTTGTTCCTTCCCTAAAAGATGAATCATTCGGTAGAATATTTCCACGTCAAACAACCATCTTGAGATAAATTCTTTTTGAAACAACTCTTCCGAAATTTCTTTGGTAAAAAGTTTGCTCCCACATTGGGTGTCGTAAACCTTGATTTCCAGAATGTTTGAAATGAAAGTGGCTATAACCCTTCCAATCAAAAAACGGCTATTCTCCCGTTCGATGGTGGAGCCAATTTTTCGGATTCGGGAACCAAAACTAAAAAGAATTTCCCCTTGCAAATGGTTACGAAGCTCAATAAATTCTTCTAGTGTTGTTGCTAAATCGGCATCGAGATAACCAATGTATTGATGTTGAAAGTTTAGGTTGCAATAATTGATACCAGCTCTAACAGCTTCAGCTTTACCCGAGTTTTTTTCGAGCGAAAGTACGTAGATTTGGTTTTCGTGTTTGGTCTTTAAAATATTCAGTACTTCGAGCGTGTTATCAGTGGAACCATCATTTACAAAACAAATAAATGCCTCAGGATTGTTTTCCAAAAAGTGGGAATACTCGCTATTTGAAATCCCTTTTTCTTCGTTATAACAAGGAATAACAATGCTGGTATTGAAAACTTTTGACATATAAAATTTGTTAAGTTTGGTATAAAAGTGGAAATTTAATACTGCTCTTTCTCGTTTGGAAAATCACTGGACTTCACATCGCTTACATATTGGCCAATGGCAGTTGTCATTCCATCGTATAAATTCATATAACGACGCAAAAATCGGGGACTAAATTCGTTGTTCATTCCCAACATATCGTGAATTACCAAAACTTGACCGTCAACGCCACCACCAGCACCAATTCCGATAATTGGAATAGAAACGCTTTTGGCTACTTTTTCGGCTAGATGAGCGGGAACTTTTTCGATAACTATGGCAAAACAACCTAGTTTTTCCAAAAGTTTGGCGTCTTTCATTAATTTTTCTGCTTCTTCTTCTTCTTTGGCACGAACGGTGTACGTTCCAAATTTATAAATGGATTGTGGGGTTAAACCCAAATGTCCCATAACAGGAATTCCTGCATTCAATATTCTTTTAATGGACTCTTTAACTTCGCTTCCGCCTTCCAATTTTACAGCGTGTCCGCCACTTTCTTTCATAATTCTGATGGCAGAACGCAAAGCTTCTTTTGGATCCGATTGATAGCTTCCAAAAGGTAAATCCACTACAACTAAAGCTCTCGAAATGGCTCTAACTACGCCAGACGCATGATAAATCATTTGGTCTAAAGTAATGGGCAAAGTCGTTTCGTGACCCGCCATAACATTCGACGCTGAATCTCCCACTAATATTACGTCAACGCCAGCTGCGTCAACAATTTTTGCCATTGAATAGTCATAGGCCGTCAACATGGAAATTTTTTCTCCATCGGCTTTCATTTCTATCAATGACTTTGTGGTAATTCTTTTGTAATCTTTTTTAGCTACAGACATTTTGCTTTGGAAATTTTATTAGTGTGTAAAATTAGTCAAATAATCTAAAATCTTAATCGATTACTATTTTTAAATGCTAAATCTTCAATAACTGATTTTGTAAAAAACGAAAATGCTCTAAAAATTACTTTTAAGGAAGATTGGTTACATTGTCTTTTTTGGCCAAAATGAAGTCAATCCAAAATGCAATCAGGATTCCAAGCGTATAATACGCTAAATCGCTCCAAAGAAAACCTTGTCCCAGTGCATAATGTCCCAATTTGGTTCTTCTAATTGTCAAGATCCATTCCGCCCTATAAAGTTGCAGGAACTCGATGCAAAAACAAACCACTATTGCAAGAGCAATTGTTATTTTAGAGTTGATTTTTATAAATAAAAACCGCAGTCCAAAATAAATCATAACTGCATATAATGTGTCCCCAAAAAACGGTGGAATGCACTCAATCTTTCTAGATAATATACCCAGAATGATTACAGAAACTATCATTATGAAATATGTAAATCGAGTGTTTGTCTGCATAATAATTTTAACAATCGGCCATATTTACTGCCACGGCCAATCCGCCTTCGGAAGTTTCCTTGTATTTGTTGTTCATGTCTTTGGCGGTTTGCCACATCGTGTCAATCACTTTGTCCAAGGGAACTTTCGCATTTTTTGGGTCGGTTTCTAAGGCTAATTCGGCGGCATTTATTGCTTTTATCGCGCCCATAGTATTTCTTTCGATACATGGAATTTGGACTAAACCGCCAATGGGATCACAAGTCAATCCCAGATGGTGTTCC
>Ga0214162_1000052_pt1 | contig 24725 bp, 17 predicted proteins | sample LakMenepilimnion_3_FD_153000 | JGI IMG/M metagenome (GOLD analysis project Ga0214162, IMG submission 153000) | Freshwater microbial communities from Lake Mendota, WI - Practice 20APR2010 epilimnion v5 | ecosystem: Environmental > Aquatic > Freshwater > Lake > Epilimnion/Euphotic zone | place...
AAGTAATGTTTTTGGATTTGTAAAAAAATCGGAAATCAGAAATGATTCTGACAAAGATTATTCGATCACAGTCTTGGACGGTCTTCAAAACATTATGCCGCATGGCGTGAGTAGTGATTTGCAAAACAGTACCAGTAATTTAGTGGATGCTTACAAAAGAAGTGAATTGCAGGCCGAAAGTGGTTTGGGTATTTTTGCGTTAAGCGCCATTATAGTCGATAAAGCCGAACCAAGCGAAGCACTCAAAGCAAATGTCGTTTGGTCATTGGGAATGAAAAACCCAACTTATTTACTGTCGTCTAAACAACTTCCTGCTTTTAGAAAGTTGCAAAAACTAACAGAAGAAACTGATATTAAAGGCGAAAAAGGGGCTTATTTTGTTTCCAATGATTTGTATTTGCCTAAAAACTCTTCAAAAGATTGGAAAATTATTGCCAATGTCAATCAAAATCAATCCCAAGTTATCCAGCTTTGCGAGTCAATTAAACACGACAAAACGCTGGAAAATCAAATCATCCAAGATGTTGAATTAGGCAAACAAAATCTTATTGCATTAAATGCCTCTGCCGATGGATTGCAGTTTACAGCCGATAAATTAATCGATACGCGCCATTTTGCCAATACACTTTTCAATATTATGCGCGGTGGTATTTTTGACGAGAATTATCAAATAGGCAAAAAAGATTTTACCCAGTATTTAACAAAAGCAAATAGTGAAGTGTTTGAAAAAAATCAAGCATTTGTTGAAAATTTAAAAGACGAATTCTCTTATATCGAGTTGCTTCAATTAATAGACAATCTAGAAGATGAGGATTTAATAAGGCTTTGCACGGAATATTTGCCCTTGAAATTTAGCCGCCGTCATGGTGACCCAAGCCGTCCATGGAACAAATTTTCTATCAATACCCGAAGTGAAATTGATGGATCCAAAATTTTGGATTATGAAGGGAATTGGAGAGATATTTTCCAAAACTGGGAAGCATTGGCTTATGCTTATCCTAATTTTATCGAAGGAATGATTTTTAAATTCTTGAATGCATCTACATTCGATGGATATAATCCGTATAGAGTTACGAAAAGCGGTTTCGATTGGGAAGCCATTGAACCTGATAATCCATGGTCCTACATTGGATATTGGGGTGATCATCAAATCATCTATTTATTGAAATTTTTAGAGTTTATCGAAAAGTACCATCCTGGCAAACTCAATTCCTACTTTGAAAAAGAATGTTTTGTGTATGCAGCCGTGCCTTATGCCATAAAATCATATCAAAATATCTTGATAAACCCAAAAGACACCATAGAATACGACCACGATTGGGAGAAAAAGATAAATGCAGAACGAGCAAAAATTGGTGCTGACGGTGCTTTGATACGTACCAATAACAATGAAATTTATCATGTAAATTTTATCGAAAAAATATTGGCAACGGTTTTGGCCAAGATGTCCAATTTTATTCCCGAAGGAGGAATTTGGATGAACACCCAACGACCGGAATGGAATGATGCCAATAATGCTTTGGTAGGGAATGGTGTTTCCATGGTTACACTAGGGTATTTGCGAAGATTTTTAAAAACATTCCAAAATACAATCGAAGCATCGAAATTAGAGAATATAAAAATTTCGAGTGAAATGGTAGATTTTTATCATGGCATAAGAGAATGTTTGTTGGACAATGAAGGCTTGCTTTCAGGAAAAATTAATGATCAAGATCGTAAAAAAATCCTGGATAAATTAGGGGAAGCCGCTTCAGAATACAGATTGAAAGTGTATCAAAGTGGGTTTTTGGGCCAAAAAACAACTGTTTCAATTCATGGATTAAAGCGATTTACGTCAGTAAGTTTAATGTTTATCGACCATTCCATTCAAGCCAATCAAAGGCCGGATAAATTGTACCAATCGTATAATTTAATGTCTGTTGTAAATGACAAAGTGATTGTTTCTAATCTTAGCGAAATGCTTGAGGGTCAAGTTGCCGTATTAAGTTCTGGATATTTAGATGCCAATGCTTCGTTGCAAATAGTGGATGCATTAAGAAAAAGTGCGTTGTATCGTCCCGATCAAAACAGCTATATCTTGTATCCAAATAAAGAATTGCCTAAATTCTTGGAAAAAAATAGTATTCCTAAAGAAAGAATAGAAAAATCAGCTTTATTGACAAAACTAATGGCCAATAACAATAATGCTGTTATTGACAAAGATGTTAAAGGCGGATGCCATTTTAATGGAAATTTCCACAATGCCAATGATTTAAAAGAAGCTTTGGCAAAACTCAATAAAAACGAAGAATACCAAGTTTTGGTTGAAAAAGAATCAGAAGATATTCTCCAGATTTTTGAAGACGTTTTTAATCACAAAGCCTTTACGGGCAGATCGGGAACTTTCTTCGGTTACGAAGGATTGGGCTCTATTTATTGGCACATGGTCTCCAAACTGCATTTAGCGGTACAGGAAGTCATTGAAAAAGCCTATCGCGAAAACGAAGATGCTACTGTGATTAAAGCATTAGCTTTGCATTATGAAGAGATAGGAAATGGTATCGGCGTTCATAAAACTCCTGAAGTATATGGAGCCTTTCCTACAGACCCTTACTCGCACACTCCTTCTCATCGTGGTGCTCAACAACCTGGAATGACCGGCCAAGTAAAAGAAGATGTTCTCACCAGAAAAGGAGAATTAGGGATAAAAGTGGAAGAAGGCAAACTTAGGTTCCAACCCAATTTACTCAACAAAAATCAATTTTTACAGCAAGAAGAAATAGTCACTTTTATAGATTTAGAGGAGAATCCTTATACGATGTCATTAGAAAAAGGAAGTTTGGCGTTTACGGTTTGTCAAGTGCCAACAGTGTATAAAATTGCAAATCATAATCAAATAGAAGTGAAATATGAAAATGGCAACACAGAAACTTTTTCAACCTTGACATTGAGTCACGAGTTGAGTCAAAAAATATTTCAGCGAACAGGCGAAGTGGTTCAAGTGGCGGTAAGCATTACTATTTGATTTTATGAATAAGAGTATAATTATATCCTTTCTAATAGGCATGACAGTATTGTTTTCTGGCTGTAAAAGCAGCCATTCAACAATGGCAAATGACATAACAGCCAAAAAAATACTGGGTGATTCAAATTATCAAGCCATCTGTTATGGTGGATTTAGAGAAAAAACAAGGGATGTTGAATCTACCGTTGCACAAATAACCGAAGATTTGAGAATCCTGTCGGCCATGAATATTAAAGTGCTTCGAACCTATAACGTGCATCATACAGAAGTTGCTAATTTGCTAAAAGCCATTAGGGAACTAAAAAAGGAGAATCCTGATTTTGAAATGTATGTCATGTTGGGTGCTTGGATAGATTGTAAAAACTCCTGGACAGCGAACCCTCTCATCCGTAATGAAGATAGTGAACGCAATCCCATAGAGATTGCTGAAGCGGTAAGACTGGCTAATGAATATCCCGAGATTGTAAAGATTATTTCGGTAGGGAATGAAGCGATGGTGAAATGGGCTTGGAGTTATTATGTAGATCCAGGCATCATATTGAAATGGGTAAATTATTTGCAAGATTTAAAGAAACAGGGAAAATTATCAAAAGATTTATGGATAACAAGTTCCGATAATTTCGCTTCATGGGGCGGAGGCGATGCTGAATATCATGTAGAAGATTTGAATCAGTTGATCAAAGCAGTAGATTATATTTCAATGCACACCTATCCCATGCATGACACGCATTACCATCCCTCATTTTGGGGAATCTTGGCAAGCGAAGAGCAATTATCTCAAAAAGAAAAAATTGATGCTGCAATGATTCGAGCAAGGGATTATGCTATTTCACAGTATACTAGTGTTGTAAGTTACACGAAATCCATTGGTGTAAACAAACCGATTCACATTGGCGAAACAGGCTGGGCTTCTGGCGATAGTAATCTTTACGGCGACGAAGGTTCAAAAGCCACAGATGAATACAAAGAGGCCGTCTATTATAAGCTGATGAGAGATTGGACTAATAAAGCAGGAATTTCTTGTTTCTATTTTGAAGCTTTTGACGAGCAATGGAAAGATGCTGCAAACCCACTAGGCTCAGAAAATCATTTTGGTTTAATCAATTTAAAAGGTGAAGCAAAATATGCCCTTTGGGAGTTGGTTGACAAAGGAACTTTTAAAGGGGTGACCCGTGATGGCAAACCCATTACAAAAACATATAATGGTAATGAAGCGTCCTTGTGGAAGGATGTTAAAACTCCTCCAGAATTGATAAAAAAATAATTTGTTATGGAAAAATTCAAAATTCTAACACTAACTTTTATTATAGCCTTAGCATTGAATAGTTGTAAGGCGACAAAAGATTTGCAAGTAGAGGTTTATGAAACTTCAGCTCAGGGTAATTCATTGAAAAAAATAAGTGAATTTTCAAAAAGTGAAAACACCGTTTTAATTACCTTAAATCCTGAAGAAAAGTTTCAGACTATTACCGGTTTTGGTGGTTCTTTTACGGAATCATCGGCCTATTTGCTGAATAAATTAGGCGCGGCAAATCGCAAAAAAATACTGAATGCCTATTTTAGCGAAGAAGGAGCTAATTATTCATTGACCAGAACACACATTGCTTCCTGTGACTTCTCGCTTAATAATTATACGTATGCAAAAGTAGAAAATGATAAACTATTGAAAAATTTCTCAATCGAAGAAGACAGAAACGATCTTATTCCAATGATTTTAGATGCGAAAGCCATTTCAAAAGAAGGTTTTAAAATCATAGCGTCGCCTTGGACATCACCTCCATGGATGAAAGACAACAAAAAATATGTTGGCGGAAAATTATTGCCTGAATTTAATGATTCATTTGCTTTATATTTTTCAAAATATTTAGAAGCCTACAAGAAAGAAGGAATCAATATTTGGGGAGTTACTGTAATAAATGAGCCTCATGGCAATGGGGATAACTGGGAGAGCACGCTGTTTTCACCCAAAGAAATGACTGATTTTGTCCAAAACCATTTGGGACCAAAACTAGAAAAAGACGGTTGGAAAGACATTAAAATATTGGGCTATGACCAAAATAGAGCCGGGATAAAAGAATGGGCTGATGAAATGTACCGAGATGAAAAATCTTCTAAATATTTCGGGGGAATGGCCATTCATTGGTATGAAAGCACGTATGATTATTTTCCCGACGCCTTGCAATATGCCCACCAAAAAGCACCTAATAAATATTTAATTCAAACCGAGGCCTGCGTGGATTCTGAAATTCCACATTGGAATGATGATGCTTGGTATTGGAAAAAAGAAGCCACAGATTGGGGTTGGGATTGGGCGTCTGAAAAAGACAAACATTTGCATCCAAAATATGCTCCGGTGAATCGCTATGCTTCAGATATCATAGGATGTTTGAACAATTGGGTCGATGGCTGGGTCGATTGGAACATGATTTTAGACAAGCAAGGAGGGCCCAATTGGTTTAAAAATTGGTGTGTTGCACCCGTAATTGTAGATCAAGAAAAGGACCAAATCTATTTCACGCCCTTGTATTACACGATGGCACATTTCAGCAAATTTATGAGGCCCGGAGCAGTGAAAATTGGCTGTACAATCAATCATAAAGACCTTATGACAACTGCGGTAAAAAATCCTGATGGAACTTTAGCGGTAGTTATTTTTAATCCAACCTCAGAAAAATTCAATTTAGAAATAGAATTGAACAACCAAACAAGAATAATTTCCATTGATGGAAAAGCGTTGCAAACCATAATTATCAAGCCCTAAATTCAATAAATGTATAACTCATAATTCTTAAACTATGTCAAATAATTCAAACACCAAAGAGCTGGTTCCAATGGGGCAAAAAATAGCCTTCGGATTGGGGATGTTAGCCAATCAAATGTTTCCTGCAGCACTGGGTATTTTCATGGTCGTGTTAGTCGAAGACTTAAAATTTCCAGCTTGGATGTGGGGAATGTTGTTTTTCTTGCCCAGGATATTCGATGCTTTTATAGATCCAATTATGGGATTTATTACTGATAACACTCGATCTGTTTGGGGAAGAAGAAGGCAATACGTGTTTATTGGGGCAATTATTATGGGAATTTCTTTTGTGGTAATGTGGCAATTGTATCGAGAAAATGGAATAGATTATAATTTCTGGTTCTTCCTTTTGTGGTCGTTTATTTTTTATATAGGGCTTTCTGTTTTTAGCGTTCCTTATGTAGCTATGGGCTATGAAATGAGTGATGATTTTCATGAACGAACCAGTATTATGGCCATATCACAATGGATTGGTCAATGGGCTTGGGTAATCGCACCCTGGTTTTGGGTTGTTATGTATGACCCAACATGGTTTCCCAATGCAGATACAGCCACAAGAACTTTAGCCGTTTGGGTAGGTATTTCATGTATGATATTGGCGATGATTCCTGCTATTTTTATCAAGAGTAAGTCAACTATAAACGAGGAGAGTTTCTCCCCATTGACGTTTAAAACAATTGGGGGAAGTTTAAGGGAAATTTTTGCAAGTTTTAAAGAAGCGTTTATCAATAAACCTTTCAGGAAACTTTGTATTGCCACATTCTTAATTTTTAATGCCTTTAATACGGTTGCCGGTTTTACTTTTTTTATTGTTGTTTATTATCTTTTTAATGGAAATACAGCCGACGCAGGTATTTGGCCTACACTTTTTGGATGTTTAGGAGCTTTGTCCACCACTTTTATTGTTATTCCAATTGTGGCGAATATTTCCAAAAAAATGGGTAAAAAAGATGCTTTTTTAGTTTGTCAAGGAATATCTGTTTTGGGATATGTTTTGCTTTGGTTTCTTTTCGTTCCGGGCAAACCTTATATGTTTATTTTTGCTTTGCCCTTCTTTTCCTTTGGTATCGGAAGTTTGTTTACGTTGATGATGTCCATGACAGCCGATGTATGCGATATGGATGAGTTGACCTCAGGCAAACGAAGAGAAGGAATTTTTGGCGCCATTTATTGGTGGATGGTAAAATTTGGTTTTGCCATAGCAGGATTACTAACAGGTGTTATTATGTCTACTGTGGGTTTTGATCCCTCTTTACCAGTTCAAGCAGACGGAGCAATTACTGGTTTAAGACTTTTCTTTTCGGGAATTCCAATTTTAGGAACATTAATAGCCATGTGGGTAATGAGGGATTATGACTTGACAGAAGAAAAATCCTATGCAATAAAAAAAGAATTAGAAGCAAGAAAACTCAATTTGTAAATCAGCCTAATTTCAAAGGGGTATTTTAATGATAAAAATAGTTTTTGGGTTGAAATTGTAGAACATTCATTTACTGATTATCATGACAACTCTCTAAGTATCTTAGGTGGTTGAGGTTAAAAAATATAAATACTAAAGTTATCTCATTTAAAAAAAAACAAGACCCCATACCGAAACAAGAAATTTAGTTTTAGAATATAGCGAATTGTACTGATTGAGCAGGCATTCTAAATTTTGTATTCGGGGGTTTTAATGAATGATAAAGAATTAGCTGACCTTTTGGAACCCGAAAAATAACTGGGGACTTTTTAAGATAGATAGAGTCCTACAATTAGTTGGCAATAATGTTAATTTATGTATAAAGATGTGTTTTTGACGTGTAAATATGTAACTTAGTTAATGAATAAAGCAATAATATTGCACGATGAATAATAGAATGGAAAATTATAATAATGAATACAATGAAAAATAAAATTTTGTTTCTTTTGACAACAGTTGTTGTTAGTTTTTTATTTGCTGTAAATGCAAATGCACAAGTAATACCTGTTGGTAGCGGAAGCTATACTAAAACTTTCCCTGGAAAGGACGCGGCAGCCAGAAATGGTTTTCCTTCCGGAACTCCAAATTTGAGTGGAGCTGCTTTAGGAAAACCAGTTCCAACAAATGATTGGTGGTCAAAACTAGCCAAAGAAACTCAAGCAAGCAATCTGTTTACTTATCCTTATACCTTAAAAACAACTCCAAACGGTTTGGTGGTCTCTTATGTTCCATCGGGAGTGATTGACGATACGTTGCCAATTGTAATGAGTGTGACAGGAATGGCAGCAACAAAAACAACAGTTTCTGATTTCTCCGATTGGACAGTTACCATGGATTGGAATGATGGAATCCGTAATTTTAAAGCAACTGCAGGAATTGCAATGCCTTTTTTATATTTTACCAAAAAAGCAACAGACGAGGTACAAGTTACTGTAAATTCTGGAACCGTTACCGTAAGCAATGAAATGTTAATCATTGTTGACGCAAAAAGCAGTGCTGATTTTGCTGTTTATGCTCCTCTAGGAAGTACCTGGACTAAAACCGGAAATGTATACACTTCAACATTGAACGGAAAAAATTATTGGTCAATGGCGTTTATTCCGCTTACGGCTTCAAACGTGACCACCGTGGCCAATGAATACAAAAAATACGCTTATGTATTTCCAACCAATACGACTTCTAGTTTTAGTTACAATGAAAGTACTTCGGTAATGAGAACCGATTTTAATGTCGTGACTGAAGTGAAAGAGGGTACAGAAACCAATGTCTTGCTTGGTTTGCTTCCGCATCAATGGGACAATTTGGCCGCTAATTCTCCTGTGCCAAATAAATACAGTTATGCAACAATTCGTGGCCAGATGAAAACAATGGACGGTAATAGTTTTAGTGTCGAAAATAAATTTCACGGCATTTTGCCAACCTTGCCTTATGTCGATAATTACAGTTCCGGATTTGCTCCAACGGTGTTAACTGAAAAAATAAATAGTATCGAAAATGATGCACTGGCCACATGGACCGATTCTTATAATGAAGGACAGGTGATGAACCGTCTCATACAAACCGCTCGAATAGCGGACGAAATGGGAAATACTGCCTCTCGTGATAAAATGTTGGCAACTATCAAGGAACGGTTGGAAGATTGGTTGAAAGCCGAAGGAGGCGAAGTTGCCTTTTTGTTTTACTACAATACTACTTGGTCTGCCATGTTAGGTTATCCTGCAGGACACGGACAAGATACTAATATCAATGACCACCATTTCCATTGGGGTTATTTTATTCACGCAGCTTCCTTTTTAGAACAATACCAACCGGGATGGGCTACTCAATTTGGCGGAATGATTAACTTGCTCATTCGAGATGCTGCTACGACAGATAGAAATGATCCTTTGTTTCCATACTTGCGTAATTTCAGTCCTTATGCTGGGCACTGTTGGGCAAATGGTTTTGCCACTTTCCCTCAAGGAAATGACCAAGAATCAACTTCAGAAAGCATGCAGTTCAATTCATCTTTAATTCATTGGGGTGAAGTTACCGGAAATAAAGCCATTCGAGATTTGGGAATTTACCTGTATACGACCGAACAAACTGCGATTGAGGAATACTGGTTAGACACTAAAGACCGCAATTTTCCTGCCACTCAACAGTACAGTTTGGTGTCCCGTGTTTGGGGAAATAGTTTTGATAACGGAACGTTTTGGACCGGTGATATTGCCGCCTCTTACGGTATCGAATTGTATCCAATTCATGGAGGGTCCTTATATTTAGGTCATGACACCGCTTATGTTACTAAACTTTGGAATGAAATAGAAGCGAATACCGGAATACTGGCCAATGAAGCGAATGTTAATTTATGGCATGACATTATGTGGGAATATCTCGCTTTTATTAATCCAGCAAAAGCAATTTCATTGTATAATTCCTATCCAAATAGAGAATTGAAATTTGGTGTTTCGGATGCGCAAACCTACCATTGGTTGCATGCCATGAATGCATTGGGAAGAGTAGATGCCACCATTACGGCTAATTCGCCTATTGCGGCTGCATTTACACAAAACGGTAAAACCAATTATGTAGCACACAACTATTCCAATCAACCTGTAACGGTTACCTTTTCAACAGGATACCAATTAGTGGTTCCTGCTCGAAAGATGGTTACAAGTATGGATAGCCAAGTAACCGGTGTATTGACGACCTCGTTTCAACAAGCTTTTGTAAATGGTAGCGTCAAACTAAATGTTGTTCCTTCAAATGGAACACCAATCAAGGTAGAATTTATGGATGGAACGACTTCGCTTGGAATCGTTTCCACGGCCCCTTTTACTTTAAATGCTGTAAATCTGACTCTAGGTGTTCATAGTTTTTATGCAAAAGTGTACGAAGATGCGGTTACATTTAATGTTACCAATAGCGTAGATGTAATAGTTGGAAATCAATTGCCTTATGGAGGAACCGCTTGGGCTATTCCAGGCGTTATTGAAGCCGGAAAATTTGATATTTTTGAAGGTGGAAAAGGCCAGAATATTGCCTATTTTGATGGCACTACCGCTAATATGGGTGATTTTAGAATGGATGAATCTGTTGACGCTTTAACGCACACTTCCGAAGGGGTTACTGTGGGCAATATCGCTACAGGAGAATGGCTGGAATATACCGTTGATGTGGCGCAATCAGGTTTATATTCCTTTGCTTTCCGTTATGCTTCAGGCAATTCGGCAGGTGGTGGACCATTCCAATTGAAATTAGATGGACAAACTATTTCTGCCGCTATTACAGTTCCTTCCACATCTACAACATCATGGAATGTTTGGGCTACTAAAACAGTTGCAAATATTCCCCTTACACCCGGAAAACATATATTGCGCGTTACTTTTTCGGCAGGTGAATTTAACTTGGCGAAAATGACTTTTGCCCGAACTGGCGATTTGAATTTCAGTTATCCAACTGCTGTTGTAGGACCAAATCTTAAAGTGATTTTGCCTTCAACTTCAACAACCGTTGATGGTTCTGCAAGTACAGAATCAGGAGCGAAAGCATTGACTTTTGCTTGGACACAAAACTATGGCCCGTCAGTAGTTCAGTTTTCTGATGCTGCAGCTGCAATGTCAACCATTAGCGGATTGGTCGAAGGAATTTATAGCCTGAAATTGACTGTTACTAATACTGATTTACGCTCGGATGATGTTGAATTATTGGTATTGGTTACTAATACTGCCAATGCTCTTCCAACCGTATCTTTGGTGACACCAGCAGAAAACGATACATTTACAGAAGGGAAACCAGTTAGCATTACTGCCAATGCCAGTGATTTTGACGGAACAATTCAGCAGGTAAGTTTCTATCAAAATAATATTTTAATAAGCACTGATACGTCGGCTCCATATACTGCCACTTGGAATCCAACTGCTGGCGCTTATGCTTTAACCGCAAAAGCAACAGATAATGATGGAGCTATTGTTACTTCGCAAATCGTGAATGTGACTATTGCAACTGCTATGGTCTGTATAGAAACATCCAAAGTTGCTAGCGAAGGAACATTTTCAATAGGCTATAAAGCAACATTTGAAACCGTTGGTTCAAACGTATATGTGACCTTTGAATTGTTGGATACAGACAAAGCAGGAGTAGTTGCTTATTTGTGGAAACAAACTCCTTTTGGAGAAAAAGCTATGACAAATGTTTCAGGAAATATTTTTACAGCAACCGTAAGCGGACAATCTTATGGAACAACCATTAATTATGCTTGTAAGTTTGCTTTTGCAGGTGGATTAGCCGTTACAAAATATATAAGCTATGTGGTAGGAACTAATTGTGGAAGTACAAACGACACACTAGCGCCAACTAATTTTACAGCCAGTATTGGAGCCATTACCAGTACTTCTGTTGAATTGTTGTTGAAAGCTACTGATAATTCTGGAACAGTTGTTTATAATGTTGCTTATGGTTCCAAGAACAGTTCTACATCAGGTGCTTCTGGAGTTCAAAATTCCCTTTTGATAACAGCTCTGACCCCAAATACAAATTATATTTTTAGTATTTCGGCAAGCGATTTAGGAGGAAATGTTGCTGCCAATAATCCAATTCTACTCAATGCTACAACAGCATTAAATACGAACACAGAATGTGCAGGAACTGGATCTGAAGCTGGGGAAGGTTCTTTCGCAGTGGGTTATAAATATGCTTTTCAAACCATTGGGACAGATGTTAAAATCACTTTCGAACTATTAGATGATAAATCTGGTGTAATTGCTTATTTGTGGAAACAAACTCCATTTGGCGAGACGGCAATGACGAATGTTTCAGGAAAGATTTTTACAAAAACTATCACTGGACAAACTCTAGGTTCCACCATTAATTATGCTGTTAAATTTGCTTTTGCAGGAGGTTTGGCTGTGACTAAATATCTTTCTTATGTTGTGGGTAATACTTGTACATTGGGTGTGGAAAATCCTTCTGAATTGAAACAACTTTTCTATCCAAATCCAGTGAAAAATGTGTTTCACCTGCAATTGTTGGACGAACAAAACCAAATTGTTTTGACAGATATGCAGGGGCGAAAAATCTTGGAAGAGGTAGTGAAAGCTTCTCATGCTTTAGACATGAGTGCCTACAAAACGGGTGTTTATCTTTTAAGAGTTGAAAATTCCTATGGTATTCAAAACCTGAAAATTGTTAAAGAATAAAAAAAATAAAGATTACTTTTACAGGGCATTACGAAAGTAATGCCCTTTTTTTGCTTTACGAATTAAACTCAAATACCGCTTTAAAACTGGTTCTATTGCACAATTGGGTTTTATGGGCAAGTATTATTCGACAATTAATCTCAATAAGAAAAAAATAAATAAATGCAATTCAGAACTAAAGTACCGATTCCAAAAAGCAATAATCCAATAGATTATAACTCAAAAATCCTGTCTTTGGGTTCTTGTTTTGCCGAAAATATGGCTGAGAAATTGGACTATTTCATGTTCCAAAACACCTGTAATCCATTTGGAATCATTTTTAATCCGGTTTCCATCCAAAAAATGATTTATCGTGTGGTGAATCAATTTTTTTTTACCGAAAAAGACATTTTTTTTCACAATGAACGTTGGCATTGTTATGAGGTTCATTCCGATTGGAGCAATTCTAATAAAGAGGAATTTCTTGAAAACTTGAATGCTGTTTTAAAGACTTCATTGATACAACTATTTCAGGCTTCCCATATTATCATCACCTACGGAACATCTTGGGTTTATCGAAATATAGAAAGTAATGCTGTCGTTGCCAACTGTCATAAAGTACCTCAAGCAGCTTTTTTAAAAGAAATTTTATCGGTTGAAACTATTGAAAAATCCATTAACGGCACAATCGATTTAATCCAAAAAATCAATCCCGATTGCGCAATTATTTTTACCGTTTCACCGGTGCGCCACATCAAAGATGGATTTGTTGAAAACCAACAAAGTAAAGCACATTTAATTGCTGCATTACATTCTTCCAACTTCCAACTTCCAACTTTCAGCTATTTTCCTAGCTACGAAATTATGATGGACGAACTTCGAGACTATCGCTTTTATGCTGAAGACATGTTGCATCCTAATCAGGTAGCTATAGATTATATTTGGGAGCGATTTTCCGAAACTACTATTTCCGGAGAAAGTTATTCGATTATGGACGAGGTTCACAGTATTCAAAAGGGATTGCAACATCGGCCGTTTAATCCAAGTACCGAAAGTCATATCAAATTTAAAGAAAAACTAAGAGAAAAAATCACTAAATTGGTATCTCAATATTCATTTATGAATTTCCCATGACAATCGTTCTTGATACGCAAGGGTATAATTGTGGGTGTTACATCTGACTCATAAAAAAACAGTAAATACAGATGAAATTTTAATTATTCTAAAAAAAAAAATTTAATTGGAGCGGGAATCATAGTGATGATTGTTATGTTTTTCAAATTTTGCGAATTCAAGAAAGAAGATAATTCTACTTTAGATTACAACACGAATCTTATCCAGCAGCAAATCGTCAATATAGGGAAACTGATCGTTACGGAAGGGCATTTTGCCGAAGTGGTTACCTATAAAAGTCAGGATAAATATTTGTTGGACATGATTTCTTTCGACCAGAAAGCCCGATTCTTGAGATATGAATAAATTTTCTCGAGTAGATTGTGCTATCCACACAAGAACTATTTTATTTTCCAAGTAATCGGAATTTCATAGAAAAGGAATCCGATTTCAATCAAAAATGTAAGGTTTAGGCTTTATTTCTTGCAATGATTAACTACAGAATAGGATCACTTCGTTACTTTTTAACCGGTGGGTATTGTGCCAATATTTTGGACACAAATTCATTGATTACGTCTTCTTTTTTTGTTCGATCTTGGGTTAAATAACCCACACCTTCGCCTTGCCATACTAATTCATTTTTCTTGACATCAACAAAATCGATAAATAAAGTTCCTTCAACCGAAGTGCTTACGCGAGGATAGCCTCCCCAGTAATAGGGATAGCCCCAGCCATAAGCTCTCCAGCCGTAACCATAGCCCCAGCCATAACCCCAGCCGTCAAAGTATTGGTTTACGTCAACTTCTTCCCTTTCTTTGGTAAAAATCCCTACCCATAAATCGGGTGTTTCGCTTTTTGTCATTCCTTTTTTGGCAAGCTCGGCTTCAATGGCCTGAAGAATTCTTCTCTTGTCAAGCTCTGAAATTTGTACTTTTTCTATGGCTTTTTTATGAAAGTTATATGTTTTGTATTGGCTAAAATCGGTAGTTCTGTCAAAATCAGAATACACATCAATGGTGGAGCCGCAAGAACTCAATATAAAAAATAATAAAACGGGGATGATTTTAATTGTTTTCATTTTCTTAAAATTTAAAGGTTTCAAGTCAAAGCATTCAAGTTTGTTTGCGAAATTATTTTAAAAACACAAATGCTCAAACTAAAATAATTGTTCGTCAACTATATTTGGAACGGTCACTTTCAACAAAGGTTGTGTTTCCATTGCTCTTTTTATGGCAAAAATCGCGCCTTCATTTCGCGCCCAACTTCTTCTGGAAATTCCGTTGGTAACATCCCAGAAAAGCATTGATTCTATGCGCTTTGAGGCTTCTTTTGAACCATCAAGAACCATACCAAATCCACCATTTATCACCTCGCCCCAGCCCACTCCGCCACCGTTGTGGATGGAGACCCAAGTAGCACCCCTAAAGCTGTCACCTATCACGTTTTGTATTGCCATATCGGCAGTAAAACGGGAGCCGTCGTATATATTTGAAGTTTCTCTGTAAGGAGAATCCGTGCCCGAAACATCGTGATGATCACGACCCAAAATGATGATTCCTAATTCGCCTTTGGCAATAGCCTGATTGAAGGCTTCGGCAATTTTCATTCTTCCCTCGGCATCGGCATACAAGATTCTGGCTTGCGAACCTACAACCAATTTGTTTTCCTGTGCGCCTTTTATCCAATGAATATTGTCCTGCATTTGTTGTTGGATTTCAGGCGGAGCTGTTTTTGCTATTGCTTCCAAAACTTCGCAAGCAATCGCATCCGTTTTTTGTAAATCTTCTGGACTGCCGGAAGCACAAACCCAGCGGAAAGGACCAAAACCATAATCAAAACACATAGGTCCCATAATGTCTTGCACATAACTTGGATACCTGAAATCAATGTGGTTTTGTGCCATTACATCAGCACCTGCTCGGGAAGCTTCCAGTAAAAAGGCATTTCCATAATCGAAAAAATAGGTTCCTTTTGCGGTGTGTTTGTTAATGGCATTGGTATGACGACGCAAGGTTTCTTGCACTTTTTCCTTGAATAATTCGGGCTTGTTGGCCATCATTTCGTTGGCTTCCTCAAAGGAAATATTCGCTGGATAATAGCCTCCAGCCCAAGGATTGTGCAAGGAGGTTTGGTCGGAACCCAAATCGATATAGATATTTTCTTCGTAGAATTTTTCCCAAACATCCACCACGTTTCCGAGGTAGCCAATGGAAACGATTTCTTGATTGGCTTTCGCCAAAGCGACTCTTTTCACTAATGCATTGATATCTTCGACAACTTCATTTATCCAGCCTTGGTTGTGTCGAATATATGTGATTTTTGGATTTACTTCGGCACAGACCGTGATGCAACCCGCGATATTCCCGGCTTTGGGTTGGGCACCACTCATGCCACCCAATCCTGAAGTAACAAATAATCCGCCTTTAGGATTGGTTTTTATTTTCCGGAAACCGTTTAAAACCGTAATTGTGGTTCCGTGAACAATGCCTTGTGGGCCAATGTACATATAACTTCCAGCGGTCATTTGTCCGTACTGGGAAACTCCGAGGGCATTAAATTTTTCCCAATCATCGGGTTTCGAATAGTTGGGAATTACCATTCCGTTCGTAACCACAACTCTTGGAGCCTCTTTGTGGGACGGAAACAATCCCATTGGGTGACCGGAATAAATGGAGAGGGTTTGCTCTTCAGTCATTTCAGACAAATACTGCATCGTCAATAAATACTGTGCCCAGTTTTGAAAAACCGCACCATTTCCGCCATACGTAATCAACTCATGGGGATGTTGCGCCACCGCATAATCCAGATTATTCTGAATCATTAGCATAATGGCTTTTGCTTGTTCACATTTTCCTGGATATTCTGAAATAGATCGAGCTCGCATTTCATAATCAGGACGAAAACGATACATATAAATCCTGCCGAAAGTATGCAATTCATCGGCAAATTCCTTGATCAATTCCGCATGATGTTGTGGTTCAAAATAGCGAAGGGCATTGCGAAGGGCCAACTTTTTCTCCTCAGCCGAAAGGATTTCTTTTCGGTTTGGCGCGTGATTTATTGTGGTTTCATACGCTTTAGGCTTAGGCAATGATGATGGAATTCCTTGTTGAATTTGTTCTTGGAAAGTCATTTTTCGTTCGTTTATTATCTGTTTTTACTGAATGCGGAACACCAATTACTTTTTTATTTGCCCTGTTTTCTTGTCGAATCCATACGGGCAATGGCGACAGCCGCTTTTACAACAATACCCTTTTTTTAGATGGTAGTTGGAGGTAAAGCATTTATAACCTTCAGGCGTAAAATAAAAATCTTCGCCTTCAATTAATTTATTTTCATTACTTTGTTCTTTCATGGATACAAATTTATAAACTTTACAACGAATGTTTCTTATTGTTACCAAATATTTAATTCCAAAGGGCTATCGTGGACTGGCGGTATTCCCGTTTGTGTTTGTAAAATATTCAGTTGATAAAGAAAATCCACCGTTTGTAAACCACGAACGAATTCACATGCGCCAGCAATTGGAATTATTGGTAATTCCTTTTTTCTTATGGTATTTTCTGGAGTTTTTACTGCGCTTGGTTCAGTATAGAAATATGAATCTGGCTTATAGAAATATCAGTTTTGAGCGAGAGGCATATGCAAATGAAAAAGATCTTGACTATTTAAAGCAAAGTTCTTTTTGGACGTTTTTGAAATATATTTAACACTAGCTGCTTCCAATTTACCAGAATCCTTACAGCAACGAACAGCAACAAATAATTAAATCATTTTGTGTCGTATATTTGTGTCAAATTCTATTTGTTTTGCAAGAAATACCAACTCAAAAAATACAATCAAGCACTAAAAGTACTTCCGTTTTCATGAGACGTGAAGATCTTATACACCCTTTTATCTCCGGAAATAAGTTTCGAAAGTTAAAATACAATTTACTTCAAGCAAAAACCGAAAACCAGGAAACCTTGCTCACTTTTGGCGGAGCATTCTCAAACCATATTGCTGCAACCGCTTTTGCCGGAAAAGAACAAGGATTCAAAACCATCGGAGTCATTCGTGGAGAGGAACTGGAAAGCATGGTTTCCGAGAATCCAACCTTGCAGTTTGCTCAAGAGTGCGGAATGTATTTCAAATTTGTCACTCGCGAAGCCTATCGCCATAAAAACGAAACGGGATTTATAGCAGATTTAAAAACCGAATTTGGTGATTTTTATCTTGTACCCGAGGGCGGAACCAATGAATTAGCCGTAAAAGGTTGTCAAGAGATTCTAAGCAAAGAAGATGCCGATTTCGATTTTATCTGCTGTGCCGTTGGAACAGGCGGAACAGTTTCGGGAATAATAAACAGCGTTTTGCCTCACCAAAAAGTTTTGGGATTTCCTGCCTTGAAAGGTGATTTTTTGAAAGAGGAAATTCGTAAATTTGCCCGAAACCAGAACTGGGAATTAATTACGGAATATCATTTTGGAGGGTATGGAAAAGTGAATCCGGAATTGATTGCTTTCATCAATCAGTTTTATGTAGAAAACAAGATAGCTTTGGATCCCATTTATACGGCAAAGATGGTTTTTGGCGTTATGGATTTAATAGACAAAAATTATTTCCCGGATGATTCCAAAATTTTACTCATTCACACCGGAGGAATTCAAGGTATCGCAGGGATGAATTTGAAACTCAAATCAAAAAAATTACCTATAATAGATTTCAATGACTAGAATAAACATACTTATACTTTTGTTGCTTTTTTTCGTAAGTTGCAACACGAACAAATCGGTAATTCAAACCACCAAAAAAGGTTCAAAGGCAAAAACATCAGTAGTTAATACCAATAGAAAAACAGCTGGAAACGGTTCTGTTGAAAATAAATCGAAAGCAAAACCCGACCGGAATTATAGCCCAAATACCCATATTCTTGAGGCAACATCTCGCGTGAAAGTGACCAATGATATGATTTTGGATTATATCGAAACGTATAAAGATATCGCACAATCCAACATGAAAAAATACGGCATTCCAGCGAGTATAATTTTAGGGCAAGCCATCCTAGAATCTGGTGCAGGAACCGCTATTTTGAGTGAGCAAGCAAACAATCATTTTGGGATAAAATGTCACAAAGATTGGTTGGGAGAAAGCGTAAAATATGACGATGATGCTATTGCCGAATGTTTTCGAAAATATTTTAACGCTTCCGATTCCTTCCGTGATCACGCACTTTTCTTAACTGCGGGTTCTCGATATTCTTCACTTTTTAAGTTAGAAAAAACAGATTATATGGCTTGGGCCAAAGGGTTAAAAGCTGCTGGATATGCGACAGATGTTCAATATCCAACCAAATTAATTGGTATAATCGAGCGATTTCAATTGTATAAATACGATGGAGTCGATATTGATAAAACTATAAGCATAGAAAAAAATAATTTCATTGCAACTGGTGAAACAGAGCGTTATGTTGTGGCAAAAGGAGATACTTTATACTCTATTTCCAAAAAATATAATATTCCTGTTGAAGAATTAAAGAAACAAAATAATATTTTTGATAATGCCATTTCAATAGGGCAATCGATAATAATTAAATAGCAATTTCAATATCAATGGCAATATCAATATCAATGGCAATTCTAAATTCTAAAATCTAAAATGGTATATCAAAGAAGCAGTCAGCTTTTTGCAGAAGCAGATAAAGTAATTCCCGGAGGTGTAAATTCACCCGTTCGTGCCTTCAGGGCAGTTGGAGGAAATCCGATTTTTGTCAAAAGTGCCAAGGGTGCTTATTTATTTGACGAGGACGGAAACAAATTAATAGACTACATCAATTCTTGGGGGCCAATGATTCTGGGTCACGCATTTCAGCCCGTAGTCGATGCCGTAGTCGAAAAAGCCAAACTGGGAACTTCGTTTGGAATGCCAACAGAATTAGAAACCCAAATTGCAGCTTTGGCCGTTTCGATGGTGCCTAATATCGACAAAATCAGATTCGTAAATTCAGGAACCGAAGCTTGTATGAGTGCCATTCGACTGGCTCGTGGATTTACCAAAAAAGACAAAATAATCAAGTTTGCCGGTTGTTATCACGGGCATTCCGACTCTTTTTTGATTCAAGCAGGAAGCGGTGCCATTACTTTTGGTTCGCCAAATAGTCCTGGTGTAACTGCAGGAACCGCAAAAGATACTTTACTGGCAAAATACAATGATTTAGAGAATGTTGCAGCATTAATTGCAGCCAATACAAACGAAATTGCCGCCATAATTGTGGAGCCTGTTGCGGGAAATATGGGTTGTATTCCACCCAATAAAGGTTTTCTGGAAGGCTTGCGCCAATTGTGTACAGATAACAATATTCTCCTAATTTTTGATGAGGTAATGACAGGATTTCGATTGGCGAGAGGTGGAGTTCAGGAATTATTCAATATCAATGCCGATATTGTTTGTTTCGGAAAAGTAATTGGTGGTGGTTTGCCTGTGGGAGCATTTGCGGCGAGAAACGAAATAATGAATTATTTGGCGCCTCTTGGACCAGTATATCAAGCGGGAACTTTATCGGGAAATCCATTAGCAATGGCAGCAGGATTGGCCATGTTGCAAGCATTGGATTCTGATAGCCAAATCTTTAAAAGATTGGAAGAAAAAACGGCTTATTTGGCTGTGGGAATTGACAAAGTTTTAAAAGCAAACGAGGTGGATTTTACCATCAATAGAATTGGTTCGATGATTTCAGTTCATTTTGCCGAAACTCCCGTTGTGGATTTTCAAAGTGCTGCAAAAGGCGATAACGAAACCTTCAAAAAATTCTTCCACGGACTTTTGAATGAAGGAATTTATATTGCGCCATCGGCTTATGAGACTTGGTTTATTACTGATGCACTTTCTTATGAAGACTTGGATTTTACCATTCAAGCAATTGATAAAGTTTCAAAGACTTTTTAGCGATTATTGGATATAAAAAAACTTCCGGGAACCACCCGGAAGTTTTACTAACTAACCAATTTAACCAACTATTAAAATTTAACCTTGTCTTTTTCCTTGAGGTTTGCCTTTACGCTTTCCCAGGAATTTACCTTGGCGATTATCTTGATGCTTCTCTTTTAATGAGATCCATTTATCGAATTGTTTTGCATTCAGAATTTTTTCCATTCTTTTTTTAGTGGCAATTTGTTCGTCAAGCATTTTCATTTGCATGGCAAATCGTTCATCTTTTGTAGGTCGAACACCTTTTTCTTTCATTACTTTCATCTCAGCTTTATGAGACTCCATTTTAGCTATTTTATCCGAAATAATGGAGTTCATTTCTTTTTGTTGCCCATCATTCAAATCCAATTCTAATGTCATCTTTTTTAACATCAATTGACTTTTTTGTTCTGGAGTAAATAGCTCCATTTCATTAACCTGATGTTTTCTGATTCTTTCTTGAGCTATTATAGTTGTCCCAACTAGTAATAATGCCAAAACAATTAATTTCTTCATTTGTATTATTTTTTTTAAGTTATAGCAATAAGACGCAGTTGAGGAACAAAGGTTTAATTTGAAATAAAATATTGTGTTTTAGTGCTTATAATCAAGTTTTTAATTATAAAAAAAAATTTTTTAAAGTATGATTGCAATCATAATCTACCAGTTAAAGTATTCCCAAATTTCATTTATTATAGAATGATGATAGTACTCATCGAAAAAGATTCAACTGTTTTTTTATTCTAAATGGTGCAATATAATTCAACATTATGTCAATATTTCCATGGAATATTGGATAAAATTTAAACAGGTATTTTGTTTTATAACAAAAAAGTGGATTTAAAAGAAGAAACAAAGGCGTTATGGCCTTGCTTTATTTTGTGCTTTTTGGATTGATTTTAACCAGTCCACCGCGATTTTCTTTTCTGTCGATGGATTGTTGAACAATCAAGATGCCGATGGTAATCATATTTTGCAGTTCATACAATTCGGCATTGACATTGTGGCTTTTTATCTGTTCTTCCACTTCGTTTTTCCAATGGGAAAGGTTTTCTTTGGCTTTAAGTAAGTCAGCATCATTTCGAACAATTCCAGCATTTTGGCGCATCAAAAGCTGCAATTCGGCTTTTGTTCTGGCGACATAATCGGGGTTCATTTCAGGTTTTTTCGTGACTTTCCAATCGGAAACTGTTCCAATGAATTGGTTTTTTTCTGAAGACGTGTCTGCCAAGTAATGGTATATTTTATCGGAATAGACTAAGGCTTCCAAAAGCGAATTGGATGCCAAACGATTGGCGCCATGTAATCCAGTTTGGGAACATTCGCCACAGGCAAATAAATTCTCAACGGAAGTTTTACCGTTCTTGTCCACCACGATTCCGCCGCAAAGATAATGCTGGGCAGGCACCACGGGAATCCAATCTTTCGCAATATCAATTCCAACGCTTTTGCATCGTTCGTAAATCATTGGGAAATGTTTTTTAAAACCGACCAGATCCAAATGGGTGCAATCTAAATAAACGCATTCATCACCTGTTTTTTTGAGTTCCAAATCGATGCTTTGGGAAACAATATCACGAGAAGCCAAATCGCCTCTGGAATCATAATCCGGCATAAATCGATGGCCTTTTTTGGTACGCAAATAAGCGCCAAAACCACGAACTGCCTCGGAAATCAAGAAGGAGGTTCCCGTTGAAGCATCGTATAAAGCGGTGGGGTGAAATTGAATAAATTCCATTTCTTTGATAATAGCATGGGCTCGATAAGCCATCGCGATTCCATCGCCGGTAGCAATCACGGGATTGGTGGTGTGACCGTAAAGATGTCCAATTCCGCCCGTAGCGAGCAAGGTAAACTCCGATTGAAAAGTGAGGACTTCTTTTGTTTTTTGGTCTAAAACATAAGCGCCCAAACAGCGGTTGTTTTCGGTAATTAAATCAATGGCGAGGTGGTAATCCAAAACGGTAATATTTTCTTTTTGATGTACTTGGCTTAAAATAGCGCGTTGAATTTCTTGGCCAGTTTGGTCTTTATGGTGCACGACCCTGTTTTCGGAATGGCCACCTTCTTTGCCTAAATCCAAAGTTCCTTCGGTATTTTTGTCAAATTTTGCGCCCCATTCAATTAATTCTTTTAATCGTTTTGGGCCTTCGGTAATCACCATTTCTACAACTGATTCATCACACAGTCCATCGCCACAAATTAAGGTGTCCTGAATGTGTTTTTCATAGGAATCTTCAATTTTGTCCGTCACGATGGCAATCCCGCCTTGAGCATACCTGGTATTGGATTCGTTTTCGTTTGCCTTGGTGACAATCGTAACTTTTTTATCCGGGAATCGTTCCGCAATTTTCACTGCAAAAGTCAATCCAGCAACGCCGGAACCTATGATTAAATAATTGGTTTGGATCATTTATTTTGATAATTCAAGCATTCGTTCGATAGGAATCAATGCTTTTTTCATAATATCGTCAGGAACAGAAATTTCGGGAGTTTCATTTAGTAAACAATCATACACTTTCTGTAAAGTATTCATTTTCATATACCCACATTCGCTGCATGCGCAAGTGTTGTCGTCTTTTGCTGGTGCAGGAATTAGTATTTTATCAGGAACTTCCTGTTTCATTTTATGAAGAATTCCGGCTTCGGTGGCAACGATAAATTTGTGGCTTGGATCTTTTTTTACAAACTCAATCATTCCCGCAGTCGAACCGATATAATTCGCCGTTTTTAGAATATGGGTTTCTGATTCCGGGTGCGCAATGATTTTGGCATCGGGATTTTCTTTGTAAAGCGCAATCAATTTATCGAATGAAAAGGCTTCGTGCACCACGCAAGAACCGTCCCACAGCAACATTTCGCGTCCTGTTTTTTCCATAATGTATTTCCCCAAATTTTTGTCCGGAGCAAAAATAATAGGCGTGTCTTTTGGAATGGATTCGACTATTTTCACGGCATTTGCAGAAGTACATACAATGTCTGTCAAGGCTTTTACTTCGGCAGAACAATTCACGTAAGTGATGACAATATGGTCGGGATGTGCCTCGGTAAATTTCTTGAAATCTTCGGGAGGACAGGACTCGGCGAGGGAACAACCCGCTTTCAAATCGGGAAGAATTACTTTTTTGGTTGGGTTCAATATTTTTGCCGTTTCGGCCATAAAATGCACACCTGCAAAAAGGATGATATCGGCATCCACTTTCATTGCTTCCTGTGACAAACCCAAACTGTCACCCACATAATCTGCCACATCTTGAATATCAGCTTCCTGATAATAATGGGCTAAAATAACCGCATTTTTCTCTTTTTTTAGCTCCAGTATTCGTTCTTTAAGACTTTTCATACCCCGTCAATTTTATTGTCCAGTTATTAAACCTGCTGTAAACAGCAATAATATTGCTGCAAAGATACACTTATTTAAAAAACAATAAATTGAAAAAAAGTTATGTAATTCCTTTTTTTGGCGTTCTATTTTCAATGCCATAAAAGAATTTTATATGTGGAAATTTGGGTATTATAATTGAAACCTTAGACGAGGTTCTGAAATGGGGAAAAAACAAAGTAATTTACAATCTCGACGTTAAGAAAGGTGTTCCCATGCGGATGATTGTTGATGTCGTTCGAAGAAACGAAGTAGAGGCCTATTCGGTTATCATTACTTACAATGCAAATCAGGCAGCCGAAGTAGCTAAATTGGCTCCCGATTTAATGATTTCTGTATCCGCGATAGGAAAAGTAGTTGTGGAGTGTATGGAAAATATAGATGTCAAAGCCAATAAAATGATTGCTTTTGTTGGCACTTCTGAGCCTAAACCAGAAGTATATCAGTATTTACACAGCCGAAAAACAGCTTGTATTCTGGGAACGACGGGGAATATTGACAAAAGTGCCGCAGTCAGAGGCGATGATTTGTATTATAAATAGATAGAAAACGGAGTCAATATTCCTTCCTCAGATAGACACATCGCAGCGGGAATTCAACTAAGTAATACCATTTAGACTTATAAAATAATCCAATCTTTACTCCCTATCCTTTGGAGAGGGCTGGGGTGAGGATAAACAAAAAAACTAGTTATATTTCTAATTGGTATAAATTTTCTACTAACAAAAAGCTCAAATCGAAACATATTAAGATTAGAAAAATCTAATAACTAAAAAAGGAGTTTTGATTCAAAACTCCTGTCTTGTGCGGGTAGTAGAAAAATCATCAAAAAAACCCCTGCGAATCCCTTTAAATACTAAGAA
>Ga0214162_1000053_pt1 | contig 23930 bp, 23 predicted proteins | sample LakMenepilimnion_3_FD_153000 | JGI IMG/M metagenome (GOLD analysis project Ga0214162, IMG submission 153000) | Freshwater microbial communities from Lake Mendota, WI - Practice 20APR2010 epilimnion v5 | ecosystem: Environmental > Aquatic > Freshwater > Lake > Epilimnion/Euphotic zone | place...
CATGCTTCTATTTTCTTAGCTTCACCTGAAATACGAAGCACACTTATTCCGCAATCAGTCCTAGTTATTGGACGGACAACCTTGTCTCGGTCAATCAATGCTTTCATCAAATCAAGCCCGATCACGTATGTAGTTGATCAAAGACTTGCAACAGTTGATTCTGATCGCCAAGCGGACCGTAAGTTTACAGAATTACCTGATCTTCAAGGTGTTATCCAATCTGATGAATGGATTGCAAAGTGGAATAAAGTCTCTGAGCGGGCGCAGAAATTGATCGCATCATTAGATGGTTGGAATGAAGCGGTCATTGCACGAACAATTGCTGCGAGTATTCCTAATGGAACGGCATTGTTTGTTTCTTCATCACGACCAATTCGAGACCTTGAAGGATTTGCCCAACCTAGAACCGGCGTTCACACATATGCAAATCGCGGATTAGCTGGGATTGATGGAAACATTTCAACAGCACTTGGTGTCGCTTATGGTCACAAAGCCACTATTGCAGTGCTGGGCGATCTTTCTTTCTTGCACGATTTAACTGGGTTGATAAACAAGGAAGAGATCAATTGCCGCATTATTGTTGTGAATAATGATGGTGGCGGGATCTTCTCAACACTTCCACAGCGAGGTGTAAACGGCTTTGAAACAGTTTTTGGAACGCCTCATGGATTAAACCCAGCTGCTATTGCTCAAGCGATGGGTGTAGAAGCCAAGCAAATTACATCCCTGAAAGAATTAGAAGCAGAAGTCAAAGCTCCAGTTTCTGGCATTAGTGTTGTTGTCTGCGATGTACCTGATCGTGAATCAAACGCGGATAATTTAAAAGAGATTATTGAAGCACTAACCTCTATTTAAGAGCACTACGCATTGGTGAAAACTTTGCGTAGGTTTCAGCTAATTCAATTTCAGGATCTGAGCCATCAACGATTCCACATCCTGCAAAGATCCGAATAGTGTCGCCATTTATTTGCCCACATCTCAAGGCAATTCCTAGTTCACCATCACCAGCGGCATCAATCCAACCAACTGGTCCTGCATAACGACCACGAGACAGTCCCTCAATTTCCGAAATCAATGCAGATGCAATTGGGCGAGGTGTTCCACATACAGCAGCAGTTGGATGCAATTGTTCAAGAATTGTGAAGGCATCTGTGTGCGCGAGTGTTTCAACTAGCGCTCCAGTCACATCAGTTGCAAGATGCATAACATTTGCTAGGTGTAAAACAAATGGAGATTCAGGAACATTTGTAGATGAGCAAAATGGTTCAATTGCATCTGCGACAGATCTGACCGCATACTCATGTTCTGCTAGATCCTTTGAAGATCGTGCAAGAGATGCAGCAAGTGCTAAATCTTTTTCGTCATCTCCAGTTTTGCTAATGGTTCCTGCCAATACCCGTGAAGTGATCATTCCACGTGTTAAGCGAAGCAAGAGTTCTGGAGTAGCTCCCACTAATCCTGAAATCGAATATTTCCATGTAGATGGATACTCTATGGCTAGCTTTTCGAGAATTGGGCGCGGGTCAATGTTTTTGCTTGATTTAACAGTTATATCTCGGGCCAAAACAACCTTGTCCAAGGACCCCGATTGAATACGTGAAACTGCCGTGCTCACGCGATTTTTCCAATCAACATCAGACTGTGGATTCTCATCCCAGGTCATTTCTGCATTAGAGACATGATCGGGGGTGGTTTTTAGAATTGGCTGAGGATCTGAGCCAATCCATGTAATCCAAGATTTTTCCCCTCTTGACCCAACAACAACTTGTGGGATCACAAGGACTGAAACATCATCAGGTGAGAATGAAAAAGAAGTAAACACAATGGGGCCAGTTCCACTGCCATGAACTGTATTTGTGATCGCAAGCTTTTCTAACTGCTTTTGCCACCAATGTCGCGCATCTGCAAATCTATGTGGACCGCTCACTGTTGTTGTTGCGTAAGTTCCCCAACCAACTAAACCGTCACCGCTTCGAACCCAAGCGAGTGGATTTGAATCTGGAAGCAATTCAAGTAATGGCAGATGCTCGCCTAAGCGAGTCGTTGTGATGGGAATGAGTTGTGACATTGTTAAGAATTTTTGCGGTTAACGACTCGCCAAACAACTGGCAACGATGTTCCGGCAATTGCAATCTTTAACATTTCACCAAAAATAAATGGAGTTAGTCCAGCATTAAATGTCCAACTCCAGCTTTCCCCTGTGTATTGCTGCAACCAAACTAGACCAAATGTAAAAGTGGTAACTGTTCCAATTAACATTGATGGAAGTGCGGTTAAGAATTTCTGGTCTAAGCGAAAGCGCGCAAGTTGGCCCAATATAAATGTGGCAATTAACATTCCAACTAAGTAACCACCAGTTGGTCCCGCAATTCGATCCAAGCCATGTCCGCTATTTGCAAAAACTGGTGCACCTGCTATTCCCACCAAGATGTAAAGGGCAAAAGTTGTGACTCCCAAAGTTGATCCATATGCAGTGCCAAGGATCAGGACACCTAATGTTTGGCCGGTCACTGGAACAGGTGAGCCTGGAACAGGAAGAGCAATTTGTGCCAAAGCCGCTAAGCCAAGAACTCCACTGACAACAAGTACAGCGTTTGTCAGAGCTGTTGATCGGGGGATCAGTGTGGATCGCAGCGAGGTAGCAGATAGCGACATGAGAGCCTTTCGATGAACTTAAGTTGTGGATGAGCCTACTTCAAGGGAGAATACGCTTATGTCCCGCGCCAATTTGAACAAAGACCCCGATGAGGTCGCGGCAATGTTTGATGGAGTCGCCAAGCGGTATGACCTCGTCAATGACCTTTTGAGCCTAGGTCGCACCAAAGCCTGGCGCAAGGCGGCGACCAGGATTATCGACCCAAAGCCAGGAATGGTGATTTTAGATCTGGCCGCCGGTCCTGGCTCCTCCTCTGAGCCCCTATTTAAGGCTGGAGCGAGCGTCTTTGCTACGGATTTCAGCGAAGGGATGCTGGCTCAGGGCAGAAAAGCTCGCCCTTACCTCAATTTCTCAAGAGCAGATGCTCTCAACCTGCCCTTTGAGGCCGATACCTTTGATGTTGTCACCATTTCATACGGGCTAAGGAACACCGCTGATTTTGATAAGGCACTTGTTGAAGCGCGCCGCGTTGCCAAGCCAGGCGGGCGAATGGTGGTTGTTGAGTTCAGCCACCCAACCTGGCGCCCGTTTCGCACCATTTATACCGAATACCTAATGCGCCTATTGCCAGCCATCGCCAAAAAGACCGCCTCAAATCCAGATGCTTATGTCTATTTGGCTGAATCCATTCGCGCATGGCCAGATCAAGCTGGCTTAGCAGCCCGGATGGAAAAAGCTGGATGGGCAGAGGTCACATGGAAGAACCTAACTTTTGGGGTTGTTGCAGTTCACAGCGGGATTAAGGGCTAGCGGTCACTGGCATAGGCCAATCGACCTTAGGATTTCGACCGTGATGTCCACAGGAAACCCTTACGTTCCAATTTTGGTGATAGGCGCCATAGGTTTTGGCTTCGCCCTCTTCTCAATAGTTGCTGGCGCGCTCGCAGGACCAGCTCGATATAACCGAGCAAAGCTAGATGCCTATGAATGTGGAATTGAACCATCACCGCAAGCAGCTGAGGGTGGACGCTTTCCGGTCAAATACTTCTTAACAGCGATGCTTTTTATTATTTTTGATATTGAAATCGTTTTCCTATACCCGTGGGCAGTTGCTTTTGATGCAATGGGTTTGTTTGGTCTAGTCGAAATGGCAATTTTTATCGCAACCGTTTTTGTTGCTTATATCTATGTGTGGCGCCGCGGCGGATTGGAATGGGACTAAAAAATGGGTCTTGAAGAGAAAATCCCTAGCGGGTTCCTTTTAACTTCTGTTGAAAAACTTGCGGGTTATATGCGCAAAAACTCTTTGTGGCCAGCAACATTTGGTCTTGCATGTTGTGCAATTGAAATGATGGCGGTTGGTTCTGCAGCAAAGTATGACATCGCGCGTTTTGGTAGTGAAGTTTTCCGCGCATCTCCACGTCAGGCAGATTTAATGATTGTTGCTGGTCGTGTTTCTAACAAGATGGCACCGGTACTTCGTCAGATTTACGATCAAATGTCTGCTCCAAAATGGGTAATCGCAATGGGTGCATGCGCATCATCTGGCGGAATGTTTAATAACTACGCAATTGTGCAAGGCGTTGATCACGTCGTGCCAGTTGATATTTATCTTCCAGGCTGTCCACCACGCCCTGAAATGTTGCTTGACGCAATCATTAAATTGCAAGAACAAATTGGCGATACCAAGCTTGGCGCAAACCGCGCTCAGATCATTAAGGAAGTCGAACTTGCTGCAATGAACGCAAAGCCAACTCACGAGATGAAGGGCTTACTTGCGTAATGACTGAAGGAATGTTTGGAGCAAAAGGCACCGGAGACACTTCTGGTTATGGTGGGCTGGTCCAAAAAACAAGTACTGCAGGCTCTTCAGAGCGCCCATACGGAAGTTACTTTGATGATGTTGCCGACGACCTAGAACGTGCCTATCCAGATTTTTCTGATGCCATCGAACGAGTAGTTGTGGACCGCGGCGAATTAACTCTTCACATTAAGCGAGAAAAACTAGTTGAAGTTGCATTGATTTTGCGAGATACATTGAAGTTTGAAATGTGCATGGGTGTGAATGGCGTGCATTATCCAGAACACGTTGGCCGCGAATTGCATGCTGTGTATCCATTGCTATCTATGACAAAGAATCAGCGAATTCGCTTAGAGGTTTCAGTTGCAGATGGCGATGCGCATATTCCATCTTTGGTAGAGGTATGGGCCGGAAACAACTGGCATGAGCGTGAGACATTTGACATGTTCGGAATCATTTTCGATGGCCATCCTGGTCTAACTCGAATCTTGATGCCAGATGACTGGGAAGGTCATCCACAACGTAAAGATTATGCACTTGGTGGAATTGCAATTGAATACAAAGGTGCGACGACGCCGCCTCCTAGTGAGAGAAGGAGTTACAAGTGACAACTTTTGATCCATATGCTCCTTCCCGTGATACAACCGAAGGAAAAGTTTTCTCTGTAACTGGCGGTGACTGGGACTCCCTAGTTCAAGATATTGGTGCAACTAAAGAAGAACGTGTTGTTGTGAACATGGGTCCACAACACCCATCAACTCACGGAGTGCTTCGTTTAGTTCTAGAGCTCGAAGGTGAAACAGTTACGGAAGCTCGTTGTGGAATTGGTTATCTTCATACAGGAATTGAAAAAAACATGGAGTACCGCAACTGGACTCAGGGAACAACATTTGTGACTCGAATGGATTACCTGGGGCCATTGCACAATGAAACCGCTTATTGTCTTGCGATCGAAAAGCTTTTGGGGATTACAAATGATGTCCCAGAGCGCGCATCTGTAATTCGAGTAATGATGATGGAACTCAACCGTATTTCTTCACATATGGTGGCACTTGGCACAGGAGCACTTGAATTAGGTGCGATAAGCCCTATGTTCTTTGCTTTCCGTGAACGCGAAACAGTGCTTGAAATCTTTGAAATGATCACAGGACTTCGTATGAATATGGCCTACATCCGTCCAGGCGGAGTTCAACAAGATCTTCCAGAGGGTGCTCTTACAAAGATTCGTGATGGCGTGAAGCAAATGCGCAAGAACTTCAAAGAGAATGCAACATTGCTTATTGGAAACTCAATTTGGATGAAGCGCACACAAGGAATTGGATATCTTGATCTTGCAGGTTGCACAACTTTAGGAATCACTGGTCCAGTTCTTCGTTCAACAGGAATGCCATGGGATCTCCGTAAAGTCCAGCCATATTGTGGATATGAAAACTATAACTTTGATGTTGTAACTGCAGATACTTGTGATGTTTATGGTCGCTTCTTGATTCGCATGAATGAATTAGAGCAATCACTTCGCATCATTGAACAGTGTGTTGATAAGTTAGAAAAACTAAAGGGTGCACCAGTAATGGTTGCAGATAAGAAAATTGCATGGCCTGCACAACTTGCAATGGGTGGCGATGGACTTGGTAACTCACTTGATCACATTCGCGAGATTATGGGTACTTCAATGGAGTCTTTGATTCATCACTTCAAACTTGTAACCGAAGGTTTCCATGTTCCTGCAGGCCAGGCATATGTTGCAATTGAATCTCCTAGAGGAGAACTTGGTGCTTCAGTTGTGTCAGATGGCGGAACTCGTCCATACAGAGTCCATTTCCGTGAACCATCATTTAATAATTTGCAAGCAACAGCTGCGATGAGTGAAGGTGGCATGGTTGCCGACATCATCGGTGCAGTTGCTTCAATCGATCCCGTAATGGGAGGAGTTGATCGCTAATGGCATTTTCAGAAGAAGACTTCCAAATTATGGATTCAATTATCAAGCGTTATCCACGCTCTCGTTCTGCGATCATGCCCTTGTTGCACTATGTGCAATCAAAAGCTGGCTACGTAACCAATGAAGGCATTGAAGTAATCGCAAAAGTGCTTCAACTAGAAGCGGCTGAAGTTACTGCTGTATCTACCTTTTATACCCAATACAAGCCAACTCCAGTGGGCGAATACCACGTTGGTGTGTGCACAAATACTTTGTGTGCTGTTATGGGTGGAGATGCAATCTTTGATTCACTCAAAGATCACCTTGGCATTGGAAATGATGAAGTCACGGCCGATGGCAAAGTTTCACTAGAGCACATCGAATGTAATGCTGCCTGTGATTACGCACCTGTTGTGATGGCTAACTGGGAGTTCTACGACAATCAAACTGTTGAGTCTGCAAAAGAGTTAGTTGATTCAATGCGTGCTGGAAACCCAAAGCCACCGACAAGAGGTCCAAACAAATTGGTTACGTGGAAAGAAGCATCGGCTGTGCTTGCAGGAATAAATGATGGACTTGCACATCAAGGTGTGCAAGCTGGTGAACCAACTTTGCTTGGTTTGAAACTTTCGAAGGAGGGTAAGTAATGTCAAAACTTGCTCCCGTACTTTCTGCTCATTGGGATGAAAAAGATTCATTTACGCTCGAAGGTTATAAGCGTCATGGTGGTTACACCGCATCTGCAAAAGCACTTGCAATGGATCCAGATGCAGTCATACAACTTGTAAAGGATTCAGGACTTCGTGGTCGTGGTGGCGCAGGCTTCCCAACCGGAATGAAGTGGGGCTTTATTCCTCAGGGCGATAACAAGGATCACTACTTAGTTGTTAATGCAGATGAATCAGAACCAGGAACATGCAAAGACATGCCATTACTTATGGCAAACCCACACGTTCTTGTCGAAGGTTGCATCATCGCTTGCCATGCAATTCGCGCAAAGCATGCCTTCATTTATATTCGTGGCGAAGTAACACATGTCGTGCGTCGAGTTAATCAAGCAATTGCAGATGCTTACGCAGCAGGAATCCTGGGTAACGGAATTGATGTAGTGCTACATATCGGTGCAGGTGCCTACATTTGCGGTGAAGAAACCGCTCTTCTTGATTCATTAGAAGGCTTCCGCGGGCAACCACGCTTGCGTCCACCATTCCCTGCTATTGCAGGCCTTTATGCGCGTCCAACAGTTGTAAATAACGTTGAATCTATTGCTTCTGTTCCAGCAATTGTTGCTAACGGTTCTGAGTGGTATCAATCAATGGGGACGGAAAAGAGCAAGGGAACAACCTTGTACTCATTGTCAGGTCACGTTGTTAATCCAGGTCAGTTTGAGGCACCCCTTGGAATTACTCTCCGCGAAATCCTAGATTTAGCAGGCGGAGTTCGCCCGGGTCATAAGTTGAAGTTTTGGACACCGGGCGGATCATCAACACCATTGTTTACAGATGCACACCTTGATGTTCCTTTGGATTACGAAGGCGTTGCAGCTGCTGGGTCAATGCTTGGAACTAAAGCACTTCAAATTTTTGATGAAACTACTTGCGTAGTTCGCGCTGTTTTGCGTTGGACAGAGTTCTACAAACACGAATCATGTGGAAAGTGCACACCTTGCCGTGAAGGTACTTGGTGGTTGGTGCAGATTCTTCGGGATCTCGAAGCTGGAAAGGGAACTGAAGCAGACCTTGCGAAGTTGCTAGATCTTTGCGACAACATCATGGGCCGTTCATTCTGTGCTCTTGGTGATGGAGCAACAAGCCCAATTACTTCTTCGATTAAATATTTCCGCGATGAGTACATCGCACACCTTACCCAAGGTGGATGCCCATTTGATCCTGTCGCATCAACACTCTTTGCAGGGGCTGGTGCATAAATGACAACCGAAGTCGTAGACATGATCACCGTCGTAATTGACGGCTTTGAAGTAACTGTTCCAAAAGGAACTCTCGTTATACGTGCAGCAGAACAATTAGGAATTCAGATTCCACGTTTTTGCGATCACCCTTTACTTGATCCGGTTGGTGCGTGCCGTCAGTGTTTAGTTGATATTGAAATTAATGGTCGTGCATTTCCAAAGCCTCAAGCTTCATGCACAATTCCTGTTGAAACAGGGATGATTGTTAAGACGCAATTAACTTCAACTGTTGCAGAGAAGGCGCAACGAGGAGTAATGGAGCTTTTGCTTGTAAACCACCCACTTGATTGCCCAGTGTGTGACAAGGGCGGTGAGTGCCCATTGCAGAACCAGGCAATGAGCACAGGGCAAGGATCTTCTCGTTTTGAGGGTGTAAAGCGCGTGTTTGAGAAGCCAATCAATATTTCATCACAAGTTCTGCTTGATCGTGAACGGTGTGTTTTGTGTGCTCGATGTACTCGTTTTTCTGAGCAAATTGCAAGTGATCCATTTATTACCTTGAATGAACGTGGAGCATTGCAGCAAGTTGGAATCTATGAGAACAAACCTTTTGAATCCTATTTCTCAGGTAACACAGTTCAAATTTGTCCTGTAGGAGCCTTAACTGGTGCGGCATATCGATTCCGTGCCCGCCCATTTGATTTGGTATCAACACCATCTGCTTGTGAGCACTGTGCATCAGGTTGCGATATGCGAACTGACGTGCGCCGTGGGAAGACATTACGTCGCCTTGCTGGTGATGATGCATCAGTTAATGAAGAGTGGAATTGCGATAAGGGTCGCTGGGCATTTAAGTATGTAACAGCAGTTGATCGTCTTAAGACTCCAATGGTGCGCAATGCATCTGGAGTTCTTGAAGAGGCATCATGGCCTGAAGCACTTGCTGTCGCAGCTACGGGACTAAAGGGTGCAAAGTCAGCTGTTCTAGTTGGCGGTCGTGCAACATATGAAGATGCATATGGTTACAGCAAGTTTGCACGTGTAGCACTTTCTACAAATGATATTGATTTCCGCTCACGCATTTCATCTGATGAAGAGCGTGAGTTCTTGGCTGCACGAGTTGTTGGTTCTTCAACAACCTACAGAGATATTGATAAGGCTGATCAAGTTCTTCTTGTTGGTTTTGAGCCAGAAGAAGAGTCACCAATTGTTTTCTTGAGAATAAATAAGCAATTCCGTAAACGCGCCTTAAAGGTTGTTTCAATTGGGTCCAAGGAATCTATTGGCGTTGAGAAGCTAAAGGCAGAGTTTGTGAAAGTAGCACCTGGCCAAGAAGCAGCAGCAATTGCTGCCCAATCCCTCACAAGTAAATCTGTGATTCTTGTTGGAGAGCGAGCAGCAGAAAGTAATGGTGCCCTCAGCGCAGTTGCAACACTTGCTGATGTAACCGGGGCCAAGATTGCATGGATTCCACGTCGCGCTGGTGAGCGCGGTGCTTTAGAAGCAGGGGCGATTGGCAATCTTTTGCCAGGCGGACGCCCAGTTACAGATGCAGTGGCCCGCGTAGATATTGCAGCGCTATGGAATACCGATTCCTTACCAACAGAAATTGGTCGAAACACCTCACAAATCATTGATGCTGTTCACGCAGGAAAAATTGGAGCGCTAGTTGTTGGTGGCGTCGATCCATTAGATGGTGACAACAGCCAGGCAACATTGGCAGCTCTTGATAAGGCATTTGTTGTTTCACTCGAAATAGCACCTAGCGCAGTTACCGAGCGCGCAGATGTAGTTCTTCCAGTTGCTGCAGTGACTGAAAAATCGGGATCTTTCCTCAACTGGGAAGGCCGCCCTCGCGCATTTGATGCAGCTGTGAGTGATTCATTAAATCGAAGTGATCTCCGAATCCTTTCAATGATTGCTGAAGAAATGGGAAGTTCTCTAAATTTGGGAACGGTCACTGCAGCTATCAAGGAGATCGCATCAATTGGAAAGTGGGAGGGTGCGCGAGTTTCACTCAATAAAGTAAATGCCTCATCACAACCTACTCTCAATGCAGGGCAAGCCCTCATCACTTCATGGCGCCGCTTATTAGATCTTGGTACTTTGCAACAAGGCGAGGAAAATCTTGCAGGAACTGCGCGACGCACAGTTGCAGTTATTTCTCCTAAGCGAGCACAAGTGTTGGGTGTAGTTGATGGAGACCAACTTAAAATTTCAACAGAATTAGGTTCAGTAACACTTTCTGCACTTGTTGAAAATATTCATGATGATGCTGTGTGGGCACCTCGTAATTCACGTGGTTCTCAATTGTTAGTAAACCTAGGCGTTGCACATGGCGCGGTAGTTACGGTGGTGAAGGCATGACAACTGCAGAACTCATTGGAGCAGATCCAGGTTGGTTGATTGTTGTAAAGGCATTAATCGTTTTTGTGATCTGCGTATTGCTAACGCTTATGTCTGTGTGGGGAGAGCGCCGGCTGGTTGGCCGCATGCAGCAACGCCCGGGTCCAAACCGTGTCGGTCCGTTTGGTTTAATCCAAGCATTGGCAGATGGAGTTAAGTTAGCGCTAAAGGAAGACATTATTCCTTCAGCAGCTGACAAGGTTGTTTTCGTTTTGGCACCAGTTATCAGCGCCACGACCTGCTTTATGGCTTTTGCTGTAATCCCAATTACTGGTGAAGTAACAATGTTTGGTCGCCAAACTGCCATGCAGTTAACTGACATTCCGGTTGGTGTTTTATACATTCTTGCAATCGCATCAGTTGGAGTTTATGGAATAGTTCTTGCTGGCTGGTCTTCAGGATCAACTTATCCTTTACTGGGCGGCCTTCGTTCAAGTGCTCAGGTAATTTCATATGAGATCGCGATGGGACTTTCACTAGTTGCTGTGTTTATTTACTCCGGTTCAATGTCAACATCTGACATCGTGGCCGCACAATCGACATGGTGGTATGCAGTGGTCTTGTTCCCATCATTTGCCATTTATGTGATTTCAATGGTTGGTGAGACCAACCGTGCACCATTTGATCTTGCTGAAGCTGAAGGTGAACTAGTCGGCGGATTTCACACAGAGTATTCATCTCTTAAGTTCGCACTCTTTTTCTTAGCTGAATACGTAAACATCATTGCAGTATCGGCACTGGCAACAACATTGTTCCTTGGTGGATATAAAGCTCCTCCAGGACTTGGGTTCACAGAAGCCTGGCTTGGTGGATGGTTTACCGCCATTTGGTTCTTCTTAAAGGTGCTTACCTTCTTCTTTGTTTTCGTATGGTTGCGAGGCACTCTTCCACGTTTGCGTTATGACCAGTTCATGCAGTTTGGCTGGAAAGTTTTGATCCCAGTTTCAATTCTTTGGATCTTGGTTGTTGCAACACTACGTGTGCTTTCACTTCAGAATGCACCTCGATTGATTATCGTTGCATTTGCAAGCAGCGTGGTCTTTATCATCATGGCCGCAAATATGGGATTTGAAACTGCTAAAAAGAAAAAAGAGCAATCGATCGCTGATGGCGACAATAAAACCGCACCAAAGTTTGCAGTTCCTTCCTTGCCTATAGAAGTTTCAACCATCAATGTTTCACAGAAGACAGGGGGCAAGCGTGAGTGAAAACCTCGAACCGTTAAAGCCAAAAGATCTTGGTATTAACGACGTTGAATTTTATGAAGTGGAGCAAACCCCTCCTGTTGGCTTCTTTGGAAGCTTGAAGGGGTTCTGGGTCACTTTTTCGACTATTTTTAAGAAGCCTTTGACTGTCGAATACCCTGAAGTGAAAGCTCCAACTGAGGAGAGATTCCACGGGCGTCATCAACTCAATCGCCACCCAGATGGTTTAGAAAAGTGCATTGGTTGCGAATTATGTGCATGGGCATGTCCTGCTGATGCGATTTATGTTGAGGGTGAAAACAATACAGAAGAAAATCGCATGTCACCCGGTGAGCGATATGGCAAGGTCTATCAGATCAATTACCTTCGCTGCGTATTTTGTGGGCTCTGTATCGAAGCCTGCCCAACTCGTGCTTTAACTATGACAAATGAGTATGAACTTGCAGATGACTCCCGTGCGAAGTTAATTTTTGAAAAGCAAGATTTATTGGCACCACTTCGTCAAGGAATGTTGATGCCACCTCATCCAATGTATCCAGAAATGACTGACACTAACTATTACAACGGTGATGTAAAACAATCACATCCATCTCAGGAGGGCAAGTAAGTGTTGCAATTAGCCCTCGAGGTCGGACAGACCGCTAAACCAGAAGCTGTTATGTTCTGGATTCTTGGCCCGCTTGCAGTTGTCGCTGCACTTGGAATGTTGCTTGTGAAAAAGGCTGTTCACTCAGCAATCTTGATGGCTTTTGTCATGATTGTTCTAGCCATTTTCTACATCGCACAAGATGCAGCTTTCTTGGGAATTGTTCAGATTGTTGTTTACACCGGCGCTGTCATGATGCTTTTCTTGTTTATTTTGATGTTGGTAGGTGTTGATTCCTCGGACTCATTAACTGAAACTATTCGTGGACTTCGCCCAATTGCAATTACAGCAGCAGTTGGTTTTGGTGGCTTGATGATTTCACTTCTGGGCCATGCAACTCTTGGTAGAGGAGCAGTTGGTTTAACTCAAGCCAATGCTGATGGAAATGTTGAAGGTTTAGCCCAGCTTTTGTTTAGTACCTATGTGTGGCCTTTTGAAGTTGTTTCTTCGCTACTCATTACTGCGGCTCTTGGTGCAATGGTTTTGGCACATCAGCAGCGCACATCAACGCGTCCAACTCAACGACAACTCTCAATCAATCGCTTCCGCGGGGATTCCTTAGGAACAGCAGCAGGTTTGCCTGGTCCAGGTGTTTACGCGCGCCATAACGCGGTTGATGTTCCAGCCCTTCTTCCAGATGGAACGCCTGCGGCAGAGTCTGTAAATGCAACCCTTTCTGCGCGTGGAGACATGTTGGACTACAAGAAATTTGATCTTAGTGAAGTCAATACAAAGGTTGAGGAGGAGAAGTAATGGACGCTTCCAATTACCTCTATATCTCAGCACTTCTTTTCACAATAGGAGCAGTTGGCGTTGTAGTTCGCCGCAATGCAATAGTTGTTTTCATGTGCATTGAATTGATGCTTAATGCTGCAAACCTTTCATTTGTAACATTTTCTCGCATCAATGGCGATCTAGACGGTCAGGTTATGGCCTTCTTTACGATGGTCGTGGCTGCCTGCGAAGTCGTTGTTGGCTTAGCAATCATCGTGACAATTTACCGTTCACGTCGTTCAGCATCTGTTGATGATGCTAGTTTGTTGAAGCGATAAAGATGACAACATCTACAAGCCTCGTGTTTTTGATTGCTCTGCCCTTGGCGGGAGCAGCACTTCTACTCTTAGGTGGGCGTCGCACTGACAAGTGGGGTCATCTTCTAGCCACCGCACTTTCGGCATCATCATTTGGTGTTGGTCTATACCAACTGATCCAGATGCTTGGCCGCTCAGAAGAGGCGCGTCCTGTTTCCCAGAAACTTTTTAACTGGATCAATGTTGGAACATTCAATGTGGATGCAGGGCTTTTGTTGGACCAGCTTTCAATCTGTTTCGTTCTACTGATTACGGGTGTCGGAACACTTATCCATGTCTATTCAATTTCCTATATGTCACACGATCATGATCGTCGCAGATTCTTTGCCTATTTAAATCTTTTTATTGCAGCTATGTTGCTATTGGTTTTAGGCGATAGCTATCTCAGCCTTTATGTTGGCTGGGAAGGTGTGGGCCTTGCCTCATATTTGTTAATCGGTTTCTGGAATCAAAAGCCTGCTTATGCGACAGCGTCAAAGAAGGCTTTTGTTATGAACCGTGTGGGCGACATGGGATTGTCTTTTGCGATCATGATCGCTTTTGCAACTATGGGCACAGTGTCTTTTGCAGGCGTGGAAGAGCAAGTAGGAAACACTTCAGAGGCAGCGTTAACAGGCATGGGAATAATGCTGTTAGTTGCAGCAGCTGGAAAGTCTGCTCAATTCCCATTGCAGGCATGGTTGGGCGATGCGATGGCGGGTCCAACACCTGTGTCAGCGCTCATCCACGCAGCAACAATGGTTACCGCCGGTGTTTACTTAATTACTCGTTCTAACTTCGTCTTTGATGCCGCACCGACAGCACAATTATTGGTTGTTATTGTTGGTGCAATTACTTTGATGTTTGGTGCAATCATCGGAACTGCAAAAGATGACATTAAAAAAGCACTTGCTGCTTCAACTATGTCTCAAATCGGTTACATGATTCTTGCAGCTGGCTTAGGCCCAATTGGTTATGCATTTGCAATCATGCACCTACTAACACACGGATTCTTTAAGGCAGGAATGTTCCTTGGTGCAGGTTCTGTGATGCACGGAATGAATGATGAAGTGAATATGCGCAAATACGGCGCGCTTCGTAAGTTCATGCCAATTACATTTGCCACCTTTGGTCTTGGCTACCTAGCAATTCTTGGCGTTCCACCTTTTGCTGGTTTCTATTCCAAAGACATGATTATTGAAACAGCATTCGATTCCGGGGGAGTCAAAGGAATAATCTTGGGATGCGTAACTCTGCTTGGCGCAGGTATTACCGCCTTCTATATGACGCGCGTGATGATTCTTACCTTCACTGGAACCAAGCGCTGGGATGAGAACACCGATCCTCATGAATCTCCATGGTTGATGTGGTTACCAATGGCTATTCTTGCAATTGGTTCTGTTTCATCAGGATTCTTGCTTTCTCGCGGTGATGCATTAGAGAACTGGTTGCATCCGCTCTTTGCTCACAGCGAGGAGTACAAGAAGCATTTACTGGAACCAATTGTTGTTTCAGGACTTGCTTTAACGATGGTTGCAATTGGTGTTGCAATTGCCTTCTATAAGTACTCTCGCGGTGAAGTAGCAAATACTGCGCCAGAAAACGTCTCAGTGTTCACCAGAGTTGCTCGTCAAGATTTGATGCAGGATCGCTTTAACGAAGCTGCATTTATGCGTCCAGGACAAGCATTGACTGCAACGTTGGTTGCTACCGATGAGCTTGTCGTTGATGGAACGGTGCGCGGGGTTGGAAGCATTGCAATGGGTTCTGGCTCGGCTCTTCGAGGCCTACAAAATGGCTTTGTTCGTAGCTATGCAGCGTTGATATTAGTTGGTGCAGTTGCAGTGGTCGCGGCGATTTGGGTGGTGGTTCAGTAATGAAGTGGTTAACGCTATTAATGCTCCTGCCACTCGCGGGAGCGGCAATCATTTCGGCACTTCCTAAGGCAAAGGAAAAGGCAGCAAAGCAAGCAGCTTTTGCGACATCTCTCATTGTCATGGCAGCAACATTTGCTATGGCCTCTGGTTTCGAGCGCAATAATGTTGATTTGCAGTTCGTTGAGAAATACTCATGGATCCCAAGTTTTGGAATTGAATACGCGCTAGGTGTCGATGCAATCGCACTAGTACTTATTTTGATGTCAACAATTCTTGTTCCTGTTGTGGTACTGGCTGGGTGGAATGAAGCACATGGTGGCCGCTGGAGCGTTAAGACTTTCTATATTCTCATTCTTGTTCTAGAAACGATGATGATCGGTGTTTTTGCCGCAAGTGATGTTTTCTTGTTCTATGTAATCTTTGAAGCAATGTTGATTCCGGTGTATTTCCTCATTGGAGGATACGGAACTGGTGAGCGCGCAGCTGCCGCTGTTAAGTTCTTGATCTATAGCCTTGTCGGTGGATTATTAATGCTTGCCTCGATTATTGCCCTGTATGTAATGTCAGGTGCACAAGGTGGACATACATTTGATGTCAATAAGCTTTCAGAATTACAGATGTCGTCAACAACTCAAAACCTGTTGTTCTTAGGTTTCTTCATTGCATTTGCCATCAAGGCTCCTGTGTGGCCATTCCACACATGGTTGCCAGATGCTGCCAAATCTGCAACACCAGGAACATCAGTTCTACTTCTTGGCGTTCTGGACAAGGTTGGCACTTACGGAATGATCCGTTTCTGCTTAACACTGTTTCCGGAGGCAAGTAAGACTTTTACTCCGATCATCTTGGTTCTTGCTGTTATCTCAATTATTTACGGTGCATTCCTTGCCATTGGTGCCAAAGACATCAAGAGACTGATCGCCTACACATCAATTTCACACTTTGGTTTCATCACCATGGGGATCTTCGCGATGACATCCCAAGCCCAAAGTGGGGCTATCTTGTATATGTTTAATCACGGTTTCTCAACAGCTGCATTGTTCTTGGTTGCAGGATGGATGATTTCACGTCGTGGTTCTTCAACAATTGCTGAATTTGGGGGATTGCAACGAGTCACACCAATTATGGCGTGGACCTTCTTCTTAGCGGGAATGTCTTCACTTGCTCTTCCCGGTCTTTCAAGTTTTGTGAGCGAGTTCTTAGTTCTAGTTGGAACCTTTACCCGCTACCCAGTGCATGCAATCATCGCAACATTCGGAATTGTTTTGGCTGCGCTATACATTTTAATTCCAGTGCAAAAAGCATTGCACGGGCCTACGACTCCAGGCAATGAGAACCTCAAGGATCTCAACCTTCGCGAGAAGCTAGCAATTGCTCCCGTGATTGCAATCATTGTGGTGTTGGGTTTCTATCCTGCTCCACTTCTGAAGGCAATAAACCCAGCTGCAATCCATGTGATTTCACAAATGGGATTCACCGATCCTGCACCAACTAATGGGGGCAAGTAATGACTTTTACAGCACCAGTTCTTACCTACTCACTTCTATCACCGATGCTCTTCTTGCTTGTCGGAGCGCTCATTGGTGTCTTAGTTGAGGCATTCGTATCTAAGGCTGCCCGCCCAGCGGTGCAGTTAACGGTCACGCTTGGATCTTTGCTTCTAGCGTTAATGCAGTTGTGGCAAATTCGCGATCAACAGTCGCTTACAGCGGCAATGGGTTCAGTAGTTTTCGATGGCCCAGCAGTACTACTTCAAGCTTCAATTTTGATTATTGCCATGATCTCAGTCTTTCTTATTGCTGATGGTGAGCACTTTGCCGCGCTACCTTCTGCATTGCCAGGATCTGAAGAAGAACGTCAGGCGGTTCAGTCAGGTAATCAGATTACTGAGGTTTATCCGCTGACTCTGTTCGCAGTTGCCGGAATGATGTTATTTACCGTTGCTAATGACTTGATCACACTTTTTGTGGCATTGGAGATGCTCTCATTGCCTCTGTATTTGATGGCTGGACTTTCACGCCGCCGCCGCTTAGCTTCACAGGAAGCAGCCCTTAAATACTTCTTACTAGGAGCTTTTTCATCTGCATTCTTCTTATTTGGCGCTGCTTATTTGTATGGATACTCAGCCTCAATTAGCTTCAGTGGCATACGCGAAGCAATCGTGGCTAGCGGTGGAAATGATGTCCTGCTCTTAATTGGTATGGCATTTCTATCAATTGGCTTGCTCTTTAAAGTTGGCGCAGTCCCATTCCATGCCTGGTCACCAGATGTCTATCAAGGTGCGCCTACACCTGTAACCGCCTTCATGGCGGCAGCAACAAAGGTTGCGGCATTTGGAGCAATGCTTCGTATCTATTACACAGTCTTTGCTAACGCACAATGGTCTTGGACACCGGTCTTGTCAGGAATTGCTATCGTGACAATGCTTCTTGGCTCACTCGTAGCAATTGCCCAACGCGATGTGAAGCGCATGTTGGCTTACTCTTCAATCGCCCATGCTGGATTCTTGTTATCAGGTGTTATTGCACTTAACAAGGCAGGCCTTGATGCAACAATCTTCTATTTGTTTGCATATGGCATTGCAACTGTTGGCGCATTTGCCGTTGTGACTCTTGTTCGTGATTCATCTGGTGAAGTGACAGATCTAAATCGTTGGAGAGGTTTGGGTAAGCGTTCACCATTTGCAGCAACAACCTTTACCCTGTTTCTTTTGGCATTTGCTGGCATTCCACTTACAAGTGGATTCATTGGGAAGTTCTCAATTTTCTCCGCCGCCTATGAAAGTGGCGCTAAGGGCGTTGTAATTGCAGGTGTGCTTTCAAGTGCAATTGCAGCGTTTTTCTATATTCGTGTCATCGTCTTAATGTTTTTAACGGATGCAACTGAAGACGGAACTAGCGTTGAGATTCCATCAATCTTGACTAGAGCATCAATTGTTATTGCAGCAGTTATTACAGTGGCACTTGGTGTTTATCCAGCACCATTACTAAACTTCATAACTGATCTCGCTATCTTCATACGCTAATGTCAACATTCGGCATTCCAAGCGTTGCCCCAGCATTAGAGGCGCAGTTAATTAGCCAGATGGCTGATGTTGAAGCCTTGCTCCGGAGCCATACCCGAAGTGAATACCCATTTGTGGATGAGACAGCCCATCATCTTGTGGCAGCTGGCGGTAAGCGTTTACGCCCGTTATTGACCCTTTTAACCGCCCAATACGGTGACCCCACCCGGGATGGAATCATCGCCGCAGCTGTCGCCTGCGAAATTACTCACCTTGCAACCCTCTATCACGATGACGTTATGGATGAAGCGCCACTTCGTCGCGGAGTTGAAAGTGCCAACATTCGCTGGGGGAACACCATTGCAATCCTTACAGGTGATTTCTTATTCGCTAAATCTTCAGATCTATTGGCAGATCTTGGCCCAGCGGCAGTTCGACTACAAGCTCGAACTTTTGAACGTTTAGTTATTGGTCAGATCATGGAAACCCAAGGTCCAAACCCAGGTCAAGATCCACTTGAACATTACTTAAAGGTTGTTGCCGACAAAACAGGTTCGCTGATTTCTGCTTCAGCGCGCTATGGTGGAATGGTTTCAGGTGCCACTGCAGACATCACTGATACCGTCACGGTATTTGGTGAAAAGATTGGTGTTGCATTCCAATTAGCAGATGACATTATTGACATCGCTAGTGAGTCAAATCAATCAGGTAAAACGCCAGGCACAGATCTTCGCGAAGGCGTTCCAACTCTTGTTACTTTAAATGTGATGAAGTCAAGTGATCCAGCAGATTCCGATTTAAAGAGATTGCTAGCAGCACCTATTGAGGATGAACCAACTGTTCAGCAAGTCTTGATTGCCTTGCGCACTCACAAAGCACTTGATGAATCGCGCGAGCAGCTCAATCAAATTGCAAAGCAAGCACGTGGTGCGCTTGGTCCACTACCAATCAATGATGCAACTGGTGCTTTAATGTCGCTATGCGACGCTGTTATCGACCGCTCTGCTTGATTTAACAAGATCAAGTGCCAGAGTTGTCAGTGCAATCCAGATAATCAAGAACCCAGCCCAACGAGCTGTTGGCATATCTTCATGTCGAACCCAAACACCCACAGAGAATTGCAAAGTTGGAGTGATGTATTGAAGCAAGCCAATTGTTGTAAAGGGCAATCGGTTAGTCGAGCCATTAAATAGCAGCAATGGAATTGCTGTAACAGCACCTGCGCTCATGAGCAAAATGGTTAATCCCCAAGAATTGCCAAACTGGCCGGTGCCCTGATTACCTATATAAATCAGGTATGCCAGGTAGAAAAATGCAGAAATGAAGGTCTCAATGGCTAAGCCTTCAAGGGCTCCTAGCCCCAACTGCTTCTTGATTAATCCATAGCTGCCCCATGAAACTGCAAGGGTGAGCGCGATCCAAGGCAGTCGCCCATAATCAATAGTGAGAACAAGAACTCCAATAGATGCGATAGACACCGCAACCCATTGCAACGGTCGCATCTTTTCTTTCAATAGTAGTACGCCGAAACCAATAATGATGAGTGGGTTGATGTAGTAACCAAGAGATGCTTCAACTACGTGCCCGTTATTTGTTGCCCAGATATAGACAAGCCAGTTAATTGAAATCAAAACAGACGTTGCAAATAGTTTTGCAGCAACTTTAGGACGCTTCAACGTTGCAAGAGTGGATTTCAGTGCCTTAGTAGCGGCAAGAACAAAGAAACAAAAAACTAAAGTCCACACAGCACGGTGAGAAACAATTTCTAAGGGGTTGGCAGGTTCAAGCAAAGGCCAATACAAAGGGAATGCACCCCATAGCGAGTATGCGCTTACTCCGAATAAGAGGCCGAGCTTGTTTTTACTCAATTATCTAAAGTTCGTGAATTGAACTGCAAAGTCCCAGCCACCATCTTTAATCATGGCCATAGTTTCTTGAAGATCATCACGACTCTTGGAGGTGACACGTAGTTCATCACCTTGGATCTGAGTCTTTACAGATTTTGGACCCTCATCACGGACCATCTTGGCAATCTTCTTTGCATTCTCTGTTGAGATGCCTTCTTTCAATGGAGCGGCAATTTTATAGATCTTTCCTGACAACTGTGGTGCACCTGCGTCAAGGTGCTTTAGAGAAACGCCTCGCTTGATCATCTTGTCCTTAACAACATCTAGCGCTGCCTTAGCGCGCTCTTCTGTGTCTGCTTCAATCAATACTTTGTCGCCTTCTAGTTCAATCTTTGAACCAGTATTTTTAAAGTCAAAGCGGGTCTCAATCTCGCGCACCGCCTGATTTATAGCGTTCTCCAGCTCCATACGGTCGATCTTGGAGGTTACGTCGAAACTGCTATCTGCTGCCATTTTCTGGGCCCTTTCACTGGACTAAAGCGCGGTTTGTGCGCGCACGTGCCTAAGGTATCCTTTCCCTTCGCACTATCCATAATTGCCGCAGTACTTGTTCGACCTTGGCGGGTTGCCCGAGCGGCCAATGGGAGGGGACTGTAAATCCCCCGGCTCTGCCTTCGAAGGTTCAAATCCTTCACCCGCCACCAGTGTTCCGTGTTGCTACATCAACCGGCTAATATTTAAGCCAAACAGTTATCTGTGAATTAGCGCCACAAAGAACACCTTTGATCTTTACAGATTTCCCTTTTCCTTATTTCCACTTGATGATGTAAGTAGCGCCTGAAGGTGTTGCGATTGCCGTACGAGAAAAGGAATGATCGCGATCTCGAAGGTTCTCCCCGTAGTACACATGCGCTACAGCTTTCCCTGAAACGAGCAAGGTTAGAACTTCTCCTTTGCTTGAAACCAAGGTGATCTTAGGTGCCCCCGAAAGAGTCCAATACATACTAGTTCCATGAATGAATGCGGTCTCTTCAAATGGACAACCGGGAGGAGAGTACACAGTCGATAACGCACACTTCTTTAGTGATGCAACCACTGCACTCCGAGCACTATCTGTTATTGGATCACTGTTTATAGCTTTTGTCTTAGTTGGAGTTGGGGAAGCTGAAGGTGTTTTAATAGCTGTCGGCGTTGGGGAAGAAGTTTCAACCTCTGTTGTAATAGGTGTTGGTGTTGCCTCTTTAGCGGAGTTAGATGAAGTTAAATTCTTGTCAAAACTAAAACCACTCTTGATTTGAGGCCAAAAGGTTAAGACAACTATTGCAATAACAACAACAACGACTAGTTGTCCTGCCTTCCGCTTTTCACGAGCGGAGTAAGAGCGTTTGACCTTTGGTGGCTTAGGAGGTTTTGGCGGTTTCGGAGGCTTTGGTGTTTCAACAACTCGTGGCGACTCAGCAGGTTTTGCCTGCTTGGATGGTTCATTGGCGTGCTGGACTTGGCTAACCTCAGGCTCGGTAGGCACTTCTAATGCGATCTCTACTGGCTTCACCGGGATGATAATTTGAGGCTCTTCTATGCTCTCCGCCAACTCGACAGGAATTTCCGGATTCTTTTTTGCTGCATCTTCAAGAGATTTTGCAAGTAAAGCTTGCTCGCGGCGCCTGTCTTTCTCAATTGCTCTCTCTTTCCTTACTTGTTCCAGTTCACCCTTTTTAGTCTTGGCAAAGGAATTTAAACTGGCGCTCTGAACACGAACTTGTTTTTCAAGAAAACTCAGAGCTTTCTTTGATGCATCTTTCATTGCTTCAAGATCAACATCTTCTGTTTCAGCTGAGCCAACACCTAAGGAATTTTGAGAAGCAAATTCAATAGAAGTGAAATCTATCTTGGTTTTTTCTTCATCACTCAACATCCAGGGCAAAGTGGATTTCGCATTGATCTTTCTATCGCTTGTGGAAATCGATCTAGGTTCAAGGGGTTCTTCTTGACCTATAAAGTTCTCTCTCGTTTGCACGATCAATGTCTCTACGGTTTGCACAACGCGCTCATTGAAAACTGTTCTAAGCGAGCGAAGCAGTAGTTCTACAGCTTTGTCTCCAAAGGATTTAGCTTCTGCCATGACTAATCATTCTTAGCTACAAATTTCGAAATTTGAACCAATTCATGAGTATTTCGAGCAATTTGAAGAAGCGAGGAGATTAACTCTATCCAAATTCGAAATGAGATTAAGACTAGAAGATATCCAATCGCAATTAGAGGAATCAAAAAGAAGTAATCCTTCAATGACAGTAAACAGACGAGCACGCCAATTCCTGCTACTAGAGTGGCCCCAACTGTGAAAATCAAGTAGATAAATTTTAGAAACTTTAGCGAAACAAGATGCTCAAGTTTAAAGTCAAAAAGTGATGCTATGAAGTTCTTTTTTAGATTAGGTGAACCTGCCATTTTTTTCTCTCTCTTTAGTGGATGGGTTTATTTCTGTTTGCCAAGTTGGTCAATTACATACTTTGTAGATTTCTTAACAAAGTCTGCATTATTGGAATCACTACATTTATCAGTAGGTGGTTTCGAGGAGGGTCCACTCTTTGGACAATAACTGGAATGTGTCTTTGCCATGCTGAAATAGGATGCGAACGCTGCTGGAATGACTACTGCATAAAATTCTGGAATAGTCTTTAAAAGCAATTTGAAGGAAATGTTTGAACTGATATCAGCAACAAGGTCTTGTTTTTTATAATATGAAAACATAGGAATCACTTTTGGAGCCGGTAGTACATCATTAACAGCGTTTTTAGCTAACAACCCCCAGAATTTTTCACAATTTTTTTTGGTTACCTCTGCAGCCCAAGCACATAAGAAAAGAAGATCGTTAGCATCCTTACCCACGCGAGAATCTTCCAACGCCTCAAGATAGGCCATGAGACCTGTTTTTGGATTACCTGGATTTGCCAAAGTGATTGCAGCAAGAATTCTATTCTTTAGCTCGGGGGGAGTTGAGGGTTTCTCTAGAGATGTAACTAGATAGTGAACTGCATAGGCACCTTGAGAGTAACCTGCCAAAATAAATTTGGTATCCGATTCACACCGTTTAATGTAAGACATAAACAAGTTGGTAAGTGCTATTGGAGCTACGTTACGTACTTCATTAACGTATTCTTCATTTAACCCAACTCCTACGGCTTTATAACTAGCAGCATCCGGATAGTTTGACTCAAGGTTTCCAACAAATGCTGGAATCTTTTTTAATTCACTCAACAGAGAAGCAAGTTCGGGACCAAAGACTCCAACATCAGAACCTGGTTGAAGTTTCTGTCCAGAACCACGCATTCCAAGGAAAACATACTTTGGGCAAATTCTCAGTTCACTCACAGCTGTCTGTGACGGCGAAGAAGAAGCACTCGTGGGGCTAACGTAGGTTGAGAATCCCATCACTAAAATCAACGCGATTAACGGAGAAATTCGTTTCCTCATATTCTGAGCATAGATGCGCGCGAGCATTTGGGGAAGGGTCGGGAGCGGTTGCGCCTTCGATTTAACTCATTCGACTCTTCAAATCGACCTTGGCGGGTTGCCCGAGCGGCCAATGGGAGGGGACTGTAAATCCCCCGGCTCTGCCTTCGCAGGTTCAAATCCTTCACCCGCCAC
>Ga0214162_1000055_pt1 | contig 23566 bp, 23 predicted proteins | sample LakMenepilimnion_3_FD_153000 | JGI IMG/M metagenome (GOLD analysis project Ga0214162, IMG submission 153000) | Freshwater microbial communities from Lake Mendota, WI - Practice 20APR2010 epilimnion v5 | ecosystem: Environmental > Aquatic > Freshwater > Lake > Epilimnion/Euphotic zone | place...
ACTGCGATTAACCTGCGCCTTTGGCTTGGCATCATCCTTGTAAATTGCAGGAATAGAGCCAAGTAATCCCTTCTGGAAATCTTCAAATGCCTGCAGAACTTCGCGCTTTGTATTCATTACAAAGGGCCCCATCCATGCAACAGGTTCTTTAATAGGCGCACCACCGAGAATAAATAGTTCAAGCTCTGGAGAACGCGCTTCTTGCTGATTAGCAGCGCGCACAACAATTGTGTCGCCCTCGCCAAAGACTGCTAACTGACCCATCTGTACTGGACGCGCTTCATCTCCAACAAAACCATGACCTGCCATTGTGTACACAAGTGCGTTGTAATCCTTGCGCCATGGCAAACGTAATTCAGCCCCAGCTGCAACGGTTGCATGCAACAAAGTAATTGGTGTTTGCGTTGAACCAGGACCAAAGTGCCCATCAACTTCACCGGCAATTACTCGCAACAATGAACCGCCATCTGCCGATGACAACAACGCAACATCTTTTGCACGCACATCTTGATATGCAGGAGGCGACCACTTCTTTGCAGCCGGCAAGTTAACCCACAACTGGAATCCGTGGAACAAACCACCGGACATAACCAAACTCTCTGGGGGAGTTTCAATGTGCAAAATTCCAGCACCAGCTGTCATCCATTGCGTATCTCCATTTGAAATCGTTCCACCACCACCATTGTTATCTTGGTGATCAAAGATTCCATCGATAATGTAGGTAACAGTTTCAAATCCACGGTGCGGGTGCCAAGGCGTTCCTTTTGGTTCACCTGGTGCGTATTCAACTTCACCCATTTGATCTAAGTGAATGAATGGATCAAGTTCTGCCATATCAACACCGGCAAATGCACGACGAACTGGAAATCCTTCACCTTCGAAACCTTGAGGCGCAGTAGTAATGCTCTTCACCTTGCGCGCACGCCCACCAGTAACTTCGTTCACGCGAGGCAAAACGGTGATGTCGTTGACAGTTACTGCAGGCATTGGGTTCTCCTTAGTTCAGGATCCAAGGTTAGTTGAACATTCAACTACCTGCAACCTGGGCGCTTTCCTTGCAAAGACATTCTCGAAATCCAGGGCCTCTATGCAGTTTGTATGCCTGCACAACCCTAAGCGCTTAAGACAAAGAAACGATTTCTTAGAATGCTTTACTTCGAAAAGCTTCCCTACGTTGTGCTTACAGCGCTTTGAGCGCAGAGACAACCTTAGTTAGCGAAGCCTTTGCATCGCCGAAAAGCAGCATTGTCTTTGGATCGTATAGAAGTTCATTTTCGATACCAGCAAATCCTGGGCGCATAGAACGCTTCAAGAAGATGATGTTGGCAGCGTGATTAACTTCCAAGATAGGCATTCCGTAAATTGGGCACCCTGGTGTTGTTTGCGCGGCAGGATTTACAACATCGTTTGCACCAATAACGATTGCAACATCTGTTTGACCAAAAGTTGGATTAACTTCATCCATTTCTTGCAATTGATCATAAGGAACATTTGCTTCTGCAAGCAAGACGTTCATGTGTCCTGGCATGCGACCTGCAACTGGGTGAATACCGTATGCAACATCGATGCCTTTTGAAATCATCAAGTCAGCTAATTCACGAACTGTGTGTTGCGCTTGTGCAACAGCTAGTCCAAATCCTGGAACAATTACAACGCGACGTGCGTAGTTGAGCAAGATTGCAACATCATCAGGTGATCCTGAACGCACTGGGCGTTCTTCACCGGCTGCTGCAACATCTTGTGGCTTTGCAGTAAATGCACCGAACAATGTGCCAAACAATGAACGTCCCATTGCCTCAGCCATCAAACGAGTCAAGATTGTTCCTGATGCACCAACAAGTGTTCCGGCAATGATCAACAAGGTTGAATCAAGTACATAACCACTTGCAGCCACTGTTAAACCAGTAAATGCATTAAGCAATGAGATAACAATTGGAACATCTGCGCCACCAACAGGCAGTACGAACAAAATTCCGAATAACAGCGACAGGGCAGCCAAAACCAAGAGCGGAGTTGTTCCAAGTGCGGTTACAACCCAGCCACCAACACCAAGAACTGAAGCCAAAGTCGCGGCAATAACAAAGCGGCCCGCTGGGAAAATCACTGGGCGAGTAGTCATTAACTCTTGCAACTTCATGAAGGTGATGATCGATCCACTAAATGAAACGCATCCAACAATTACCGTAAATACTGTGAACACAACTTCGGCTGTGGTTGCCTGATCTCCAAGATTTAAGTATTCAACAATCGCTACCAAGGCTGCTGCGCCACCACCCACACCATTAAATAGTGCAACAAGTTGTGGCATCTGGGTCATTTGGACCTTGCGAGCAGCAGGCACTCCGATTACAAGTCCAATTGCGATTGCTCCGAGAATCCATCCTAGATTGTTTAGTGGAAGAGATGAGCTTTCATTGGAGTAGAAGAAGACAACCAAAGTTGCCAATCCAGCACCAAATGCACCAATCAAGTTTCCACGTCGTGCAGTCTTTGGATGAGATAAACCCTTTAGGGCAAGGATGAAAGCGATACCTGCAGCTAGCCCAATAAGGTCATATACCGTGCGGCTCATTTTTTATTTCCTTTGAACATCTCAAGCATTCGGTCGGTAACAACAAACCCGCCCACCATGTTGATAGTTGCCAGAATAATCGCTGCAACAGAAAGGCCTAACTCCAAATTTGTTTTACTGTGATCGGCCACGATAATCGCGCCAACCAAAATAACTCCGTGAATCGCATTGGCACCTGACATCAAGGGCGTGTGCAAGGTCGATGACACTTTAGAAACTACCTCAAAGCCAACGAAGACAGAGAGTACGAAAATCGAAACAATCGCCATTGGTTCCATTACTGAGCTCCTCTTCGTGATCCACCATGTGTTACCGCGGCACCGTTGATAATTTCATCATCGAAATCCAGATTAAATGCAACCTTTGCATCATCCTTTGCAGGAACAGTAAACAGAGACAATAGATTTACAACGTTTCTTGAGTACAAGAAAGATGCGTGGAATGGAAGTTGGCTAGGTACATCTTTTCCACCCCAGATTCGAACCCCACCAGATGTTTCAACAATCTCACCAGGCTTTGATCCTTCAACATTGCCGCCTGTTTCTGCAGCTAAGTCAACAATGATTGTTCCTGGAGCCATTGAATCCACCATTGCTTGCGTCATTAATCGAGGAGCTTGTCGACCTGGGACGGCGGCAGTTGTAATCACAACATGAGATTTTGCGATGTACGGTGTCAAAAGTTCGCGTTGCTTTGCAGCACGATCTTCTGTCATTTCGCGCGCGTATCCGCCAGCACCTTCTAGCGCTTCGAGTTCTAACTGAATAAATGTTGCACCCATAGAACGAACTTCATCAGCAGATGCTGGACGAACATCGTATGCCGAAACTACTGCGCCTAAGCGTCGTGATGTTGCAATTGCTTGCAGCCCTGCAACACCTGCGCCAAGAACTAATACTTGTGCGGGTGTAACAGTTCCTGCAGCGGTCATCAACATTGGGAAAAATCGTGGAGAAAGTTCTGCGCCAACAACTGCAGCGCGATATCCGGCACACAATGCTTGTGAAGTTAAGGCATCCATTGACTGTGCACGTGAAATACGTGGAACTAGTTCGAGTGAAAATGCTGTGACACCCGCAGTTGCTGCAGCTTCAATTGAATCAATTGCTGTAACTGGGGACAAAAATGAAATTGTGATTGCACCTTTTTTCAAGGTTGCCATTTGCTTAGCGGTCAATGGCTGAACAGAAAGAACTACATCTGCATCTGCAAGGACATCGCCTTGTTTGACTGTGGCACCAGCTGCTGTGAAATCAGCATCAGTTGCTTGCGAATGAGCACCCGCACCAGATTCGATAACTACATCGAGTCCTAGTCGAGTTAACTTATTGATGATGTCTGGAACAAGCGCTACACGCTTCTCTCCAGCTTTAATTTCCTTCGGAACGGCTACGCGCATGTGCCAAATATTAGTGGGTGGAACCCTTCAAGTCACCTTTTATTAGGTGGTACAGGATTGCTTGAATAGTTGTTCTGCGGTGATAGGCCTCTCTCCATACGACAGAACGTGGTCCATCAATTACAGATGCTTCCACTTCTTCACCGCGGTGAGCAGGTAAACAATGCATGAACACCGAGTCCTTGCTTGTCAGTTTCATTAGATTTTCAGTCACCGCAAATGGCGAGAGGGCTGGCACTTTTTCCGCTCGGTCAGCTTCTGAATCGCCCATTGACATCCACACATCGGTATACAAAACAGATGCATCTTTGGCTGCAGCTTCAGGATCATGAGTAACTTCCACTTTTCCACCATTGTGCGATGCAATATTTTTTGCAACTGCTACGACAACAGGATCTGGTGCCCACTTACCGCTAGGTGTTGCAGCAACAACATGTGCACCCATGATTGCACCCATAAGCAACCATGCATGAGACATATTGTTTCCATCACCAAGGTAGACAAACTTACGACCCGAAATATCAGTTCCAAATCTTTCGCGGATTGTTAACCAGTCAGCAAGCAACTGTGTTGGATGATCATTATCAGTTAACGCGTTGATAACTGGAATTGATGCATTAGCACCAAGTTCATCAACATCGGCTTGTGCAAATGTGCGAACAATTAATGCACTGCAGTAGCCGCTGATTATTTTCGCAGTGTCTGCAATGGTTTCGCCCCGCCCCAATTGCAACTCATCGCCACGGATAAAGATTGGGGTTCCACCAAGGTGGGCAACAGCTGTTTCAGATGACAGTCGGGTACGAGTTGAAGGCTTTGTCATGTAAATAGCAACGGACTTATGCGCCAGTGCGGTGCTAGAGCGCAGTGGATTCTCAGCAAATTCAGCAGCGGTCGATAGCAATAGTTCTACATCTGCGCGACTCAAGTGCTCGGTTCGTAGTAAGTCCTTCATTTGTGAATTCTACCCGTATTTTTCAGGCGCTCAAAGGTATTCTTATCCACCTCATGGGCCTCTTTAAGAAAATCGGAACAGACGGTGATACCGATCTACTGACCCGACCATCTGAAGAGCTACTCGAAGATGATGGTGGACATGATCGATTCGCTCATTATGTGAAGAAAGAGAAGATCACCGAATCTGCTGTTACCGGCAAATCAGTAAAAGCTCTGTGTGGGAAGAAATGGATCCCGTCACGCGATCCTGAAAAGTACCCAATCTGTCCAACCTGCAAGGAAATTTTTGCAGGATTGAAATCAGCGCCCGAAGATAAACCGACATCCGAAGATAAATGAGAATGAAGCGCAGGCTTGGCTTCACACTTTCTGTACTTTTACTTGTCACATTAATTACACAACCACTACAAGCGGCCGATAAAGAGCCACGAAAGATTTTGTCAGGGTGGATTCCTTATTATTCGGTCAAAACAGTTTTGCCTTTAGTCCGCAAACTTCCTTCAGCTACGCCAAATGTTGCTGGCCAACCATCGGTCTGCGATGCATCGCAATACGGACCAGTTGAAAATCAAGCGATCGAAAGTTCATATCTCTTTACAAACAAGGATTTAATGAAAGAGGTTATGCCTTTTTGGTACAGCATAAAAAGCCCAACAGTCATTAGAGATGATTATGTAAGCGGAAACCCTTCATGGCCAATAGCCGACACTGTGTGTTTGATGCGCCGAGCTGGTTTACAAGTTATTCCAACAATGACCGATGGCACCGCCAAACTTGTTCTTTCTGAGTACTTGGCTAATCCTGCAACCCGCACAACAATTGTGAAAACTATTGTTGATTTAGTAATCAAGAACAATTTTGATGGCATTGATCTTGATTACGAAGGTTTTGCATTTGTTGATGGAAATACAACCTGGAGTAAAACTGCTCCTCGTTGGGTTGCTTTGGTAAAAGAGTTAAGTGTGGCTTTGCACGCACAAAACAAGTTGCTATCGGTTTCAACACCATATGTGTATGACCCAAAAGAGAAGCAAAAAGGTTATTTTGTTTATGCATGGGCAGATATAGCAAGCAGTATCGATCGCTTGAGAATCATGACTTATGACTATTCTGTTTCTAGACCAGGACCTATGGGTCCCTTGTCATGGACTGAAAAAACTATTAAGTATGCAATCAGCGTTATGTCACCATCAAAGGTATATGTGGGTTTGCCTGGATATGGGCGTGACTGGATTACATCTGTCAATGGCAAGTGTCCAACATCCGCGCCCCCCGGAATAAAAGCTGGAGCAAAAGCTGCAACATTTAAAATGAATTATGCAGCGGCTAAGGCTGTAATTGACGGTGCGGTTCCAACTTTTAATGAGCAATACAGTGAAGCCACATACAGCTATACCCAGAGCTATAACGGATTAACTGCAGCAGGTGCATCAACCGCTTGCACTGTAAATCGAACCGTTTGGTATCAAAATGCTCGCAGCTATGCAGATCGAATGGCACTAGTCGCAAAGTATCGTCTCGGCGGTGCTGCGATGTGGACATTAGGCATGGAAGAAATAGCGGCAACAAATGAGATTCGCACTGCAGCCCTTGCTATTGCACCAGATCGCGTAGTAAACACAATCTCATTAGAAAACGTAACTGATGGTTCGATTAGTTATGGAAGCATAATCACAGTTAATGGACTGCTCACCTTGAAAGATAAAACACCGATTGCAGGGCTTAATGTTTCACTTGAAATCAAGCGCCCTAATGAGACTGCGTGGACAAAGATTGCAGATCTAATCACAGCAGCCGATGGAACCGTCACATCTCAAATAACTTTAGGCGCTAATGCTTCAATCCAGTTATCAACTGTTGGAACGTGGGAGCGGGCTGCATCGGTGAGCGCAGAAGAAAAGATTTCAGTTAAGAACCTTCTGCAAATAGATCGCCCAGTATCAGCAGCAAAAGGTTCTGTATTTACAGTTAAGGCGCAGCTACTGCCTAAGTTAGAGGGTAAGACCGCGAATCTGCAGAAAAATGTAAATGGAAGGTGGCAAAATGTTGGTGTGGCATCCACATCAGATGCCAACGGTGTATTCACATTTACTTCGACTGAAACTAAACGGGGAGTGGTGACATTGCGAGTGCAAGTTATCGGCGACATAGCCTCATCTCCATTTGCGATTGTGATTCGGTAATCATGGTCAAGATCAAAGACAAGATCGAAGAAGAGTTACAAGCAATCTTTAGTGGAGATGTTCCGTGGATAACTATCGTGTGGGACGATCCAGTAAATTTAATGACCTATGTGACATATGTATTGATGGAATTATTTGGATATAACAAAGAAAAAGCGCATGAACTAATGATGAAGGTTCATACCGAAGGTAAAGCTGTTGTTTCAAGTGGCAGTCGTGAAGAGATGGAACATGATGTGGCACGGTTACACGAATACGGATTGTGGGCAACTCTGCAGCGCGGTGATCAAGCGATATGACAGAAAACGAGCACGGGTTTTTCCGACACGGAGATAACGCCTACTTAGCTAATTTTTCCGAGGCTGAACGTGAAGTTCTGACTAATTTAGTAGAACAAATAATTGAATTACTTGCTGAACGAGTTGATCATGACAGCGATGATCCGCTGGCTGCGATGGTTGGAATAACTATGCACGACACACCACCTGATGATGAAGTGCTACTGCGCTTGTTACCTAATGCATATGCAGATCAAGTTGATGCATCTGAATTTCGCAGATATACCGAATCAACATTGCGCCAAAAGAAGCAGGCACATGCGATGGCTATGCGAATGCATCTAAAGAGTGCAATAGATGGAATAGTTGAAGTTGATCATGATGGTGCAAATGCTTGGCTTGGCGCAATGAATGATGTGCGTCTTGCACTTGGAGTTCGTTTGAAAGTTGAAGAAAACACGCAACAAGATTTGGAATTATTGGCCCCAGATGACCCGATGCGTGGGGTGTATGCGGTGTATAGCTGGCTTGGCTGGCTGCAAGAAAGTTTGATTTCTGCCCTTATGGATGAAACTGAATAGTTGTCCGGCCGATAAAACAATAGGCGCAAGGTAGGCTAGCCCCGTGAGTGATGCCCCAATTGGAATATTTGATTCAGGTGTAGGCGGTCTAACCGTTGCACGTGCAATCTTGGATCAACTTCCTAATGAATCCACTCTTTATATTGGTGACACAGCACGTGGTCCGTATGGTCCACGCCCTTTAGCCGAAGTTCGCGAATTTGCTCTTGAAACAATGGATTTCCTTGTTGAACAAGGTGTTAAAGCAATTGTGATCGCTTGCAACACTGCCTCCGCTGCAATGTTACGTGATGCGCGTGAACGGTATTCAGTGCCGGTGATTGAAGTTATTCAACCTGCAGTTCGTCGCGCGGTTGCTGCTACCCGAACAGGAAACATTGGAGTCATCGGAACCCGTGCAACTATTGATTCAAAAGCATACGTAGATGCATTTGCAGCAGCACCTCAACTAAAGATCACTTCGATTGCCTGCCCGTTATTTGTTGAATATGTTGAACGTGGCGAAACATCAGGTACTGAAATCACTAAGGTTGCGCGCGAATACTTAGCATCAGTTATGGATGCAAAGGTTGACACTTTGGTATTGGGTTGTACTCACTATCCATTGTTAACCGGCGTTATCTCCTATGTAATGGGCGAAGGTGTCACCCTGGTATCGAGTGCAGAAGAGACAGCAAAAGATTTGTATCGCACATTGGTTGAAAATGGCTTGTTACGCGCACAGTCATCAACCCCAGCTACACATAGATTCTTAGCAACCGGTGATGCAAAGGCTTTTGAAACCTTGGCTCGACGTTTTCTAGGTCCCGAGGTCACCCAAGTCGAACACCAAGCGCTATAAAAAACTAGGAGCTATACATGGCACGCAATGACGGACGCGCAGTTAATGATCTGCGCGAAATCAAATTTACTCGCGGTTGGTTAGATCATGCCGAAGGTTCGGTCTTAGTTGAATTCGGCAAGACTCGTGTTTTGTGTGTTGCATCTTTTACACCTGGCGTTCCACGTTGGTTAAAAGACACTGGTAACGGATGGGTTACATCCGAGTATTCAATGTTGCCTCGCGCTACGCATACACGTTCAGATCGTGAAAGCGTTAAAGGAAAGCTTGGCGGTCGCACACAAGAGATTTCACGTTTAGTTGGCCGTTCTTTACGCGCAGTTGTTAATATGAAAGAACTTGGCGAAAACACAATTGTTATTGACTGTGATGTTTTGCAAGCAGACGGTGGAACTCGGACTGCAGCAATCACCGGCGCATATGTTGCACTTGCTGATGCAATTTCATGGGCAAAGGCCCAAGGACACATCAAAGCTGATGCAAAACCTCTGAATGATTCTGTTGCAGCGGTAAGTGTTGGAATCATTGATGGTGTTCCAATGCTTGACCTTTGTTATGAAGAAGATGTTCGAGCAGGCACAGATATGAATGTTGTTGTCGCCGGTGATGGACGTTTCATCGAAGTTCAAGGAACTGCTGAAGGTGAACCTTTTGATCGCGCATTGTTGAATCAACTTCTTGATTTAGCTGTTGCAGGATGTTCAACACTCAACCAGTTACAGAAAGATGTTCTTGCTAAGTAATGTCTCACAAACTTGTTTTAGCAACACGTAATCAAGGAAAGATCACTGAGTTTCGACGCATTCTGGATGCATTAGCGCCAGGTGCTATCGAACTTATTGGCGTTGATCAGTTTCCAGATTTAGTTGATGTTGAAGAAACAGGATCAACATTTGAAGAAAATTCTTTGCTCAAGGCGCGTTACACAAGCCAAGCAACTGGTTTGCCAGCGATCGCTGATGATTCAGGATTATGTGTGGATGCCTTACAGGGTGATCCAGGAATATTTTCTGCACGATGGGCGGGCGAGCATGGCAATGACCGTGCAAATCTGGAGAAAGTTTTGGATCAACTCAAAGATGTTCCAGACGATAAGCGCACTGCACACTTCATGTGTGTGGCTTCTCTTGTACTTCCGGATGGTCGCCAACAGGTTGCCGAAGGTCGTTTTGATGGTCATATTCTGCGCGCCCCTGTTGGTGAGAATGGATTTGGCTACGACCCGATTTTCCAGCCAGCCGGCATGTCCATCTCCTCTGCGCAAATGAGCGCGGAAGAAAAGGATTTAGCCAGTCACCGCGGAAAATCACTACGTGCATTAGCGCCCCATGTCATCCATTTGCTTGCGAGCCTGAGGTAACCTTTACCTATCGCAGCGCGTTAATTACGTGCTTATAGCAATCCAAGGAGTTCGAAGTGGCCGTTAAGAAGACCGCAAAGAAAGCAGCAAAGAAGTCTCCTGCAAAGAAGACAGCTGCAAAGAAGTCGCCAGCTAAGAAAGCTGTAGCGAAAAAGAAGACAACCAAGAAAGCAGTTGCGAAGAAGACAGCAAAAAAAGCTGTAGCTAAGAAAACTGCAACTAAGCGTGTTGTAAAGAAGACAGCAAAGAAAGCTGTAGCCAAAAAAGTTGTTAAGAAAACCGCTAAGAAGGCTCCTGCGAAGCGCGTTGTTAAGAAAGCAACAACAACTCGCGTTTCTTCTGCGCCAGCAGCGGTAGTTACCCCACCACGCCCAGCAGCACCGGTTGCATCACCTAAGCCAGTTGCAGCACCAAAGGCATCAACATCAAGCCGCACAGCATGGATCGTAATTATTGGTATTGCAGCGTTGGTTGCAATTGTTTGGTCTCAGTCATCTGGAACAAGTGATGATGATGCAGCTCCAACACCAACGATGTCAGAATCTGCTGAACCAAGTGCCTCAGCAGAACCATCTGCAACAGAGTCAACAGGTGTAGCCGTAACAGCAGTAGAAGCCCCAACAAAGTTTGTTGCTTTAAACAGCACAGATGGATTGAAGCTTCGTTGGATTGCACCAACAGCGGTCGATGGTTTAACTGGATATAACGTTGAAATTCGTGCAAACGGAGCAGGCGATTGGACAGTTATTGCAACTGTTCCAGCAGATCAGCTAACTCAGAATGTTACAAAGGCAAGTGATTCAGGATGGACTCAGTTCCGTGTTTCATCTGTGTACTCAGATGGACAGACTGCATCAGCTACAGCTTTTGGAATTCCAGGAGAGTTCAAGTAAATCTAGAAAAAATTAGCGTAATAAAAAATCCCTCACCAGATTGGTGGGGGATTTTTGTGCCCATTTCAAAGTTTTCTACAGTTGTGTGGTTATTGCATCTACATATGCACGAACGCCAGCAGGAACAAGGTGGACTCCATCTGGAGCGAAGTATTCAGGATGCCCATTAGAAATTGCTGCCCAATCAACTAAGTAAGCACCATACGTAGCTGCATATTGTGCAATAAGCGCATTGTTGTCATCTCGCCAAGCACGCGGAACAGCGGTATTGACGACAACAATTCGCGGTTGATCTTTAATTTCTTCAAAAATAGCAGCAACTTGTTCTTCGGTTAGTTTGTTATTGTTGCCTAGATTCAAAACAATAGTTGAAGCATTCATATTTTGTTTGTCATTAGTAATTACTTCTAAAAGCTCAGTTGCCTGTCGACCCACACGGGCATTAATTAATCCAATTGGCTGACGGTTGTCTAATTCAAAGCGAATTCCGAGAATTACAGAGTCACCTGTTACCCATAGACCAGGATTACTTGCATCTACTGGAACAGCAGGGACAGGTGTTTCCAACTGCTTCTTCAATTCAGTTAATTGCTTATCACTCTTAGCTATTGCATTGCTTGCAACAGTTCCCGTCATCCCAATGAGTGACACAACAATGAGCAAAACACCAGCTTTTTGACGCAATTGCACACGCTTAGTTCGGTACTTCATTCCCTTGAACCAGTAATCAATTAATCCGGTACGCACCGGAAGTTCCACTAAACGTAATGAGATATCTGCCAAGGCAAAGACAATTAGCACTCGTAATGCGTATAAAGCCCATTCCGAACCTTCGAGATCATAATCTGGGCGGGTAACTTGAAAAACTACCCAGTGCCACAGATAAATTGCATAAGAGCGTTCGCCAATCCAAACAAATGGTTTGCTGCTTAAGATAGGCGCGAAACGTGATGCTGGATGAACGATTGAAGTAAGAATTGCGCAGCCACATAGTCCGGCTAAAGGGAAAGCAATTTTGTACAACGTTGGGTCGCTTTCATCAATAAAAAGAAAAGCAGCAATGATTCCTAAGAATCCAACAATTCCAATTCCATCAATAAAATCTTGCGCCTTACGAGTTACCGTTTCCTGCAGATTCTGTGGAATCCAGCTGACGGCAAGTGCGGCACCTAGAAATAAACCAATGCTGTGGGTGTCTGTTCCAAAGTACACATGACTAACCTTTGAAGTGCTAGCTGCATCAATCTGAAGTGAAACTACGAGCAAAGCAATACCTGAAAAGGCAGCGATCAGCAGAGCAGCACCAGGGATTTTGTTCTTTCCAAAATAACGCAGCACTAATAACAAAATCAGTGGCCACACCAGGTAGAACTGGGCTTCTACCCCTAAAGACCAGGTATGTTGCAGCAGGGGTGGGCGCCCGATTGCTTCAAAGTAATCTGTTTCACGGAAAACTAACCACCAATTCATTCCGCCAAATAGAGCGAAGGGGGTATCGCCCAAGAATCGGCGCATCGTATCTGGGGCCCAAAAACCAACAACAATAGTTGTTGTGATGATCATGAATACAAGTGGAGGCAGTAGTCGACGGATACGGGCGACATAGAAAGCGCGTAAATCCAAACCACCACTTCGTTGAATTGAATCCAGCAGCAAACGAGTAATTACATAACCAGAGATTACAAAGAAAAGATCAACGCCCAAGAAACCGCCTGGAATCCAATTAAATCCCAGGTGATACAGCATCACCGCAATGACTGCGACAGCGCGCAAACCATCAATGGCAGGTATATATCGGATACTTCGTTCAGTGGCCATGAATAATTAACTCCTACGAAGTAACGCTGCTTTAAATAGCGATGAGCTATCTAGCGCTTTGCAGATTTCTTTGCAGCGTTCTTCTTTGCGGGAGCTTTCTTAGCTGACTTCTTTACAACTTTGTTCGGCGCAGCTAAGGCAGGACGAGTGCGTTGGCTTGAAACCTTAAGAGGCCCTGGATTAATCAACGTGTCATCTGCATTGAGATTATCAAGAACTGTTTTTTGTAGCTCTTCTAATCTCTGGAATGCACCATCTAGGCGGTTTCGAGATTGTTGAATTGCAGACTCTGCTGCATCTAGTGATTGTTTCTGAATTCTATAGAGACGTTCTGCTTCAGAGATGACACCTGAAAGCCACTGACGGTATCCAGTAACTTCAGTTGTTGCATCAGTAATGATGCGTTCACCTTCGCGGCGAGCAGCGGTAGCAATCGCAGAAATTTCTCGCTTCTTGCTCTCGATTAGCGCCTCTGCTTCAGATTCTGCAACTGCAATCTTTTCTTCTGCTTCTGCTTCTGCAGCTTGGATGTATTTGCGACCACGGGTTTCGGCACCTGAAAGAATTGTGCGAGCCTTTGCATCAGCTGCCTCTAACTCTTCCTTTGTTGCGCGGGTAGTTTCTGATACCAAGCGAGTTGCTGCAACCTGCGCTTTGCTCTCACGCGCTTGGGCAGATTTGATCATTGACATCGCTGTTTCAGTTGCAAGAATTTCAAACTCTTCTTTGGTCAAGCCGGTGATGTCACGGCGAGATTTCAAATCCGCAATCTGTGCTTCAAGTTCACGAATGCGATCAACAGAAGAAGGCAGGTTAGTGCTCTCTTCTTCAGTGAAGCCCACCCAATTAAGGAAGTTCTTCTTCTTCGCCATCATGCACCTCGCTGCTCAATTCATACCTGATTGAAAACCCTGTGTAGAGATGGCTTAGGTTAGAGCAATCACCTATTTACTGTAAATCGCCACCGAGATCGCTATGTACTGACTGATCCACGCAGCAAGCACAAATATATGGAAGAGCTCGTGGAAGCCGAAGTATTTCGCCTCACGACCAGGACGCTTGAGGGCGTAAAAGATGGCACCAACTGAATAGAACAATCCGCCAATCGCAATTGGAAGTAGCACCCACAAACCACCCGCTCGATACAGGGCTGGAGTATAAAAAACAGCAACCCACCCCAACGCCAAGTAATTGGCAACATAGAGCCAGCGAGGCGCGCTAATCCAGAAGATACGAATTGCTACACCCAAGGCCGCACCGATCCATACAACAGACAACAAGATTGTTCTATCGCGTCCTTCGAGTAAGGCAACTGCAAAGGGTGTGTATGAACCCGCAATCAATAAATTAATATTTGCATGATCCCAACGACGCCACATCATTTTCTTTTTTGGAACCCATGGGACGCGATGATAAATCGCTGAAACGCTAAACAACATAATCGAAGTTACAGAAAAGATAGCCACAGCAAATTTCAGAGACTCTTTGCTTAACAAGAATAAAACAAGTGAAGCAATCATGACCGCCGGCGTTGCCCCTAGGTGAAACCAGCCTCTTAACTTGGGAGGTGTAATTGGCTTTGGTGGAGTTATCGGGGCCTGGCTCATACAGACCAGCCTATTGCAATTAATTCAAAGTAAGCGTGGACAAACTCCAAGAGCACTGCCAAACTTCGCTCATGACACATAGATCACCCATATTTGAAATCAGCGATGTTTACATCGACCAAGAAGCAGCTCTTAGTCCAATGGGTTGCACCTACCTTGGAAATGGACTCAATCAAGACAAACTTGATGACTTTTCTATTGCAGCAGCCGAAGTAAGCGCGAACTTAACTCGTGAAACTTTGAAGAAATTGTCTGCAATGCAACCAATCGATGAGATTGATCGGATTGCAAAGGCGGTAATGACCGAACGTCTTGAATCCGGCCTTGCATTGCATGACAGTCAAGAAGGATTTGTACTGTGGAATGTTTTGACATCACCACCATCAAATGTGCGTTCTATCTTCGAACTGATGCCAAAGAACTCCGCGCAGGATTTCGACAATATTGCCAGGCGCTTAGCAGCGGTAGATGCTGCATACAGCTCTTGGTGCGAAACAATCATGACAGTTGCAAAGAGTGGAAAAACCACTGCACAGCGTCAAGTTAAAGGCGTAATTGAACAATTAGATAGTTATGCCAATGGTGGATACAGCGCCATGTGTAAGAACTTTGATTCCGATGGCAAGTATCCAGCAATGCATGAAGCCGCAAAATTGGCTGAAGCAGCATCTGCAAAGACCGCTACATTCTTGCGTGAACAGTACTTACCAATCGCAACACCACATGATGCAGTTGGTGCAGATCGTTATGCGGTGTGGGCACGTTATTTCACTGGTGCTCAACTAGATCTTCCAGCAACATATGAATGGGGCAAGCAGGAACTTAAAGCAATTAACGATCGCATGTGGGAGCTGGCAAAGGTAATTAACCCACAAGCAAAGACCCTTCGTGAAGTTGCTGACACTCTTGATAACGACCCTAAGTACAAAGTTGTTGGTCCAGAAAATGTCGTTAAGTATCTTCAAGATTTCACTGATGCAGCGATGAAGCGCATGAATGGTGAGTTCTTTGAAATTGATCCACGGATTGCAATTTGCGAAGCTCGCTTGGCACCAGAAGGCAGCGCATCTGCGCCGTATTACAACCCACCATCAGAGGATCTTTCTCGTCCAGGAACAACATGGATTCCAATGTTGGGTAAAAATGAAGTCAGCAATTGGCATCTTGTTTCAACCTGGTATCACGAAGCGGTTCCGGGTCACCATTTGCAGGTCGGAACAGCTACAGTTGAAAAGGATCGCCTGACTCGTTTCCAACGCACATCTGCGTGGATCAGCGGTTACGGTGAAGGCTGGGCTTTGTATGCAGAGCGATTCATGAATGAACTTGGCGCATTTGATGAGCCAGGAATCGAAATGGGTTATCTCTCTGCGCAAGCATTGCGTGCTGCACGAATTGTTGTAGATATTGGAATGCACCTTGGTTACACAGATGACAACGGTGTTGTATGGAACGCTGAGAGCTCACGCAAGTTGCTCAACGAGCAAGCACTTCTTGATGAGGATCATTCACGCAGCGAAACCGATCGCTACCTTGGATGGCCAGGACAAGCGATTTCCTACAAGGTCGGCGAGCGAGTGTGGATGTCAGCTCGTGAGGAAGCCAGGGGCCGACTTGGGGCAAACTTTGATATGAAGAAGTTCCACAGCTATGCCTTAAAGCTGGGTCCTATGGGTCTTGACCCATTTGCAGCAGAATTGGCGTCGTGGCAAGGACAGTAAATTTGCGGCAGGGACAGTAAGTTACTAAATAGTAGGTTTTGAAGTGGGGCGATTTCCGGTCAGCGCATCGGAAGTTGCCCCAATTTCATGCGTATTTCCCAAAAAAAAAAAGTAAAAAAACTCAAAAATTTCCCATCTAGTTGCTGTAATTCGGTCCCGTTTGGTTCACAATAAACCTTGTCGGAGGTCAAAGGTGTTCCTCGAGGATTCCTTATGGCCGATGAATTCAGAGGCCAAGGGGCCTCTCCACATGATCCTCATGGAGGCATAATTCAATGCAACTAGACAGCAACCAATGGAACCTGGTCTATAACGTATTCTCGTTTGGACTAGTTTCAATGCTCGCTTGCACCATTTACACACTCGTTTCACAGCAGCGTGTATTGGCGAAGTACCGTAACGCCCTTGTAATGTCATCGATGGTTACATTCATCGCTGGATACCACTACCTACGTATTTTTGATTCATTCAAGCACGCTTCAGAAAACGGCATGGTTAAGCTTGATGGATCTCAGGATGCATTCAACGAGGCATACCGTTACGTTGACTGGCTTCTAACTGTTCCTCTACTACTAGTAGAAGTTATTGCAGTACTTGCACTAGCTAAGGAAGTTTCCCGCTCACTAATCACACGCCTAGTTCCAGCATCTGCTGCAATGATCGCTCTTGGTTACCCAGGTGAAATTTCAAACGATCAGAACACACAGGTTCTTTACGGTGTTCTATCGACACTTCCTTTCATCTACATCCTTTACGTACTATTCGTAGAGCTTGGTAAGTCACTTGAGCGTCAGCCAGAAGGTGTTGCAGCAACTGTTGGTCGCCTGCGCCTACTACTGATTGCTACATGGGGCGTATACCCAATCGCTTACATCTTCAACATCGTTGGTGACGCTTCATCATCATCATTCGTAACTGTTCAGGTTGGTTACACAATCGCCGACGTTTTGGCTAAGTGTGTATTCGGTCTAACAATTCTGAAGATTGCACGCATGAAGTCAATTGCAGAAGGAATGAAGGACGATCACTAATCTCTGATTAGTGGTTTCTTTTATTTAAGAATCCAAAAAACAGGGGTGTCGCGAAAGCGGCGCCCCTGTTTTGCTTTCTAGACTGAGCAATAGGTACAACAACGTTTGACCCAAAGAGGATTGACCCAAAGAGGAATGGAAACACTGACTATGGATAAGTATTGGATTAACAACTACCGCATGGGTGGATATCTTTTATTTGCTTGTGGTCTGATCAATCTTCGATACCAATGGGGTGAAAGTGATGTTGCAGTTCGCAGCGCAATAATTTTTATTCCTGGTGCATTAATTATTGGTGCAACCTATGTGCCGGCAGCGTTGAAGATATTGGCAAGACGTGAAGTGAAATTCTTGCTCGCAGCTGTTGGTTTAGCGCTGGCAATATTTGCAGTAACTAACTAGCTCTTATTTTCTAAAGGCTAGATCTGCCTTCTTCATTTCATTGACCAATACTCGTATGGCATTTGGACCCATACCGTGAAGTTCTTTAACAGCTGAAAGTGAGACTTTACGAAGGTCGGCCAATTCAAATAAACCATCATCGATTAACGCACGCCGTGCAGGTGCGGCTAAACCTATTTCACGCCAAGAGCCATCAACTGCTTCATAGTGATCTATCTCTGCAGTTCCATTAGTAACAATTGTTTGAGATTGCTGCTTCTTTTCTTCTCGGCGTGCAGCAGCAGCGCGCTTTATCTCAGCGGCTTCCATTTTGATTTTGGCTGCAGATTTCTTTGCCATGTCTAAATTATAACTTTCAATACAGTGTGCGGGAGGCGGGACTTGAACCCGCACGTCCGAAGACACAGGTTCCTAAGACCTGCGTGTCTGCCATTTCACCACTCCCGCATGGTTCCAAGCTTTCGCTTCGAACCAAGTGCCAAGATTAGAGGTAAGAGGCAGTTTCACCAAAACCTGCACGATAGCCTTGCTCAGTGCCCACACAAATCGAGATTCTTGAACAGGCGCTGAAGGCTGCAATCGCCAGAGCCATCGACACCGGAGCACTCAGTGGCACAGTTCCAGATCTCATTAAGTTGGACCGTCCAAAAGATCGTGACCATGGGGACTATGCATCCTCGGTTGCATTGCAGTTGGCAAAGCCTGCTGGCAAAAACCCACGCGAAGTTGCTCAAATTATTGCTGACCAATTAAGCGGTGTTGCAGATGTTTCAAAGGTTGAAATTGCTGGACCAGGATTTATTAACATTACTTTAAATCGCGCCAGCCAAGCAGCTCTTGTTCAAACGATACTTTCAGCTAAAGAGAATTATGGAAAAGGAACCGCCCTTACTGGTGTAAAGATCAATCTGGAATTTATTAGCGCTAACCCAACTGGACCATTGCACTTAGGTCACACACGGTGGGCCGCTGTTGGTGATGCCCTAGGTCGCGTACTTACAGCAGCGGGCGCACAGGTAACACGTGAGTTTTATATTAATGATCGCGGCAATCAGATGGATTTGTTTGGTCAATCTGTTGAAGCAGTTGCACTTGGCAACCCCGTTCCAGAAAATGGATATCAAGGCGAATACATAAAGGATTTAGCGCAAGAGGTTGTTGCACAAAATTCTGCAATCGTAGATTTACAAGGAGATGAACGATTCATTGGATTCCGTGAGGCTGCATACAGATTGCAACTAAAGGATCAGCAACGGGTCTTAGACACATTCAAAACACATTTTGATGTTTGGTTCTCAGAACGATCTTTACATGAACAAGGCGCAGTTGAACATGGCATGGAAAAACTTCGCACACAGGGACATGTCTTTGAAGTAGATGGTGCGGTTTGGTTGCGCACTACTGACTTTGGTGATGATAAAGATCGGGTAATGACAAAAAGTGATGGATCGCTAACTTACTTTGCATCAGATACGGCGTATTACATAAATAAACGTGAACGTGGCTTTGATATCTGCATTTACATGTTGGGAGCAGATCACCATGGATACATTGGTCGGTTAAAGGCAACTGCAGCATGTGCCGGTGATGACCCTGAGTACAACATTCATGTATTAATTGGGCAGCTGGTAAAGATTATGGAAGGCGGCGAAGAGGTCAAACTTTCTAAGCGAGCCGGAACAATAATTACCCTAGAAGAACTTGTTGAAAAAGTTGGCGTAGATGCTGCCAGATACACATTGATTCGCTACCCAGTAGATACACCCATGGTTATGGATATCGATGTGCTTAAGCGAAATACAAATGAGAATCCTGTCTACTACGTGCAATACGCGCACGCTCGCATTGCTGCAGTTCTTCGAAATGCTCAAGAACTTGGCGCTTCATTGTCCATGGCTGATTTTGATCCAGCCCAATTGGTGCATGATCGCGAAAATGAATTACTGGGCGCGTTGGCAGAATTCCCACGAGTCGTCGCAAGCGCAGCGGAATTTCGTGAGCCACACCGTATTGCACGATATCTCGAAGAACTTGCGGGCACTTATCACGGCTTCTATAACGATTGCCGCGTTCTTCCCATGGGGGATGAAGAATTATCTGCGCTACACACCGCACGTTTATTACTATGTACCGCAACAAAGCAAGTTGTTAACAACGGCCTAGAACTTCTAGGTGTTGGCGCACCGGAGAGGATGTAACTGATGTGGTCTTCATCTGTCACAACCGGTGCTGAGCTTTCTATTTCAGGAATAACTGCCAAGACACTTGCTAAAGATTTTGGAACTCCTACATTTTTAATTGATGAAGCAGATTTTCGGGAACGCGCACGCGCTTGGGATACAGCACTCAAGAATGCATTCGGAGCAAACGCCGGAACTGTTTATTACGCTTCAAAAGCATTTATCTGTACTGAACTTGCGCGCTGGATCAAGGACATTGGTATTGGAATCGATGTAAGCACTGGGGGAGAAATGGCAGTCGCCCTTGCTGGCGCAATTGATCCATCAAAGATTGAGGTGCACGGAAATAACAAATCTTTGGGTGAAATTGAAAAGGCTGTATCTATCGGGGTCGAATCCATTGTTATTGATTCGCTGTATGAGATTGAACGTGTCGCAGCTGCTGCAAAAAAGAGTGGAAAAGTTCAGCGGGTATTGCTTCGCATAACACCAGGCATCCAAGCCCATACCCACGAATCTATTGCGACAGCACATGAAGATGTGAAGTTTGGTTTTTCCATTGCAAGTGGAGCTGCGTGGGCGGCAATTACCGCAGTTCGAAGCCATCCAAACCTAGAACTTCGTGGAATTCATGCACATATCGGTTCGCAGATCTTTGGCTACAAATCCTTTGAAATTTTGTCAGAACGCTTAATTGCCTTGCTTGCTCAGTATCGTGATGAGTTCAAAAGCGAATTACCCGAGCTAGACCTTGGTGGTGGTTATGGAATCGCTTACTTGCCAGGAGATGAAACTGTAAATCCAAGTGATGCCATGAACGCGCTTGCTGCGGCTGTTACCAAAAATTGTGCAACACACAATCTTTCGATTCCTCGGGTTTCAATTGAACCAGGCCGTGCAATTGTCGGACCAACAATGTTTACCTTGTATGAAGTTGGCACCGTTAAAGATGTAACGTTAGAAAATGGTTCACATCGTCGTTACATTTCTATCGATGGCGGAATGAGTGACAATATTCGTCCATCTCTATATGGGGCCGAATACACAACAATTCTTGCAAACCGCACAAGTGCTGCACCACATGTGTCCAGCCGTTTAGTCGGAAAGCATTGCGAAACCGGCGACATAGTTATTCGTGAGATTGATTTGCCAGATGACATCGTGCCAGGGGATTTGCTTGCAGTGCCTGCAACTGGTGCATATGGACGCAGCATGGCCAGCAATTACAACCATGTGCCACGACCACCAGTTGTTGCAGTAAAAGATGGAAAAGCTCGTGTAATTGTGCGCCGTGAGACTGAAGCTGATCTGCTCGGGCTCGATATTTAACGCCGATCTACTCATCTATGAAAGAATGGCGTCATGAATTCGGGCGTCAAAACAATCACAATTGGAATGCTTGGCTGCGGCGTTGTCGGCAGCCAGGTAGCCCGCCTGCTTCAAGATGATGAGCAAGAGCTCTCTGAGCGCTCGGGCGCATTGCTCAAGTTAAGCAAAGTTGGTGTTCGCACAGCAGGTGCACGTGAAGGCGTTGAATCTTCTTTAATTACTACTGACCTTAAATCAATTGTTACAGATCCAAGCATCAACATCATTATTGAAGTCATGGGCGGAATCGAACCTGCCAAATCCTTAATACTTGAAGCGATCAAAAATGGTAAATCTGTAATCACTGCAAATAAAGCGTTGCTTGCAACTCATGGACATGAATTATTTAATGCAGCTGATGCGGCAAAAGTAGATTTGTATTACGAAGCAGCAGTTGCTGGTGCGATCCCGATTATTCGCTCAATGCGCGAATCACTCGCCGGCGATCAGATCACTCGCGTAATGGGAATTGTTAACGGCACAACAAACTACATTCTTACAAAGATGCATGAAGAAGGCCGTGCCTTTGATGAGGTCTTAAAGGAAGCGCAGAAGCTTGGTTACGCAGAAGCAGATCCAACAGCTGATATCGAAGGACATGATGCAGCAGCAAAGGCGGCGCTTCTTGCAAGCCTTGCATTTCACAGCACCGTTGTAATCGATGAGGTTTACTGCGAAGGTATTTCACATATTTCATCAGAAGATGTACTTGCTGCCAAATCAATGAACAGCGTGATCAAATTATTAGCAATTGCCGAACTAACAGTTAAAGATGAAATTTCAGTCCGAGTCCATCCAGTGATCTTGCCTATGGCACATCCTTTGGCATCTGTTCGTAACGCTTTTAATGCGATCTATGTTGAATCTGAAGCAGCTGGCCAGTTGATGTTCTACGGCCGCGGGGCAGGTGGTGCACCAACAGCATCAGCAATTCTTGGTGATCTAGTTGCAGTTGCCCGCCATGCTGCTTATTCAACTGTTGGTTATGGCGAATCAGATTATGCAGACCTTGATATTGCCCCAATCGGTGCCGTGAAATCTCAATTCTTTGTACGCCTGCATGTTGCTGATAAATCAGGTGTTTTGGCATCGATTGCACAAACATTTGCTAGCGAAAACGTTTCGATCCAAACTGTGCGCCAATCAGGTCTTGGCGAGGATGCTGAATTAATTGTCGTAACACACGCAGCAACAGAGGATGCATTAGATGCCTGCGTTGAAAAATTGAAGGCAATGGATATTGTCAGCAAGGTCGAGAGCGTAATTCGCGTCGAGGGAGCATCCGTCTAATGGGTCTTTTCACTAAAAAAGATAGCGGCGCGCACCAGTGGCGTGGAGTTATTGAGGAGTACCGCCACCGTCTTCCGGTAAGTGCAAAAACTCCGATTGTTTCTTTGTGTGAAGGTGGAACTCCACTTATTTATGCATGTAATCTTTCAGAACTATTAGGAAACAATGTCTGGATCAAGTACGAAGGCTTAAATCCAACAGGTTCATTTAAAGATCGCGGAATGACAATGGCGATTTCTAAGGCTGCAGAAGATGGTGCTAAAGCTGTTATCTGTGCATCAACAGGAAACACATCTGCCTCCGCTGCTGCCTACGCTGTTAAGGCAGGAATGCGCCCAGCAGTATTAATTCCTAAGGGCAAGATCGCAATGGGAAAGCTGGCACAAGCAGTTATTCATGATTCAACAATTTTGCAGGTCAATGGCAATTTTGATGATTGCTTGACGCTAGCAAAAGAGCTTTCAGAAAATTATCCTGTCGCACTTGTTAACTCTGTTAACCCGTACCGAATCGAAGGACAAAAGACTGCAAGTTTTGAAGTTGTAGACATGCTTGGTGATGCTCCAGATATTCACGCTCTGCCGGTTGGTAATGCAGGAAACATCACTGCATATTGGAAGGGTTACAGGGAGTACTACAAGGATGGTCTTTCCACACAGTTGCCAATGATGTACGGATTTCAAGCAGCAGGTGCTGCTCCGATTGTTAAGGGAAAAGTTGTTAAGAACCCTGAAACAATTGCAACAGCGATTCGTATTGGAAATCCTGCGTCATGGCAGCAAGCAATTGATGCCCGTGATTCATCAGGTGGCGTGATTGACTCTGTTACTGATCGCGAAATTCTGAGCGCATACCGCTTAATTGCAGCTAAAGAAGGCATCTTTGTTGAGCCATCATCTGCTGCAGGTCTTGCCGGGTTGATCAAGTACAAGAAGGCCGGCAAATTGCCACAAGGAAAGACAATTGTCATCACTGTTACTGGACATGGTTTGAAAGATATTCCATATGCGCTAGATGCTGCCAAGAAGCCAGTAGTTGTTCCAGTGAACGCGAAGATTGCCGCTAAAGCATTAGGTCTGGCATAA
>Ga0214162_1000059_pt1 | contig 22933 bp, 23 predicted proteins | sample LakMenepilimnion_3_FD_153000 | JGI IMG/M metagenome (GOLD analysis project Ga0214162, IMG submission 153000) | Freshwater microbial communities from Lake Mendota, WI - Practice 20APR2010 epilimnion v5 | ecosystem: Environmental > Aquatic > Freshwater > Lake > Epilimnion/Euphotic zone | place...
TTGGATATTATTTCAAAATAATCATTCTAAAAGTTATGAAATAAAAATTATAACTTTGTAAAATAATGGCTCGGCGAATACTTTTTCAGCAAGCCCTAAGTAATTGAATCATTTTTGGTTTCAAACCAAGAATGATTGCTATTCAATTGATCGCCGAGAATTAATCTTAAAGTTTTTGACATTTTGTTATTTTTATTTAAAGATTACACTGATTTTTCAATCTTTCAATCTTTCAATCTTTCAATTTGTTATTTCTACATTTATCACTGCAATATTTCACTTCATCCCAAACGTTGCCCCATTTTTTGCGCCAAGTGAAAGGTTTTTGGCAAACTACACAAATTTTGTATGGTAGATTTTGTTTTTTAACACCTTTCATAATCGAGTTTTATTTTAGTTCTTTTCCATTCAATTCCTACCGCTGAGCCATCGGCAATGAAAACAGCTTCGGGCTCGGTTTGGTTCAAAACCGAAAATGATTTCCCGTACATCGCCTCAAAATCACAGTCAATTTGGTAATCCAAAACTTCACTGATCTTCCAACTGGGATGTTGCAATTGGTATTCTTCGGTTTTATTATCGGCAGTTTTGGTATAACCAAAATAGTGCTCATAGATAAAACTTTCTAAAGAATTTTGCTTCATCTTTTCGGATGTGTTCGATGCTGTAACGGCAATGGAATTCCATTTTTTGTTTAGTAACCATTCGAATTTTACTTTTTTCGAAGATTTCTCAATAATTATCTCGTGTTTTGTTGGCACGACCGTGTAATGTTCGTTGTATAATTTATTGGCAACCCAAGCCACAATTGGATAGGGAATGGTTTCGTTTATAAAAACGACACCACGTTTGATGATATTATTTTCTTCTGTTCTCTTAACGTAAAAGCGCAAATTAATCTCTTCGAAATTTCCAAAATACGGAATGGGAACGTTAAACAATTTGGTATTTTTGAACATAAAACCCACCAAACTAACAAAACATTTTCCTTTATATAAATCTAAATCAACTCCGTTTGGCAAAAATGGGGTTAGAATTTCGGGGTCAATTTCATAATTGGCCATTATGATGTTGTCCCAATTTGCTTTTAAGAATAGTGCCATTTTTTTAGGTTTTTTTTGGAGATTTAGTTCTTCTGGTTTTTGAATTGGGATTACTCACGTGTTTTTGTAAAATTCGTTTTCCTTCTTCTTTCACATCCTCTTTTTTACGGAAACTCCAGACAATGTCGCTGGCATATTTTCTGGTTTCTTCAATGTTTACAATTGGTGCGGGATAATCTTCTCCAATTTTGCAATTGTAAAACTGTTGTTCCATTTCGTTCATTTTCCAAGGTTCGTGAAGTAAATTAAGTGGAACTTCTGCCAATTCTGGAATCCATTGTTTGATAAAAATGCCTTCTGAGTCGTGTTCTTCGGAATTTTTTATTGGACTATAAATTCGAATGGTGTTGATGCCGGTTGTTCCTGATTGCATTTGGATTTGCGGATAATGAATGCCCGGTTCGTAATCTAAAAATTGTCGCGCCAAAAAATGCAATTCCCGCCAATCTTGCCATAAATTAAAAGTGAAAAACGAAACTACCATCGCTCGCATCCTGAAATTGATATAACCTGTTGCCACCAAACATCGCATACACGCATCAACAATGGGAACGCCGGTTTTACCTTCCTGCCAAGCTTTTATGTAGGCGTCGTTTTTAGGTTTAACTAATGAATCGTAGGCCCGGTTTATATTTTCAAATTCCATACGACACTCGTCTTCAAATTTTTGCATAAAATGACAATGCCAATGCAAACGCGATACAAAATTGAGAATCGATCGTTTATTTTTTGAAGTTTCATAAAACTGATTGGTATATTGATACACCATTCGCATACTGATATTCCCGTAGGCAAAATAAGGTGATAATCGGCTGCACCCTTTGCGGCTCAAAGCGGGTTTTGAAATGTGTTTGCTGTAATTGATGTAGCGTTCTTTGACAAAACTGTCTAAATACCGCCAAGCTAAACTTTCGCCTCCTTGCTGAAAATTTTTGTTGGGCGATTTAATTTCATTTGGTAAAGGTTCGCCTTTTATACTGTTGTAAAAATCATTGTCTAACGAAATCAAATTCAATTCCGATTCTTTTGTGATTTTTGGAGTATCACGCATCACAGCCTCCCAGCGTTTGTCCCAATCTTGTCTGGATTTTAATTTTCGTATGACACCGTGCATTTGAAATTGGTTCCAAACAATTTTGTTTTTTTGAAAGAATTCTTGCATTGCAATATCCCTATCGAAAGTGATTTTATTGCCAATTTCTTGATGTGAAAAAACGGTTTGAATATCGAAATTTTCCACTAATTCTGAAAAAACAGTTTCTGCTTCGTTGTGGAAAAAATAAATTTTGGTATTTGAAACATTCAGTTTTCGTTGCAAATCCTGAATCGATTCGTAAATAAATCGCCAATGTCTTGTATCAGCATCATGGTAATTCATAACCGATGGTTCGAAAAAATAAACCAGCAATAAAGGCAATCCAGATTGATGAGCGTGAAATAAGGCTTCGTTATCAGTGAAACGCAGGTCACGTTTGAACCAAACAATATTGACGGGTTTTTTATTCAAAACGGATGGTTTTTGGGAGCGCCACTTAGTTTACAATAACCCATTTTTTATCACTATTGAGTCTGAATGTGGCAATATGTTCTTTGTTCCATTCTTGTGGTGCAATCAACGACAGAAAGTAGGTTCGGTCTTCCGCTATATAAAGATGATAAATTTCGCCAATAACAGGTTCAAATGAAAATTTCGAATTGTATACTAATTCATTCCATTCGAATTCTTCCATCAACATTTGATATTGAATTTTAAGGGCATTGAACTTGTCTTCAAACTCTTTATTTACATTGCTAATCCCTCTGTTTTTCCAAGAGACGACATCGTCTATTTTAATAACTGGTGCGCCAACACTCGTTCCATAAGGTAAAATATTGGCGTTGTATCCTTTTTCTTTTGAATAGACAATGTTATCTGGTTTGGTGTTTTCCATTTTTATTATGGTAACTTTGATTAGATTCAATTCTTAAAGTTGAAAATTGAAAATCAAATTATTTTGTTTAATTTTTTTTTATAATTATTAAACAAATGTATAAAATAAAATTAAAAAAAAGGGATTAACTCCAAAAAAACTTTGTTAAATGGAAGCCAAAAAAAACTCCCCAACTGAAATTCGAGAGTTTGAAAGAAAACGTTTTTAAAAATTAATTTTTAAAAGGACATCAAATTTAATATTTGTTTAAAGAGTTATTATAATGGCGTCTAGCTGTTGTTTGAGGAGAAAAATTATTCAAACCATTCTCCTGTTCATAATTCCTTTCATAGGGGCTATGAATGGAAATAGGTAAACTAATAGAACATCTCACTTTTTGCCCTCTTTGCTCTCCAGGAATCCAATTGCCATAACCTTTCAAAACTCGAATGGCTTCTTCACCTGTTCCATAACCCAAATCTCTAAGAATTCTGAAATCAACCAACGAACCATCCTTTTCAACAACAAAAGTCACAAAAACTTTACCTTTTAGACCTTGTATATTGGGAGTTTTATAATTTTTTCCAATGTATTGATAAAAATCAGCCATTCCCTTTTTAGGGTTGGGTTTGGATTCAAATGAAGTGTATTTGTTTTCTACTTTGTTGGAGTCAATACGTACTCCTGAGATAAATGTTCCTTTGTCATATTTTTCGATATAAGTGGATTTTGTTTTATTGATAGAACCGGTCCAAATACTATCTTTCACATAATTGATTAACTTTCCTTTGCCGTATTCATTATCCAAATAACCAAAACCATCAGTAACAATTTGTTCTCCGTTTTCGTTCCAAAAGTGTTTTATCTTTTTGTTTGGAATTATTAAATTTTCGTCATCGTTTTGCTCACCAACATATTTTTTTTTACCATTTTCGTAAAATTCAAAAAATTCACCTAACGGTTTGTTATCGAGATAATTAATTACAGATTTTTTATTTCCATTTTCGTAATAATAAATAAAATTCCCAGACCTATGAATCTTTTCTCTATTTGTTGTTGCGCCACGCATTTGAATTTTACCCGATTTATAATATACCCGTACCTGATACGTGGCACTATCCGGAAATTTGTAATTTTTAATTACCTCCAAGTAACGGTAATTATCGGCAGTACCCAATTTAAAATTTTCATCCAGATAGGAAACCAAATCAATGTCGGTTATAGCTTGTGAAATAGCAATTTTTGGCAGTAAAACAAAGAGTAAGGAGAGCAAGAAGTTTTTCATATTTTTTGGTTAGTTAAAAACCCAAAGTTAATACTTTTAATACATTTTTGAAATTTCAGAACAAACAAACTCTAAAAATCGTTCGTCTTTTTCTGTAAACGGATTCAAAACATGACTGTCAATATCGATTTGACCAATATTTTCTCCATTTACAAATAGAGGAACCACTATTTCTGATTTAACGGTGAAGCTACAAGCAATATAATTGTCTTGTGCAGCAACGTCTGGAACCACAAAATTTTCGTTGGAAACCGCCACTTGCCCACAAATTCCTTTTCCAAAAGGTATTACAGTATGGTCGGTTGCTGCCCCAATGTATGGGCCAAGGTGCAGTGTTTTGGTTTCTGGATTTGCAAAATAAAAACCAACCCAATTGTAGTATTCTATGGAGTTGTTGAGTAGTTCACAAATTTTCAGCAATTTTTCTTCTTTTGAAATAGTGGAAGTTGAAATAATTTCTGTTACTTTTGGTTTTAATTCTTCGAAAGTCATATTCTTGATTTTTTGTAAAAGTATTTAATTGCCTTTGTTTAATTTTATATAAATTTGTTAAAAATTCAATTTTGAAAAAATATTTCATCCTCTATAAACCCTTTTTGTTGTTTTTAGGGAAGTTTTTGTTAACCTATTTACTTTTAACTTTTGTTTACCAAAGCTATCTTGGACAATTTGATGTCAAGAAATTTGAGGTAGACGGCATGACCCAATTAGTTGCCGAACAAACAAAAGATTTAGTGCTGTTTTTTAACTATGACGCCAATATTTTGCCAAATCCAACAGAGGCGAGTGTAAAATTTTTTTACAATCAAAAATTTATGGCTCGAATTATCGAGGGATGTAATGGTTTGAGCGTGATTATTTTATTTATTTCTTTTGTGATTGCTTTTTCAGGAAAAATAAAAACAACCCTTTTATTTATACTATTGGGTAGTTTCATTATCCATGTTTTGAATGTGTTTCGAATCGCTCTTTTATGCATTTTAATGTACTATTTTCCTAAACAGCAGCATCTTTTGCATGGAGTAGTTTTTCCATTGATTATATATGGAGTAGTTTTTATATTATGGATTATTTGGGTTAATAAATTTTCAAAATATGCTACAAAAACTATTAAATCATAAAATAAGAATTGCTTTGGCAATATTGTTTATTGTATTCTTGGCTCTTATAAGAGCTTATGAGGATAGTTTGTTTTACGATCCTTTTTTGAATTATTTCAAAGCCGATTATTACAATTTACCTCTGCCTGAAACAGACGCTATCCGGTTATTTTTTGGTTTGTTTTTTCGTTACTTTTTGAATACATTACTGTCTTTAGCTATAATCTATGTCCTCTTTAAAGACATCGAAGCGGTCAAATTTGCTTCGATATTGTATGTAGTGTTTTTTATAATTTTGATTGTTGCTTTCTTTCTTGTCTTGTCTTTTTTTGGCGAAGCAAACAAAATGATCTTGTTTTACATTCGGCGATTTCTAATTCAGCCTATTTTTTTATTATTGTTTATACCTGCATTTTACTATCAAAAGCAAAAAATCTAATCTTTTTTTGTACCTTTATTAGCCTCTTTGATTTAATAACCGTTAAATCACGAACTAATGAAAATAGTAAAGCATTCCGGAAATATTGTTGATTATAATCCTTTAAAATTAAAACAATCACTCTTGAAATCTGGCGCAAGCAAGCTAGAGGTTGAAGCTATTTTACATACTATTGAAGGGCAAATCTATGAAGGCATTTCTACCAAGCAAATCTATAAAATGGCTTTCAACTTGTTGAAAAAAGCGAGCCATTCTCAAGCAGCACGATATAATTTGAAGGAAGCTATCCGATTATTAGGTCCTACGGGTTTTTTCTTCGAAAAATATATTGCCCGACTTTTCTCTTCGGAAAATTACCAAACACTGACTAATTTTATTTTGCAAGGCAAATGTGTTTCCCATGAAATCGATGTTTTGATAAAGAAAGACAACGCTATTGCTATGGTAGAATGCAAATTTCATTTGGGAAAAGATGCCAATTCCGATGTTAAAGTTCCCATGTATATTTTATCTCGATTCAATGATTTGAAAGAGAATCGACATACTATTTATACACGAAATGACAGTATTTCGCAATGTTGGATTGTGACCAATAATAGGTTTACGGCTGACGCCATTGCTTTTGCAAAATGTTCAAAATTGAATTTATTGAGTTGGAATTACCCTGAAAACAATAATTTAAAAACAAAAAACGATTCTAACTTTATGTATCCAGTTACTTGTTTAACCACTTTGTCCCTTGCCGAAAAAGACAAATTACTGGTGTTAGACGTGATTTTGGTAAAAGAGGTAATAAACAATTCGGACTGCTTGGAAAAAATTGGTTTGAGTCCCAACAGAATAAAAAACGTTTTAAAGGAAGCTTCTGAATTGGTTGAATATATTTAGTCCTTTGGCAATTTCAGGATAACGATAATTTTTTATTAACGGCCAACGGTTTAAGCTGTTTGGATAATATCAGGAAATCATGAAAATTAAATTCATTGGTGGAGCAGGAACGGTAACTGGTTCCAAAACATTGGTTGAAAGCAATGGAATCCGGATTTTGATAGATTGTGGACAATTTCAAGGTATAAAATCGTTGCGAGAACTCAACTGGGAACCGCTTCCAATTCTACCTTCTATCATAGATTTTGTCCTGTTGACTCACGGTCACTTGGATCATTGCGGTTGGCTGCCACGATTGGTAAGCCAAGGGTTTAAAGGCAAAATTTATTGTACCAGTCCAACCAAGGATATTTCTAAACTCATTCTTTTGGACAGTGCCAAAATCCAAGAGGAGGAAGCGGAAATGGCAAACAAAGGACATTATTCCAAACACGAAATTGCCGAACCGCTTTACAATGTAAAACAAGCAGAAGCCGTTTTTCCGCTTTTTAGAGTGATTAAAACCAATCAAGAAATTCCTTTGGATGCCGAGATTTCAGCCGTTTTCACCAATGCTGGACATATCATTGGCGCATGTAGCATCGAATTAAATTTGGAAGGCAAAACCCTGGTTTTCTCTGGCGATATTGGCCGAGATAATGACGTGTTGATGTATCCTCCAACAAAACCCAAAAAAGCAGATTACATTTTTTTAGAAAGTACTTATGGCGATAGACTTCATCCCGATACGGACGCTAAAATGGAACTCGAAATATACATCAACAATACCGTTCAAAAAGGTGGAACAATCATTATTCCAAGTTTTGCCGTAGAGCGTGCACAAACGGTGATGTATTTGCTTTGGCAACTCAAAGAAGAAGGACGAATTCCAAACATTCCATACATAATTGACACGCCAATGGGAATTAGTGCATTGGAAATTTTTGCCCAAAACAGGAAATGGCATAAATTACCTGAAAAGCATTACATAGGAATGTGCAAAATGTTTTCGATGATTTCTGAATATCGGGAAACTATTGAGACGATTTATGACAAGCAGTCAAAAGTGGTTATTGCAGCCAGCGGAATGATTACCGGTGGAAGGGTTTTGAGTTATTTGGAACGCTACATTGGCCTTCCGGAAACCACCGTAATCATCATTGGCTATCAAGCTGAAGGAACAAGGGGTCGGAAATTGCTGGAAGGTGCCAAAGAAATCAAAATGTACGGAAAATATTATCCGGTGCGGGCTAATATTCTCGAAATTGAAGCTTTATCTGCCCATGGCGACCAAAGGGATTTACTCAATTGGCTCTCTACTTTAGAGAATAAACCCAAGAAAGTTTTTTTGGTTCACGGAGAAAATCAACCTGCAGATGAACTCCGAATAAAAATCACGGAAAGATACCATTTTGATTGTAGCGTTCCTTTGATGGGACAAGAGGTTGAATTGTAGTAATTCGAATGTTGTTATTTTTAACGTAAATTTAGTTTTTTTAGTAGTTTAAAAACGTAATTTTGTATTATGAAGTTCAAAAAGTACATCAGTTTTTTTCTGGCATTTTTCCTGTTGCTCTCCAATGTGGGATTTGCTATTGACGTACATTATTGTTGTGGGGAAATTGCCTCTGTAAAACCCGTTATTTGGGAAACGATTGAATATCAAAATACAGTTGAAGAAAGTTGTTGCCCTCCAAAAGCTTCCAGCAATTTGGAAGAGAATGACAGTTGTTGCAAGGATAAAGTTGTTCATTTTCAAAAGAAGTCAGAAAATGTAATCATTAAATCTATTTCCTTTCAACCTGATTTCAACTTCTTGTTTGAAGAATGGAATCCAATAGTTTTTTCTGAAATTACAAATTTTGAAAACAGTCTAACAACTTCCTATTATTGTGATGCGAACGCACCACCACTTTTCAAATTATACCATCAATACATCTTCTACGCCTGATTTTAATGTTTTATTAAATTCAACCATTTTGGTTTGATAATTTTTTATAACATTAAAACTAGTATAATGAAAAAACAATTTTCAATACTTTTATTGATCTTGTTCTGTGCCTTTAATTCCTATTCACAGGACACATTACAGGAGGTAAAAGTGCAATCTAAAAATAAAGGTTTGCAAAAATCCTCCAAAATTACAGCAAACACAACCCTTTTGACAAGCAAGGAATTACTAAAGGCCGCTTGTTGCAACCTCGCCGAAAGTTTTGAAACAAACCCTTCTATTGACGTCAATTTTTCGGATGCCTTAACGGGAACCAAACAAATCAAAATGTTAGGTTTGACCAGTCCGTATTTGATGATTACCGAAGAGAATATTCCTTCTGTTCGAGGTGCTTCGCAAGCTTATGGATTGTCGTTTACGCCGGGAACTTGGATAGAAAGTATCCAGATTACCAAAGGAGCGGGAAGTGTTGTCAATGGTTACGAAAGTATTTCGGGACAAATCAACACCGAGTTACTTAAGCCGGTCAATGATATTCCATTCTTCTTAAATGCTTATGGCTCAACCGACAGTCGCTTTGAATTGAATACCCATTTCAATACCAAAATTTCGGATAAATGGGGGAGCAGTTTGTTTGTTCACGGCAATACAAGGGTTGCCAAAAACGATATGAATGACGATGGTTTTCTCGATAATCCATTGGCAAAACAAATCAATCTGTTGAATCGTTGGCAATATACGGACGCCCAAAAAGGCTGGGTGGGTTTCGTTAATTTTCGCTATATGAATGACGAAAAACAAACTGGAGAAACTGATTTTGATCCAAAGAAAGATAGAGGAACGACTAGTTTCTGGGGTTCCGAAATCAACACGGAACGTTATAATGTTTCTACAAAAATTGGTTATGTTTTTCCGGAGATGCCCTATCAAAGTTTTGGTTTTCAAAACGCTTTTGACAGCCACGACCAAGATTCTTATTTTGGATTAAATCGTTACAATATCAAGCAAAGTAGTTATTATTCGAATTTAATTTTCAACTCGATTATTGACAATACGATGAATAAATTTGCAACGGGTTTGAACTTTACCTCCGACAAATACCAGGAATTTGTAAACATGAATGATTACAGCAGAATTGACAATTCCATTGGTGCTTTTTTTGAATATACCTTTGATAATTCCTCCAATTTCAGTTTTATAGCCGGTGGACGAATTGACAATCACAACCGTTTGGGGACTTTTTTTACGCCAAGATTGCACATTCGATACAATCCTTGGGAAAAAGCTGTTTTGAGGGCTTCGGCAGGAAGAGGAAAACGCAGTGCCAATATTTTTGCCGAAAACCAACCCCTTTTTGCGAGTTCCAGAGCTTTTGATATTTTGAATACCAATGGAAAAATTTATGGTTTGGATCCTGAAATTGCATGGAATTACGGATTGAGTTTCAATCAGGGATTTACGGTTTTTGGCAAAAAGGCCGATGTTGGCGTTGATTTTTACAAAACCGATTTCAAAAATCAAGTTGTGGTTGATTTATACACGGCTCCAGCAATTCCTGGAACGCATCAGGTGTTGTTTTATAACTTGAATGGAAAATCGTATGCCAATAGTTTGCAATTGGACTTCAATATTGAATTGATGAAATATCTTGATTTGCGCACTGCTTACAAATATTACGACATCCAAACTGATTATTTGAGCGGAAGAAGCGAAAGACCTTTGCAAGCCAAACATCGTTTTTTTGGGAATTTGGCTTATGAAACTCGTATTGGTGAAAAAGGGCAACAATGGAAATTTGATTTTACTTATAACTGGATGGGTGAGCAAAAACTGCCCGAAACGACATCGAATCCTGTGGAAGACAGACTTCCTGAATATTCCCCTTCCTATTCTTTGATGAATGCACAAATTACGAGAACTTTTTCTTCTACTTTTGAAGTCTATGTTGGCGGAGAAAATATTGGAAATTACAAACAAGAAAAACCAATTTTGGGTAGCGAAAATCCCTTTGGCCCTACATTCGACGCTTCCATTTTATATGCACCGGTTTTTGGACAAATGTATTATGCAGGATTGAGATTTAAAATTAAATAAAAACGATTTCAATAAAAATAACAATAGCAAAAATCAATTACAATTTCAATTACAATTTAAATAACAATTAAAAAATAACAATTAAAAAGTAACAATTAAAAAAAAACAATTATGAAAAATCTATTTTTAGGAATGATGTTAATAGTAGTGACACTTTCCACACAAGCTCAAGAAAAAAAGGACAAAAATGCGAAATACACCATTGACGTTAATGGTAACTGTGAACAATGTCAAAGAAGAATCCAAAAAGCTGCTTTTTCGGTTGATGGAGTAAAAGCAGCCAATTGGAGTATCGAAACCCATAAATTGGAGTTGATCATCAATGAAGAAAAAACCTCTATTGCCGAAATCAAAAAGGCTGTGGCCAAAGTAGGGCACGATGCCGGTGAGGTAAGAGCGACAAAAGAAAATTACGATAATCTTCATCATTGTTGTAAATACGAAAGAGAAGAGCCGATCAAATAAAGTTCTCCAAAATTCTGTGGTGCTTTTTTGAATTGTTTTCGATAAATTCTAAAAAGCCCGCATTCTATTAAATATTTATTAAAAAAGGGGTTTTACTCAGTCTTAATGGTGTTGTTTTGCCAAATTATAGTTACTTTCACGACCGATAATTTTAAAACATTTTTATGAATAATTTTGATTGGACACAACTGATGAATCCTGAGTTTTACATTTTGATGCAGTTTGGAGGGATAGAAATAGGGTTGCTTGTTATTATTTTTATAATTTTTGCTGAAACAGGATTGTTTGCAGGTTTTTTTCTTCCGGGTGACAGTTTGTTGTTCTTAGCAGGGATTTACAGCGAATTATTGACTCGTCAAATATCATTGGGGAATGATTTTGCCAATGTGGTATTGTTGTCTGCTTTAGTTTCTGTATCGGGTATCTTGGGTAATATGGTGGGCTATTGGTTTGGAGTGAAAGGCGGAACATACCTTTATAATAAAGAAGACACTTTTTGGTTTAAGGAAAAATACTTGTTACAAGCCAGAGATTTCTTCGATAAGTATGGTGGGAAAGCTATTATTTTTGCCCGATTCTTGCCTATTTTTAGAACCTTTGCACCTATAGTTGCCGGAATTGCTTCTATGGATAAAAAGAAGTTTATGTTCAATAATATATTGGGTTCCGTTCTTTGGTCTTTCAGCATGATTCTTTCGGGACATTACTTATCGGATTTATTTAAAAATCAATTAGGCATTGACTTAAAGGCCCATATAGAATATATCGTCATAATAATTGTACTGATTACAACAGTTCCTGTTTTGTGGAAATTACTTAAAAAAAGGGTTAAAATATAAACCAAGAACTTCATAAAACCAAAAAATCCGTCTATGTTAATAAACTAGACGGATTTTTTATTGAATCTTAACTTCGTACCTCGTAAATGGAATTACATCATTCCCGGCATTCCGCCACCCATTGGGTTTCCTCCGCCATTTTCTTCTTTGATTTCTACTAAAGCACATTCGGTTGTCAAAATCATTCCTGCAACAGAAGCAGCATTTTCTAATGCCACACGAGTTACTTTTTTAGGATCGATAATTCCCGCTTTAAGCATATCTACATATTCGTCGGTTTTGGCATTGTAACCAAAATCACCTTTTCCTTCGGCTACTTTTGCCACAACAACAGATCCTTCAAGACCAGCGTTTTCTACAATTGTTCGCAATGGAGATTCAATGGCACGAGAAATAATTTGGATTCCGGTTGCTTCGTCAGCATTGTCGGCTTTTAAAGCGGTAAGAGTATTTTTAGCTCTCAATAAGGCAACGCCTCCTCCAGCAACAATTCCTTCTTCGACAGCGGCACGAGTGGCGTGAAGCGCATCGTCAACACGGTCTTTTTTCTCTTTCATTTCTACTTCAGAAGCTGCTCCAACGTATAAAACGGCAACTCCTCCAGCTAATTTAGCCAAACGTTCCTGCAATTTTTCTCTGTCATAATCAGAAGTCGTTGCATCCATTTGACCTTTGATTTGGTTCACGCGATTCTTGATCATATCAGCATCGCCAGCACCGCTTACCACGGTTGTGTTGTCTTTATCGATGGTTACTCTTTTTGCGGTTCCCAACATTTCGATGGTGGTGTTTTCTAGAGTATATCCTCTTTCTTCAGAAATTACGGTTCCACCAGTCAAAATGGCGATGTCTTCCAACATTGCTTTTCTTCTGTCTCCAAAACCTGGAGCTTTAACGGCTGCAATTTTCAAGGCGCCACGCAATTTATTTACCACCAATGTTGATAATGCTTCACCGTCAACATCTTCGGCAATAATTAACAATGGTTTTCCGGATTGCGCTACTGGCTCTAAAACGGGCAATAATTCTTTTAATGAAGAAACTTTTTTGTCGTATAAAAGAATGTATGGATTCTCTAATTCGGCTTCCATTTTCTCTGGATTGGTCACAAAATAAGGAGAAAGATACCCTCTGTCAAATTGCATTCCTTCCACAACATCCACATAAGTGTCGGTTCCTTTGGCTTCTTCAACGGTGATAACCCCTTCTTTTCCAACTTTCGCGAAAGCGTTAGCAATCAATTCTCCAATTACTTCGTCGTTATTTGCAGAAATAGACGCAATTTGTTTTATTTTTTCGGAATCACTTCCTACCACTTTGGCTTGTTTTGCCAAGTCGGCAACAATAGCTTCAACGGCTTTGTCAATTCCACGTTTCAAATCCATTGGGTTTGCCCCTGCAGCCACGTTTTTCAACCCTTCTTTCACGATGGCTTGTGCCAAAACTGTTGCGGTTGTTGTTCCGTCACCGGCTAAATCATTGGTTTTAGAAGCCACTTCTTTTACCATTTGGGCTCCCATATTTTCTAAGGGGTCTTTTAATTCAATTTCTTTTGCAACGGTAACACCATCTTTCGTAACGGTTGGTCCACCAAAAGATTTCCCAATAATCACGTTACGACCTTTTGGTCCAAGGGTTACTTTTACTGCGTTTGCCAATGCATCAACACCACGTTTTAATCCGTCGCGTGCTTCAATATCAAATTTTATATCTTTTGCCATTTTACTGTTTATTTGTTGATTCGTTTATTTGTGTATTTGATTCTAGATAATTGCCAAGATATCATCTTCACGCATGATCAAATAATCTTTTCCTTCTAATTTCAATTCTGTACCTGCATATTTTCCGTAAAGAACGGTATCGCCAATTTTTACGCTCATTTCGTGCTCTTTTGTTCCTTTCCCAACGGCAACAACAGTTCCTTTTTGTGGTTTTTCTTTTGCAGTGTCTGGAATGAAAATTCCTGATGCCGTTTGAGTTTCGGCAGCAACGGGTTCAATAAGAACGCGGTCTGAAAGTGGTTTAATATTTAAAGCCATAATGATATGATATTTTGTTATTATTAAAATGATTTGAATTGGATTTCAGAAATTATGCCAAGGGCTAAAAACTGACATTTTTTCTTAAAAAAAATGCCAGCTTTGACAGGCTGGCATTTACTATTTTTTTGAAATAGAATTATTTTTTTGCTGGTTCAGCAGCTGGTGCGTTTTGAACAGGAGCGGCTTTTTCGTTAGGAGCCGCAGTTTCTGATTTTTCAATAATTTTAGAATCGGTGTCGCTCAATGATTCTCCAAAACTTAAACTGGAAAGCAAAATAAGTACAATTAAAATTGTGGCCAATGTCCAGGTACTTTTATCCAAAAAGTCGGTTGTTTTCTGTACACCACCCAACATTTGGGAACCACCTATTGAAGAGGATAACCCACCACCTTTAGGGTTTTGAACCATTATTACTACAATCAATAGAAAGCAAACTATTGTTATTAAAACTAAAAAAATCGAAAATGTGCTCATTGTTTATTTATTATTTTGTTGTAAAATCTCAATATCCGAAATACGGTCTGCAAAGAAACTACTTTTTTCTGGATATTTCAAAATTAATATTTCATAAGCTTGTATCGCTTTTTGATATTTTTTTTGTTCCAAATATACCCTGGCCAAAGTTTCGGTCATTAAATAGGAAGTGTCGGAGTGGTTTGATTCTAAATAAGTTGTAGCAACGGAGCCTTGTTTCACTGGAGAAATCTTTGGACTTGCCTCGATAAATTTATCAATCAATTCCGCTTTTTTCTTCTTTTCATCGTCTAATATTGCGTTTTCTGGATGGCTGTCTTTCTCTATTTCTCTAACGATAGGTTCTATTCTAGAGAGTTTTAGCCATTCTTGAAAGGAATGTTTTTCGTTTACCGAAAATTCCAACGGTTTGCCAATGTCCAGTTTTTCGACCGCTATTTTTGTGTTTGTATCTGCTTCCGAAGCCCCTTTTATAGAAGTTAGAATGGATTGTTCTAGAGTGTTAGTTTTTGGCTCAAGCCTTGCTGTCTCGGACTTGATTATTTCACAATCAACCACGCTGATGTCTAGAAGTTCGAGTAATTTTTTGTCGTACAATCCTTTTTGGATGGCCACAAAAGTATCCGAAGTGATGAAATCAAATAAAACTGTTCTATCGGTGGTGTGAGCCGCGGTTACTTTTAGGGCATAATTGTATTTGAAACTATTTTGATTGTAGAGTCCTTTCAATCGCAAAGCTCTTGCGCTTTGAAAAAAAGCAAATTCATCCAGTACTTTCCCCAAAGCGTCAGTTTGCTTCTCGTTGATAGCATCGGGTCGGTTAATCAAATAAGTATAATCAGTTACGTTCATTTTTAGTGTTTAGTCGTGGAATTGGTTAACCGTTAATCGATTAAAAGGTTAACCTTTAATTACCATTTTGCCAATGAAGCATTAAATATATCTTGGGTTATTCTGTCGAAAATCTCTTTTATGGCAGCATCTTTAGTTGCTCCCGAAAGCTGTTTGTTTGCCGGATAATCATAAAAAAAATCGAATCTCTTTTCGAAATTGTCGGCTTCTGTCTTTTTATTGGTAAACCGTACATTTACACTAATGGTCAATCGGTTTTGTGCAGCTTGAATATCTGCAGTTGCCATCATTGGGGTGATTCGGTAGTCAGCAATTTCTCCTTCATAAATTAAATCCCCACCGGATTTAACCAAATTCAAATTGGTTTGATTCTGGATAAGATCTTGCAAAGCTAAAGTAAATGTTCTATCAAGCCCGGGTTCAATCAATTCGGAATTATTTGGAAAATAATTTACCTGAAAAGTTTTTGCGTCAATTTTGCCGGTCCCGGTAAAGTTATAAACCGAACAACTACTGAAACTTAAAAGGAACACAAGGGCAACAATATGGAATAAATACTTCATTTTATATTTGAAAAGGTCAAAGATATTCATTTTTTGTATCAATTCATTATTCAGTTTCGGCTCCATCTCCTTTGGAGAGAGTCAGCGGTTAGGTTTAAAGATCAAACTGTTTTATTTTTCTATAAAGCGTTCTCTCTGAAATCCCCAATTCATCAGCTGCCATTTTTCGTTTTCCCTTGTTTTTTTCCAATGATTTTTTGATCATTTCAATCTCTTTTTGCTCTAATCTCAAGACTTCTTCCTCTTCTTCAATACTTTCGGCAAATTGGTAATTATTATCTTGAACTTGATAATTTCCTATATTGCTTGGCGTTGTTATAACTGCTGTTCTAGGCTCTTCTTCAAAATCTATTTCGCTGTCATCTCCTTTGGTGCCATAGATTTTTTTAATAAGATGCGAATTGGTCTCTTGTACTTTTGCGCCTCCATTTTCCATCAATTCCAAAGTCAATTTTTTCAAATCGTGCAAATCGCTTTTCATGTCAAAAAGGACCTTGTACAAGATTTCTCTCTCGGTATTGAAATCGCTATCGTTTTTCCTCTCTTTTATAACGGATGGCAAATTACTTCCTTCAGCTGGCAAATACGATTGTAAGGTTGAGGAGGTGATGTCGCGATTGGTTTCCAAAACCGAAATCTGTTCTGCCACGTTTCGCAATTGACGAATATTTCCGCTCCATCGAAATTTTTGCAATAATTGAACGGCATAATCGTCCAATTTAATGGGGGGCATTTTATATTTTTGGGCAAAATCAGCCGCGAATTTTCTAAATAACAAATGAATATCGTCTTTTCGATCGCGTAAGGGCGGCAAAGTAATGTCCACAGTACTCAATCTGTAATACAAATCTTCCCGAAATTTTCCTTTTTCGATGGCGTCAAATAAATTCACATTGGTGGCAGCCACAATTCTAACGTCAGTTTTTTGGACTTGCGAAGAACCCACTTTTATAAATTCTCCATTTTCCAATACCCGCAGTAACCGAACTTGGGTTGTCAAAGGCAATTCGCCCACTTCGTCCAGGAAAATAGTTCCGCCATTGGCTACTTCAAAATAGCCTTCGCGAGTGCCTGTTGCGCCCGTAAAAGAACCTTTTTCGTGTCCAAAAAGCTCACTGTCAATGGTTCCTTCCGGAATGGCTCCGCAGTTTACGGCGATGTATTTTCCGTGTTTTCTGTGTGAAAGCGAATGAATAATTTTTGGAATGCTTTCTTTCCCAACACCACTTTCACCCACAACCAATACCGAAATATCAGTTGGTGCCACCTGAATGGCTTTTTCTATCGCACGATTGAGTTTCGGGTCATTCCCGATAATCTCGAATCGTTGTTTTATTGATTGAACTGTTTCCATTTTATTCAATTGATAATTGATAATTAAAAATGAACAATTAATTTTTCTTATTTTGAAATTATCAATTATTCATTATCAATTATCCAATTTTTTTTTAATTCATCTCACTCAAACCAACTGCCTCGCCAATCAAGGTCCCGCTGGTGCAACTCGTGATTTTCACGTTTACAAAATCACCAATTTTATAATTTTCTTTAGGAAAAACTACCACAATACTTTGCGAATTTCTTCCGGACCAATCCTTTTCTGATTTCTTGGAAACCTTTTCGATTAATACTTCTGTTGTTTGTCCAATGAATTCTTCAGAGCGAAACCAAGAGTGTTTTTGCTGTAAATCGACAATTTCCTGTAATCTTCGCAATTTAGTTGCTTCCGGAACGTCGTCTTCCATTTTACGTTCGGCCAATGTTCCTGGTCGTTCGGAATAGGAATACATATAGCCAAAATTGTATTTCACGTAATCCATCAAGCTCAAAGTGGATTGATGATCTTCTTCGGTTTCAGTCGGAAATCCTGAAATCATGTCTTGTGTAATCGAGCAATTCGGGATAATAGCCCTAATTTTATCAATCAAAGTCATGTATTCTTCCCGAGTGTGCAAACGGTTCATGGCGCTCAGGATGCGGTTGCTTCCCGATTGAACAGGCAAGTGAATGTGTTTGCAAACATTGTCGTGTTTTGCAATTACGTGCAAAACGCTTTCGTGCATGTCTTGCGGATTGGATGTCGAAAACCGAATGCGCATTTTTGGAAAACCAACGGCGACCATTTCTAGTAATTCATCAAAATCTACTGCCATTGCTTTTTGCATTGCGGTAGCATTGACGAAATCTTTTTTAAGTCCGCCGCCATACCATAAATAACTGTCTACATTTTGTCCTAAAAGCGTAATTTCCTTAAAACCTTTGTCCCACAAATCTTGAATTTCCTTCATGATGCTTTGCGGTTCACGGCTGCGTTCCCTGCCACGAGTGAAAGGAACCACGCAAAAAGCACACATATTGTCGCAACCACGAGTGATGGAAACCAAAGCCGTAATGCCATTGCTCATCAATCGAACCGGAGAAATATCACCATACGTTTCGTCTTTTGACAAAATCACGTTGATAGCATCACGACCTTCTTCGACTTCGCTCAATAGATGGGGTAAATCTTTATAGGCATCCGGACCTACGACCAGGTCAACGATTTTTTCTTCTTCTAGAAACTGGCTTTTCAAACGTTCTGCCATACAGCCCAAAACACCAACTTTCATTTTAGGGTTTTTGCGTTTCACGGCATTGTATTTCTCCAAGCGTTTTCGAATAGTTTGTTCCGCTTTGTCCCGAATGGAACAGGTATTGACCAAAACTAAATCTGCTTCTTCAAGGATTTGCGTTGTATTATATCCGTTTGATGATAGAATGGAAGCCACGATTTCGCTATCCGAAAAATTCATCGCACAGCCATAACTTTCTATAAAGAGTTTTTTGGGGTTTTCGGGTTTGTATTCAAGAACAAGACTTTCGCCTTGCTTGCTTTCATCAATAATCTTTTCCATCTTGTGTTTTCAAAGTACAAAGATAAACCAATTTCAATAAATATGACAAGATGTCAGATAAAGAATTAACACTATTTTGTGTTTTGCTTTTGAAACTATTTCCATCAACTTAATTTTGTATCTCTCAATTTTAGTCGTTACTATTTTTATTTTTGAAAATAAAACCAAAAGGGATTTTTATTGTAATTTGTAGTTAATAAAACGGCTATAATCTTCATCATTTCTATATTAATCTTCAAGAAATAGTTTTAAAAATGAATTCAAAATCTCAATATTTAAAAAAAACTTCTACTTTTGTCGCAGAAAAAAGAACTATGGCAAAGAATTTAGTTATCGTCGAGTCTCCTGCAAAGGCGAAAACAATCGAAAAATTTCTGGGAAGCGACTATCAAGTCGAATCAAGTTACGGACATATTGCCGACTTGCCATCAAAAGAAATTGGGGTAGATGTGGAACATGGTTTCAAACCCAAATACGAAGTTTCTGCCGATAAAAAAGCTTTGGTTACTAAACTAAAAGGACTTGCTAAAAAAGCCGAAATGGTTTGGTTGGCTTCTGATGAGGATCGCGAGGGGGAAGCTATTTCTTGGCATTTAGCCGAAGAATTAGAATTAGACGCAGCCAAAACAAAGCGAATTGTTTTTCACGAAATTACAAAAAATGCCATTCTGAAAGCGATTGACAATCCGCGCGAAATAAATTATAATTTGGTCAACGCACAACAAGCCCGTAGAGTTTTAGACAGATTGGTGGGTTATGAATTATCACCTGTGCTTTGGAGAAAAATCAAAGGAGGACTTTCTGCCGGACGTGTACAATCGGTTTCCGTTCGTTTGATCGTGCAACGTGAACGAGAAATCCAGAATTTTAAAACTGTCGCTACATATTCAATTGTTGCCGAATTCACTAACGAAGCCGGAAAATCATTCAAAGCAAAACTGCCAAAAAATTTCAATACCAAAAAAGAAGCCGAGGAGTTCTTGAACAAGAATATCGGTTCTACTTATAAAGTTTCGGATTTAGAAACGAAACCTACCAAAAAATCACCAACCGGCCCTTTTACCACTTCGACTTTGCAACAAGAAGCCGCTAGAAAATTGTATTTCCCTGTTGGAATCACGATGCAACTCGCACAGCGTTTGTATGAGGCGGGACTCATTACTTATATGAGAACGGATAGTGTGAACTTGTCAAAAGAGGCAATAGAGGCCGCTCAAGCCGAAATCATCAAATCCTACGGAAAGGAATTTTCGAAACCAAGAACTTTTGTAAATAAAAGCAAAGGGGCGCAAGAAGCTCACGAAGCAATTCGTCCAACGGATATGTCGCGACATACCGTGAATATCGACAGAGACCAAGCGCGTTTGTATGATCTGATTTGGAAAAGAACATTGGCTTCACAAATGAGCGATGCCGAATTGGAACGAACCAATGTCAAAATTGCGGCCAACAATCACGGAGAAATTTTCACTGCATCTGGCGAAGTATTGCTGTTTGAAGGTTTTTTGAAAGTCTATTTAGAAGGCAGTGATGAGGATGATGAAGAACAAGAAGGAATGTTGCCTGCGATGAAAGTAAATGAAAAATTGCAAAACAATTACATTACGGCCACCGAAAGATACTCTAGACCGCCTGCAAGATATACTGAAGCATCATTGGTAAAAAAATTAGAAGAACTGGGAATTGGACGTCCTTCGACTTATGCGCCAACGATTTCTACTATCATCAACAGAAATTATGTCGAGAAAGGAAATCTTGACGGTCAAGAACGCAATTATACACAACTCACATTGCAGTCCGGAAAAGTGGGCGAGAAGTTGCTCAAAGAAAATACGGGTTCCGATAAAGGAAAATTAGTCCCAACAGACATTGGAACCATTGTTACAGATTTTTTGGTCAAAAATTTTGGAAACATTTTGGATTATAATTTTACGGCCAAAGTGGAACATGATTTTGATGAAATCGCCGAGGGAAATATCGAATGGACAAAAATGATGCAGGAATTCTACGATGAATTTCACCCAACGGTGAAAGATGTAGAAGCCAATGCGGACAGGGAAAGTGGCGAGAGAATCCTTGGAAAAGATCCGAAAACAGGAAAGCAAGTTTCCGTTCGTTTGGGAAAATTTGGTCCAATGGCACAAATTGGTGAAGCCGATGACGAAGAAAAAAAATTCGCCAGTTTGATGAACGACCAAAACATTGGAAACATCACTTTGGAAGAAGTTTTGGATTTGTTTTTGTTGCCAAAAAATTTAGGTACATATAAAGGAGAAGAAGTTGAGGTAAGCAATGGACGTTTTGGTCCATACGTGCGTCACGGAAGTGCTTTTGTTTCTTTACCAAAAGGGGAGAATCCATTGGATATAACAATGGAAAGAGCCAAAGAATTAATTGATGAAAAGGCAGCTGCCGATGCGCCAATTGCCACTTATAAAGGGGAGGGAGTTCAAAAAGGAACGGGGCGTTTTGGGCCTTTTATCAAATGGGATGGCCTTTTCATCAATGTGAGCAAGAAATATAATTTTGATAATCTTTCGCAATCGGATATCGAAGAATTGATTGAAGATAAATTGCAGAAAAATATTGACAAGGTTATCCATAACTGGAAAGAAGAAGGGATTTTGGTTGAAAAAGCCCGTTGGGGAAGATCGGTAATTACCAAAGGTAAAATCAAAATTGAGTTGAGCAAAGATGTTGATGCCACAAAATTGACATTGGAAGAGGTTCAAGAAATGATTGCTAAGAAAACGCCGGCCAAGAAAGTGGCTGCGAAAAAAGCTACCACAGCTAAAAAACCTGTTGCAAAAAAAGCGGTTGCCAAAAAAACTACAGTAAAAAAGAAATAAGATATGGAATTTGATTTTCTAAATCCTTTAGACAATGAAATCCTTCAGTTTTTTAGGGGTTTTTCTTCCCAGCAATTGGGAAGCAAAGTCGTATTTCATTCTGCCGAAGATTTTCCGGATTTGAATAAAATCAAAATTGCGGTCATTGGTGTTTTAGAAAACAGAGGCAATAAGAATCAAACCGAAGAAGTGGATTTGTCGCATATTCGAAAAGAATTGTATGGCTTGTTTCCTGGAAACTGGGACGCCTCCATTGCTGACTTGGGAAATATTCTTGCTGGAAACTCGGCGACAGATACTTATTTTGCTCTTAAGAATGTGGTCTCCAGCTTAATCAAAAAAGAAATTATTCCTATAGTTATTGGCGGTTCGCAAGATTTGACTTACGCGCTTTATAGAGGGTACGATGATTTGGAACAAATGGTTAACTTGGTTTCCATTGACAATAAATTTGATTTTGGAAAAGAAAATGAAGTAGTTTCATCCAATTCCTATTTAACAAAAATAATATTAGAAGAGCCCAATAATCTTTTTAATTATAGCAATATCGGATTTCAGACCTATTATAATTCGCAAGAAGAGATAGATTTGATTGATAAATTGTTTTTTGAAGCCTATCGATTGGGTGATATTTCCAACAATATAGCTATAGCAGAACCCGTTTTTAGAGATGCCGATATAGTAAGTATTGATTTGACTTCCATACAATCCTCTGATTCAGGTAATTTAACGTCCTTTAGACCTAATGGTTTTAACGGAAAAGAGATTTGTGCCTTGTCAAGATATTCAGGAATAAGCGACAAAGTCTCGCTTTTAGGCATTTTCAATCACAATAATTCTAAAGAGGAATCCGTATTAATAGCTCAAATTATTTGGTATTTTATTGAAGGATTTCATTACCGTTCAAATGAGTATCCTTTTGGAAGTAAAGAAAATTATATCAAGTATATTATTCCCTTGGAAGAGGAATTGCTATTTTACAAAAGCAACAAAACCGATAGATGGTGGATAGAAATACCCTTTATTTCAAACGGTAATAATAAGTTAAAGAAAAGTACGTTATTACCTTGCTCTTATGATGAGTATTTGGCGGCATGCAATCAGGAAATTCCTGAAAGATGGTGGAAAGCGCAACGTAAAAATATTGTTTAATTCAATGTTAAATTACGCGCAGAATGAGGAAAAATAATTTTAAACATATTTTT
>Ga0214162_1000061_pt1 | contig 22393 bp, 25 predicted proteins | sample LakMenepilimnion_3_FD_153000 | JGI IMG/M metagenome (GOLD analysis project Ga0214162, IMG submission 153000) | Freshwater microbial communities from Lake Mendota, WI - Practice 20APR2010 epilimnion v5 | ecosystem: Environmental > Aquatic > Freshwater > Lake > Epilimnion/Euphotic zone | place...
ATTCTGGCGCTGGGGCGTATTCGAAGGTCATAGTCGTCTCCATTAATCCATCGTCACATACTGAGGGCTAGTGTAATAACCATCATCCATCTTCATGCGTTGCATCAATAGGTCATTGAGCAAAGCACTAGCACCAATTCGAAACAGTTTCGGATTGAGCCAATCTGGTCCAACAGTTTCATTGACCAAAACTAATTGCTTAATTGCATCTTTCGTATTGCGAATTCCTCCGGCAGGTTTAACTCCAATGCGCACTTGTGTCATCTCATAGAAGTCGCGGACTGCCTCTAACATGACTAACACGACTGGGGGAGTTGCAGCTGGTGCAACCTTTCCTGTTGAAGTCTTAATGAAATCAGCACCTGCTGCCATTGCCAAAAATGATGCTTTGCGGACATTGTCATATGTGACTAGCTCACCAGTTTCAAAAATCACCTTTAGGTGCGCCTTATCACCACATACTTCGCGGATCTGAACAATCTCATTGAACACATCAATATATCGCCCAGCAAGGAAAGCACCTCGATCGATCACCATATCGATTTCAGCTGCGCCTGCATCAATAGCATCTTGGGTATCTCGAATCTTGACCGGCATTGATGCACGACCTGATGGAAAAGCAGTTGAAACCGCTGCTACGGGAACATGCTGCCCACCAATCAAATCTAAGTGCGTGCGAGCGACTTTAACCATGTCGTTATAGACACAAACCGCTCCAACGCTAGGAACGGATGCATCTGTTGGATCTGGTCTGACAGCTTTTGTGCATAATGCCTTTACCTTGCCAGGAGTATCCGCGCCCTCAAGTGTTGTTAAATCCACCATCGTGATTGCCGTATCAATTGCCCAGCGCTTTGATGTTGTTTTTATACTTCTAGTTGCAAGCATGCTTGCCCGACCTTCGGCTCCAACCTGGTCTACACCAGAGAGATTGCCTAGATAACTCTTTAGCGAGGCATCACTGCCATCTACTAAACCATAAAAACTCACGATAGCAATTCCTTAAGCGGTGGTCGCAGTTGATCCAATACTACTTGAGCAGAATCAGAATCCTTTTCAATAACCTCAATGTAACACTTCATCTTTGCTTCAGTACCGCTGGGGCGAATAATGATTCGGATTCCACCATCTAGCCAAATTCTCAAACCATCTGTCGGTGGTAATCCATCAGTGGGGGCAGCTAGATCATCAATTGAAGTAACTAGACGTCCTGCAATTTCTTGTGGGGGATTAGTACGTAGCCCCCCGAGAATTATGCCCACCTTGGATAAATCAGTAAGACGAATAGAAATTTGCTCCGTTGCATGGAATCCATGACGAGCCCAAATCTCATTAAGGAGATCAAGAATAGTTTTACCATCGGCAGCTAGATCTGTTGCTATTTGCGCCAAAGTAATTGCTGCAGAAATTCCGTCCTTGTCATTGACAGTCTCTGCATCAACTGCATATCCCAGAGCTTCTTCATAACCAAAGGTCAACCCTTTAATTTTTGCTAACCATTTAAATCCTGTGAGTGTTTCTTCAAATTCGAAATTGTAATGTTTGGCAATTTTTCTAAGTATTGAAGAGGAGACAATTGAATTGGCAAATATTCCTGAGCCGCCTTTTCGGGCAATAGATTCGCCCAATAATGCCCCTAATTCATCACCTTTGAGCATGCGCCAACCCGATGTGGGATCTTTTATTGCCGCTGCACATCGATCTGCATCGGGATCATTTGCAATGACTAAATCTGCCTCAAAAGTTTTTGCTGTCTCAAGAGCTAAATCTATTGCGCCCGGCTCTTCAGGATTTGGAAAGGCAACAGTTGGAAAATCTGGATCTGGTGCAGCTTGTGCATCAACTAAAATTGGAGAAAGAAAACCGGCTTTATGAAAAACTCGCTGAAGTGTTTCGGTGCCGACCCCATGCATTGCTGTGTAAACAATCTTCAGGGTGCCCGGTTTTGTTGCAAGAGATGCGGTGCGAGTGATGTATTTTTCAACTATCTCCTCGCCTAAGTCTGTCCACGCCTTGCCTCGTGGTTGATCTTTTAGCGAAACAATGGCATCAATCTTTTGTGCAATTGAAACATCTGTAGGGGAAACTATCTGGGAACCACGGTATTCAATGCCATCAACGGTTCCTCCAAGGTAAACCTTGTATCCATTATCTTGAGGTGGGTTGTGGCTTGCAGTAACCATGATTCCTACATCACAACCCAACTCATTAGTTGCAAAAGCCAAAACAGGTGTAGGAAGTGGCCGGGGCAGAACATAAACATTCATGCCCGCCCCACTCATAATCTCAGCTGTTTCAAATGTGTAATCTTCTGATCCATATCGGGCATCGCGACCAATAACTACAGAAGTCAGGTTGCGTTCGCGCATGTAAGTGACAATTCCGGCGGCCGTGCGGCCAACAACTGCACGATTCATGCCAGATGGTCCAGGTCGAATAGGGCCACGTAAGCCAGCCGTTCCAAATTGCAAGAAGCCGCTAAATGATTTCTTTAATTCTGCTTCGTTATTAGTATCTAGCCATTCTTGCAACTGCGAAGATGTAATTGGATCCGGATCATCTGCAATCCAGGCTTGAACTTCTCTGACTAATGATTGATCCATGTGCCTAGAGTAACTTCGAGGCAACTCTTTGAGAAGTCAGATTATTTATCGATAATGTCACAGAGATTGGTGCCACTAGAAACAGTGGTTCCTATAACTGCTGTTAGATTTGAGATTATTCCGGCCTTATGGGCAGTTAAAGGCTGCTCCATTTTCATCGCTTCAAGTACAAAGATGAGGTCACCCACTTCAACTGATGCACCTTCTTCTACTGCAATCTTTACGACCGTTCCTTGCATTGGGCTTGTAAGACCAGAACCGCTCGAGCCACCCGCCATAGTTTGTTTTGCGCGGTGACGCTTTACGACAGGTTTTGGCGCGTGAACAAGAATTTCAAATCGTTTCCCATTAACTTCAGTAACAAGATATTCAGGTGCCATATGAGTTTCTAGAGGCGGCTCACTAAAAGTAAATGCTGGGATTTGGTTGTTAAATTCATTTTCAATATAGCTGGTGTAGACCTTGAAATTCTCTGTGTATGCCGGGTCTTCTAGGATTGCACGGTGAAATGGAATCGCTGTTGCTAATCCGCCAACTTTGAACTCTGAAAGTGCGCGGCGAGCACGCTCAATTGCCTGTTCACGCGTTGCTCCCGTAACAATCAACTTTGCAAGGAGTGAATCAAAATTACCACCGATAGTGTCACCGGCTTGAAAACCTGCATCAACTCGAACTCCAGGACCAGTTGGAATTTCCCACTCAGTTAGGCGACCAGGGGCTGGCAAGAAGGAACGTCCTGGATCTTCGCCATTGATTCGAAATTCAATTGAATGGCCGCGAACAATCGGATCATCAAATCCAAGCGCTTCACCATCAGCAATTCGGAACTGCTCACGGACAAGATCAAGTCCAGTTACTTCTTCGCTCACGGGATGCTCAACTTGTAAACGAGTATTTACTTCAAGAAAAGAAATCGTTCCATCAGCACCAACCAAGAATTCGCATGTCCCAGCACCAACATAACCTGCCTCTTTCATGATTGCCTTACTTGAACGGTAGAGCTCATCATTTTGTGCTTGGGTTAAAAATGGCGCTGGTGCTTCCTCAACAAGTTTTTGGTGACGACGTTGCAACGAGCAGTCACGAGTACTAACAACAACAGCATGGCCGTATTTATCAACTAAAACTTGGGTTTCAACATGTCGTGGCTTGTCTAGATAGCGCTCCACGAAGCATTCACCGCGACCAAAACCTGAAATTGCCTCACGGACAGCAGATGCAAACAACTCTGGAATTTCCTCCATAGTGTGCGCGACCTTAAGTCCACGTCCACCTCCACCGTGGGCAGCTTTTATAGCAACTGGTAAGCCATGTTCTTTGGCAAAAGTGGTGACTTCTTCATGACCGGCAACAGGATCTTTTGTGCCTGCAACAAGAGGTGCGCCAGCTTTTGCGGCAATTTTTCGTGCAGAAACTTTATCGCCTAGAGCACGGATCGCTTCAGGTGGTGGCCCGATCCAGGTAAGGCCCGCATCAATGACTGCTTGGGCAAAGTTTGCATTCTCTGAAAGAAATCCATAACCAGGGTGTACCGCATCTGCCCCAGACTCTTTAGCAATTGCAATTAACTTTTCAATATCTAAATAGGTTTCTGTGGCTGTTATGCCCTGAAGTGAATAAGCAGTATCAGCCATCTGTGCATGTAAAGATGTGCGATCTTCATCTGAATACACCGCAACACTTTCAAGCCCATGATCTTTACAGGCACGAATAACACGCAGTGCAATTTCTCCACGATTTGCAATAAGGACGCGCTTCATTTCATCAACTTTGCTTGAGGCCATGAGTATCCGAGCTGAGCAAATGCCTTACGCACAAATGGCATTGATATCCCAACAACATTTGTGTAATCACCTTCAATTGAAGGGATAAATGGAGAACTAAAGCCATCAAGAGTAAATCCACCTGCAACATGGAGCGGTTCTTCAGTAGCAACGTAATCTGTGATTTCTTCATCGCTCATGTGATCAAATGTGACTCGCGTGGTTACCCGATCTGAAATCTCAACATCTTTGACTGTGTCGATAATGCAATGTCCGGTATGTAACAGTCCAGAGTTGCCTCGAACTCGCATAGCGCGCTCTGTTGCAATCTCAGGCGTTCCTGGCTTACCTAGTGAAACACCATCAAATTCAAAGGTTGAGTCACAGCCAATAATTATTGCTGGAAAGTCAATTTGTTCACGGACAGTGTGTGCTTTTGTGATTGCCAAGGCAATCACCATGTCTGCAGGGTTCATGGCATTGAAAAAATCTGTTTCTTCATCAACATTGCTGACAATTATCTTTGGTGACAAGCCAGCCGACTCTAGTAAACGTCGTCGACTAGTTGATTGAGATGCAAGAACAATTGTGGGCATTGTTAACCAAACCTTCTTGCGCCAAATGTAATTTGATGAGGCAAAGGCTGACGCAATTGTGGTAACCCATAAACACTGCGACGAATTACAGGTTTGAGCTCTTCACGTTTATGTTGTGCCATCGCAGCCTGAATTGCCGCCAACTCTTCTGGAGTTGGATTTCCGTTGGTAACTTCAAATTCCATTAGAGGGGAATGTTCCCGTGCTTACGTGCTGGAAGTACATCACGCTTTGTTTTCAGTGTTCTAAATGCTTTAGTGATGTAGGCACGAGATTGACTTGGCTCGATCACCGTGTCAATTGTCCCTCGCTCTGCAGCTAGATATGGGTTAGCTAGTGATTCGTTGTAATCCTTTACCAACTCAGCCCGCTTTGCTTCAGGATCCCTGGCTTCTGCTAAATCCTTACGATACAAAATATTTACTGCACCTTGTGCACCCATGACAGCGATTTCAGCACTTGGCCAAGCAAAGTTAATGTCACTTCCAAGGTATTTAGATCCCATGACAATGAATGCACCACCGTAGGCTTTTCGGGTAATAAGAGTAACTAGGGGAACAGATGCCTCAGCATATGCATACAGCAATTTAGCTCCACGGCGAATAATTCCATCCCACTCTTGCTCGGTTCCTGGCAAGAAACCTGGAACATCTACAAGGGTAAGAATTGGAATGTTAAAGGCATCGCAAAAACGTAAGAAGCGTGCTGCTTTCTCGCTTGAATTGATATCAAGGGTTCCGGCTAATTGATTTGGTTGATTAGCAATGATTCCAATTGATTCACCTTCAATTCGGGCAAATCCAACGACAATGTTTGGTGCATAGAGTGCATGAACCTCTAAGAATTCGCCCTCATCAACTAATGCCTGAATCAAAACCTTCATGTCATATGGCTGGTTAGGACTGTCTGGAATCAAGGTATCGAGTGCAATGTCTGAAGCTTTCTTTTCCAAAGTTTCAGTAGGTGGCAAATGTGGTGTTGCATCCATATTGTTTGATGGAAGGTATGAAAGAAGAGCTTTTACGTAATCAATTGCATCATCTTCATTTTCGGCTAAGTAGTGAGAGTTACCGGTGCGCGTGTTATGTGTGCGTGCTCCGCCAAGCTCTTCCATTCCAACTTCTTCACCAGTCACAGTCTTGATCACATCAGGACCGGTAATAAACATGTGCGAAGTTTCGTTGACCATCACCGTGAAGTCTGTAAGCGCTGGTGAGTAAGCAGAACCTCCGGCACATGGACCAAGAATGAGTGAGATCTGTGGAATAACACCTGATGAGCGAGTGTTCAGACGGAAAATCTTGCCGTAACCATTTAATGATGCAACGCCTTCTTGAATACGTGCCCCACCCGAATCATTTATTCCGATGAGTGGAATTCCAGATTTAAGAGCGAATTCGGCAATCTTAACAATTTTCTCCGCGTGAACTTCTCCCAAAGATCCGCCCATCACAGTGAAATCCTGTGAATACAAAGCAATTGGGCGACCGTCAACGGTTGCAGTGCCGATAACAACGCCATCACCGTATGGGCGATTTTTTTCCATTCCAAACTGTGTTGAGCGATGACGTGCAAACTCATCTATTTCTGTGAATGAATCAGCGTCAACCAGCAATTCGATTCTTTCACGGGCTGATTTCTTGCCTTTAGAGTGCTGCTTTTCAACGGCGCGCTCAGAGCCACCATGGATAGCTTCCTCAACACGATCACGAAGATCTTCTATTTTTCCGGCAGTTGTATGCAGATCACGGCTCATAGGCGTACGGTACTAGTCGTGGGCAGAGAATTGTTAGGTGCAGCGCTTGATCAGGCCGAGATCAATAGATTAATTACGCCTTACTGGCGAGTAAGCGTGGTTGACCTCACGCGCTCTACGCAAGGCGATTTAGTACAACGGGTTCGAGATGGAAATGCGCAAGTCGGGGATGTAATCGTTGCAGAATTTCAAAGCGCTGGACGAGGACGATTAGATCGAACTTTTGAAGCACCGAAAGGAACAGCGTTATTATTTTCTTTTTACATCCAACCGCAACGCAATCGTGATGACTGGGGATGGATTCCGCTCATAGCTGGATACGGTGTTGCAAAGACACTGCATGCTTTTCATGCAACAGTGAAATGGCCTAACGATGTTTTGATTAACAACAAAAAGGTTTCCGGGCTAATTGCCGAAGTAGTTGGCAATGGAGTTGTCATCGGTATAGGAATCAATGTGGGGATGGATGAACATCAATTGCCAGTAGAAACAGCAACTTCCTTATTGATCGAAGATGGAGTTGACTTAACTAGAGACGAAATTTTGTGTGAGGTTCTTGAAGAGTTCGAAGAGCATTTTGTTCTATGGGATCAAGGAATTGATGAGGTTCAACCGCTCTACAGGCACTTAAGCGCAACCTTGGGCAAAGAGGTGAGAGTTGAATATCCAGGCGGCGCTACACACCTAGCTACTGCCGTATCAATTTCAGACACGGGTGCTTTGGTCTTAGATGACGGAACTCATGTTCAGTCTGCCGATGTAATTCATCTACGATAGGGCAGTGAGAAAAACCTTTCCGACAGTCGGTGTTATCGGCGCAGGTCAACTTGCTCGAATGAGCATTGCGCCAGCTGCAGCACTCGGAGTCGATCTTCTTCTATTAGCTGCTGACAGTAATGATTCTGGCGCACAAGTTACTAATCACGTTGTTGGCGACTACAAAGATTTAGAAACAGTAAAGTCATTTGCAAAGAATTGTGATGTAGTCACCTTTGAGCATGAATTAATCCCACTAAGTATTATTAAGTCACTTGAGGCCGATGGGATAGTAGTTCGACCTTCATCTGCATCATTTGTCTATTCACAAGATAAAGCAGCGATGCGTGAAAAATTGAGCGCTTATCCTGCACCAAATTTCCAAGTAGTCACAGATTCAAGCCAAGTATCTGAATATCCAGTCATTGCGAAAGCAATATTAGGAGGCTATGACGGCCGTGGTGTTTGGAAGATTAACTCCCGACAAGAACTTTCAGAGGTAGTCAAAGAGGTTGGGAAAGTTCTAGTTGAAGAATTGATTGAATTTGATTATGAAATTGCAGTCATGGTTGCACGATCACCACATGGTCAAGCCACTACTTGGGCTCCAACACAGACTGTGCAAAAAGATGGTATTTGCGTGATGACTATTTCACCTGCGCCACAACTAACTGCTGCATTAAGTGAAAAAGCACAAAAGTTAGCACTTGATATTGCTGCAGAAGTTGGAGTAGTTGGAGTCATGGCAGTTGAAATGTTTGTGAAGGGAGAAGACCTCTTCATTAACGAGTTAGCTATGCGTCCCCATAATTCAGGTCACTGGACAATCGAAGGATCGCACACCAGCCAGTTTGAACAACATTTACGGGCTATCTTAGATCTGCCACTGGGTGACCCATCAATAACAGCACCAATTGCTGTTATGGGAAATGTGTTAGGTGGCACAAAAACAGATATGTATAGACCCTACTTACACCTAATGGCTCGGACTCCAGCCCTAAAATTTCACAATTACAAAAAGGATGCACGCCCAGGTCGCAAGATTGGCCATGTAACTCTTCTGGGTCAAAATCTCCTAGAATTAACCGAAGAAGTTCAACATGCAGTGGACTATATGAGCGGAGAAATTGATGAGTGATGTAGCAATCATCATGGGGTCAGATTCAGACTGGCCAACGATGCAAGAAGCCGCCAACGTCTTAGATGATCTAGGAATTTCACATTCAGTAGATGTTGTTTCAGCCCATCGCATGCCACTTGAAATGGTTGAGTTCTCGCAAAGTGCCCAAGCCAAGGGCTACAAAGTAATTATTGCTGGAGCAGGCGGCGCAGCACATTTACCTGGAATGGTCGCATCATTAACTACTCTTCCAGTAATTGGAGTTCCAATTGCATTAAAGAATCTGGACGGAATGGATTCCCTTCTTTCAATAGTACAAATGCCTGCCGGGGTTCCTGTTGCAACAGTTGGTGTTGATAATGCAAAAAATGCTGCGCTCTTGGCAGCTCGCATACTTGGCATTTCCGATTCCGCTATCTCAGCAAAGGTTGCAGATGCTTTGAAAGAGATAAATGCAATTGCGAAGGAAAAAGGCGAGAGTTTAAAGTCTCGCCGCAACCAAAAAACTGGGTTTTAACCTCGAGCCCGATATTCAATTGCAGGGCAGCGGTCCATGATCGTTAACAAACCTGCTGCATGCGCGCGCGCAATTGCATCAGTGTCAATAACATCCAACTGTAACCAAACTGCCTTAGCACCAATGGCGATAGCTTCATCTACGACTTTTCCAACAAGAGTTGAGTTAACAAAGCAATCGACAACATCTACAGGTCCAGGAATTTCAGACAAAGTTTTGTAGCCAACTTCGCCGTGCACAACTTCTGCTCGAGGATAAACCGGAATAATTCGGTGACCTTTATCTTGTAGCAATTTTGCAACACCAAATGCTGCTCTTTCAGGATTGTTCCCAAGACCAACAACAGCCCAAGTTTTCAACTCAAGGACTGCATCAATTGTTTCCTTGGTATTAATCAGTTCGCCCTAATGCGTGGAATTTCCAACCAGCGCTGCGCCACATAGTGCGATCAAGCATGTTGCGACCATCAATGATGACCTTGCCCTTAACCAGAGAAGATATTCCCGCTGGATCGATCTGGCGGTATTCCTTCCATTCCGTCAGGTGCAGAATCAAATCTGCATCCTTAATGGCATCCTCAATGACCTCAGAGTATTTAAGGTTTGGAAAGCGCTTGCGAGCAGGCTCAATACCTTGCGGATCATGAATGACAACTTCAGCTCCTGCTGCATGCAATTGCACAGAGATGTCTAAGGCTGGGGAGTCGCGCACATCATCACTGTCAGGTTTAAATGTTGCACCTAAGACGGCAATTTTGTATTGCGTAAGATCTTCAGAAAGAACGTTTCGCACAATATCAATCACACGCTGGCGGGCACGTAAGTTAATGGCATCAATTTCTCGCAAAAACTCGAGGGCTTGTTTGGCACCCAGCTCTTCAGCACGAGCCATAAATGCCCGAATATCCTTTGGAAGGCAGCCTCCACCAAAACCAATACCTGCTTGCAGAAAGCGACTTCCAATGCGTGGGTCATAACCAATTGCTTTTGCAAGCACAGTGACATCTCCACCAGCGGCTTCACACACCTCGGCCATGGCGTTAATGAAAGAAATCTTTGTTGCTAAGAATGAGTTTGCAGCGACTTTTACAAGTTCAGATGTTGGTAAGTCTGCACGAATCCATGGAGTTCCTAATGCAATCACTGGTTCATAAACTTCTTTAAGTATCTCTTCAGCTCGATCATTTGCAACACCAACTACTAAACGGTTTGGGGTCAACGTATCTTCAACTGCAAAGCCCTCACGAAGGAATTCAGGATTCCAAGCAAGGTCTGCTTGAGGAGCAATCTTGGCAAGTTCGTTGCGTAAAGCTTGTGCAGTTCCGACTGGAACAGTGGACTTACCTACGACAAGAGATCCATCTTTTAGGTAAGGAGCGATTGCAGAGACTGCCGACTTTACATAGGTTAAATCTGCAGCCAATCCATCCTTGACTTGGGGAGTACCAACACAGACAAAGTGAACATCAGCATCTTTAACGGCCGAAAAATCTGTCGTGAAAGAGAGTCGGCCAGTTTTCATCTCTTGTTCTAGAAGAGTATCTAGTCCTGGCTCATAGAAAGGTAACTTGCCGCTCTGGAGAAGCGCTACTTTTTCTGGATCTGTATCCACACCAACAACAGTGAAGCCAAGTGAAGACATACATGCAGCGTGGGTGGCTCCTAGATATCCGCAGCCAACAACCGAGAGAGTTAAAGTCATGTGCGGGAGTTTACTTCAGAGCCCCGCAAGGATTTTCATCAGCGGTACGAGTCTTGAATTTATCGATCACAGTAGGAGTTGCTTCAGCAGTACTTGAGGCAGATGGTGAGGGGGTCACTTCATCAACAAGCGGCAAATCTTCACGCAAACGATTGAAAAGATCGGGGGCTAATACAGGGTCCCACACAACTACTGAGCCCAGTCCGGGTACGCGGGCATTGACATCACTCAACGGAATGGTCAAGGTGCGAACTTTGCTCGGTGAAAGATTTTTCATTTGTTTTGCAAGAGTAAGTAGATCAGACTCATTAAGTTCGGAGTCAGTTGTAACTGTGGCAATTGCGGCATTAAAGAAGTTAACGAGTTTTATTGGGTTGAGTAGAACCCCAGTGCTTGTTACTTTTCTTAACAAAGATCCTAGGAATTGTTGCTGACGTTGCATGCGACCAAGGTCACCCATGCCATCGAAGTCACGTGTTCGAACATACTTAAGCGACTCAACGCCGTTGAGAGTGTGAACTCCGGCAGATAAAACTAAGTGGCTACCTGGGTCATCTATGTCTTTCTTGGTACAGACCTCAATCCCACCCAACGCATCCACCATGCCCGCAAATCCTGCAAAACCAATTTCAATATAGTGATCAATTCGAACACCAGTTTCATTTTCAATGGTTTCAATGAGAAGCGGAGCACCACCAAAAGCGAATGCAGAATTAATCTTTCCTTTTGCTGCTGGGATAATTTTAGTTTTATCGATAGATGACACATGTTCAGGAATTGTGACTAAAGAATCGCGAGGAATCGAGATTAAAGTTACCTTGTCGCGAGCTTTAGAGATGTGAACAATTAGCATCGTGTCAGAGCGTTTACCTGCCGCGGTTGCAGTAGATCCAACACGAAGCAATTTACGTTGCTCTTTTGTTAAGCCTTCACGAGTATCTGATCCGACGAGAAGGTAGTTAAGGGCTTTGTTTGGTTTATCGGGACGAGAATCCAAGGCTCCGAATACATCAACTCGATCAATGGCTCCACTTACTTGCCCGAGGCCAAGCCAAGAAATGGCCGAGATAAGGACTACTCCCAGGGAGAGTGAGGTAATAATCCGAATTGCCCGCGTTGATTTCACTGTCTGAGCGTACTTGAGCGATAGCGTGTACGCGTTATGCCGACATCAGCTAATGCGTTATATGGCTCACCGAAGCGGGAGATTTCGGTAATTCTGCCTGTCTTGAATGAGGAGAAGTACTTAACTGATGCCGTAAATGCGATCCTCACCCAAAAGTACGATGGCAAGATGGAAGTAATTTTAGCGATTGGGCCTTCGCAGGACAGAACCTTGGAAATTGCTCAGCAATTACACAAGAATGATTCTCGTGTAGTAATTGTTGACAATCCAACAGGTCGAACTGCAGCTGGTTTAAATTTGGCAATTGCATCATCGCAATACTCAATTATCGTTCGAGTCGATGGCCATGCAAATATCCCAAATGATTATTGTAATTTGGTGTCAGAGATTTTGGAAAACACAGGTGCAGTAAATGTCGGCGGTGTAATGGCCGCTGAAGGCCGATCTCTATTTGAGCGATCTGTTGCACGTGCGATGCGCAGTCCACTAGGGGTTGGTGCTTCTAGATTCCATACTGGCGGAGGCGCTGGGGAAGTCGACACTGTGTATCTCGGTGCATTTCGAAAAGAAGCATTACTTGCTGTTGGTGGATTTGATGAACGATTTACTCGTGCCCAAGATTGGGAACTCAACTTCAGATTGCGCCAAGCTGGCGGCATTGTTTACTTTGATCCTCGTTTAGTTGTTACCTATCGGCCTCGATCAACTATAAAAGCATTAGCAAAGCAATACTTCGAATATGGTCGTTGGCGACGTGTAGTCTCACGCCGCCATAAAGGCACTATCAATTACCGTTATTTTGCACCGCCCTTCACGGTTATTGCAACAACGCTTTCACTCATACTCGGATTGTTAATTTCTCCGGTTCTATTCATTCCATCCCTCACATATGCTGTGTTTATCCTGATTGCTTCTGGAGTAATCGGAAAAAGTATGGGCGAGATTCTGTGTTTACCCACAATATTGCTAACAATGCATATTTCATGGGGGCTTGGATTTCTTACTTCGCCTAAGTCACTAGCCCCTGCTGTAACCTTGAACCCGTGAGCACGCCACTGCAGGTATATGAGCCATTCAAAGCTGGCCTGCCTAAACTGGGCCGTTACTGGAAGTCTCTATGGTCTCGTCGGACCTTCATCAAGGAGTACTCCAAATCTGAACTTCGAGAGCAACATTTTGACTCTGTATTTGGGCAATTGTGGCTAGTTATAAATCCATTATTGCTGTCGGCCGTTTATTTCATTTTGATCATCATTATTGGTGGCACCACAGATAGTGAACGGTATGCACATCTAACTGCCAGCTTGTTTCTGTTTTACCTTGTAGCAAACAGTCTTACTGGTGGCGTGAAATCTGTTACCGCAGGCCAGCGCTTAATTCTTAACACCGCGTTCCCACGAATAATGCTTCCAATATCAGCGCTAGTGATTGCAATATTCAAATTTCTACCCACACTCATTGTCTTTCTTGCAATTAAAGCAATTGTTGGATCACCATTTTCACTTCAAATGCTTTGGGCCATTCCTGTGCTTTTGATAACTATTTTTCTTGCACTCGGTTTGGCAATCACAATTTCCTGTATCAATGTGTATTTCAGAGACATAGCAAGTTTCTTACCGTACCTAACTAGAACGCTTTTGTACTTGTCACCTATTCTTTATACAGCAGCTGATTTGAAACCAAGTCTGCGAGCACTTGAAGTAGTTAATCCACTTTTCCCAATTTTGGATTCATGGTCACGTGCAATGGTTCAAGGAGAAACTCCTCAATTTTCGAGCATGCTACAAGGATTAGCTTGGGCCACTGGAATCTTTTTTGTTGGTACGTATTTCTTTTTATCGAGGGAGCGTGAGTTCGCTGTCCGTCTCTAATACACACATAACAAATGAACTCGCGGTTTCGATCCGTGGAGTAGGACTTACATATACAACATCTATTGATAAAAAGCCGACCCTTAAATCTCGAGCAAAGTCTCTGGGGCGCGGCAAGAAACAAACGCGAGTTGTGAGAGCACTGGACGAGATTAATTTAGATATTCAATATGGACATGTGCTTGGTGTAATTGGCACAAACGGTGCTGGAAAATCTTCCCTAATGAGATGTGTTGCCGGCATCTTGCCTCCTTCCCAGGGCCGCATCGAGGTCTATGGATCTGTCAGCACATTGCTCGCACTTGGCGTTGGCTTTAATCCATCAATGTCCGGCCGTGACAATGTTTTTCTTGGTGGACTAGCTGCCGGAATGTCACGCGAGGAAATAGCGGGCAACTTTGAAGAGATAGCTGAATTTTCTGAACTTGGGGATGCGATAGATGCCCCTATGCGCACATACTCATCAGGCATGTATGCGCGGCTAGCATTTTCAGTTGCAGCCGTGGTGCGCCCAGATATCTTGATTATTGATGAAGCACTTAGTACCGGAGATGCCAAGTTTAAAGAAAAAAGCCTCAACCGCGTAAAGGAACTTCGTGGCGAAGATCGTGCCCTGATTTTAGTGAGCCATGCGATGCAAACTTTGCGAGACACCTGTAATGATGTTGCATGGCTACACAAAGGAAAACTAGTTCAACGTGGCGAGCCAAATGCAGTTATTGATGCCTATCAAGAGTTCTTACACCTTGGAAAGAGCGCAGCAATTGATGAGGATGTTTAAACCTATAATTCTGGCGCTTTCTCTTGCCATTATTTTTCCAACACAATCTACAGCAGTAGAAATTCCTACTGCCTTTCAAGTACAGGGTGCCGGCTATGGCCATGGTGTTGGTATGAGTCAAATTGGAGCAAGAGCAAAAGCTATGGCGGGTGAAACTGCAACCGCAATTCTTAATTACTACTACAAAGATGTCGTAATCGCGCCTTTAGATGACACAAAAATATTGCGAGTAAACGTTGGGCACTTACTTACATCTGCAAAAATAGCAACTGCAACACAAGATGCAATAATTCAAATCTACAATGGCGATATTGGAGATGCGCAAGATGCAATTCCTTTAGCGGTTGTTCCGGTTAAGAGTTCTCTGAATTTTAGTATTTTGGGTTCAACGGTTGTGCCTAGTGTTCTTAATGGAAAGAAAACTACAAGTATTCCGCGCAACAGAGTCTTCACAATTCGCTGGAGTGGGACTCGTTACCTACAAGGCGTTGATGGAGTGATTTCGCTTTCACACACAGCGACCACAAAAAAGTATCGCTACGGTCAGATGCAAGTAAGAGCGGTAAAGGCATCCACCCTTGGATATCGTTTAGAAATTACAAACTCTGTTCGCCTAGCTGATGAATACCTGTGGGGAGTTAGTGAAGTTCCATCATCGTGGCCAGAAGCTGCCCTTCAGGCGCAAGCGATTGCATCTAGATCATTTGCCATGAGTAAAGCAGGAATATATAGAGCATCCTGTGATTGCGATCTTTATGGCGAGATATCAGATCAATCATTCCTTGGATATGCCAAAGAGACAGAAAAAGGCTGGGGACATTTGTGGAAAGCCGCAGTTACCAACACTGCTGGAATGACACTTACCCAAGCAGGAAAGCCCATCGCTGCTTATTTTTCTAGTTCAAGTGGGGGACAGACAGAAACTTCTGGAAATGCTTGGGGTACACAAATAAGTTACACACAAACAATTCCAGATCCATCCAGCCTGGATCCAATCCTGAACCCCCGCTTTTTTAAGTGGGAAAGGACAGTTTCACAAGCAGCAGTTGCGGCAGCCTTTGTTTTGCCCGATGTTGTTAAGTTAGAGATTGTTATGAAAAATACCAGTGGAACGGTTGCAACAATAAAGGCGACCTCAAGCTCCGGCGTACAAAAGAGTTTACGAGGCGAAACCTTTAGAAGCCGAACCAAAATTCCATCTGCCTACTTTGATTTAGTTGGCGTGCAGAATGCTGTTGAGCCCACCCCAAGTCCCAGTCCTTAAAACAACTTCGAGAGATCCATCAAGTGAATTACGTCGGAACAAAAGATTACTTGCGCCAGACAACGTGCCAGCTTTAACTACTTCACCATCAGGAAGCCTTACCTTTGCCGCTGAAGTTATATAAGTTCCAGCTTCGATCACACAGTTATCACCAAGAGAAATTCCTAAGCCTGAGTTTGCGCCCAGTAAACACTTTTCACCAATTGAGATGACTTCTTTTCCACCACCACTGAGTGTGCCCATGATTGAAGCACCACCACCAACATCGGTGCCATCCCCAACAACAACACCAGCAGATATACGACCTTCAACCATTGAAGTTCCCAATGTTCCAGCATTGAAATTTACAAAACCTTCATGCATGACAGTAGTGCCAGATGCAAGGTGGGCACCTAGGCGAACCCGATCTGCATCTGCAATTCGGACTCCACTTGGAACAACGTAATCAACCATTCGTGGGAACTTATCAACACCATAAACACTGACATGTCCATGCACTGCCTTCAAACGTGCTCGAGTGATTTCAAAACTGTCAACGGAGCAGGGACCAACTGAGGTCCAAACAACATTACTGAGAAGCCCAAAAATTCCATCAAGTGCAACTCCGTGGGGCTTTACAAGTCGGTGTGACAACAAATGTAAACGTAGATAAGCATCTGCAGCAGTTTCGGGTGCTTTTGTTAAATCGATTTCGATACTAATGACTTCGCGAGTAATTGCGCGCGCTTCATCTGCGCCAGCTAATGAGATCAGTTCTGCAGGAGCAGAACCAGTTAGACCGGATAGGGATGGAGATGGGAACCAAACATCCAAAGTAGTTCCCTTGGATAGTGTTGCGATTCCGTGGCCAGATGCAATGGTCGTCATGTCCTAAGCCTAGCCTCTATTGTTAGCGGTATGCGTATTGCCGTCTTCTGCTCGTCATCCCCAACAATTGATGACAAGTACGTAGAGCTTGCCTACCAACTTGGCCAAGGGATTGCGGCATCCTCAAACGAATTAGTTACTGGTGGCGGACATATTTCTATGATGGGTGCTGTTTCCCGTGGCGCCCGTGACAAAGGCGGGAAGACAGTTGGTGTCATTCCGCAAGCCCTCGTAGACATTGAATTTGCAGATCACGATAACGATGAACTCCATGTAGTAGAAACCATGGGTCAGCGCAAACACATGATCACAGATATTTCAGATGCATTCATTACATTACCTGGGGGAGCCGGAACACTTGAGGAGTTCTTTGAGATTTGGGTGGGCCACTATTTAAAGTTTCACACTAAGCCCGTTGTAATTTTGGATCCATTTGAAATATATGCACCCTTACATGAATTGATAGTTCATCTTGAAGAAGAAAAATTTATTAAGCCTGGAATGCGCGAAATCATTCAATGGACTACAAATGTTGAAGAAGCATTGAAAGCTTGTGGTGCATGAGAAGTAATCACATTGCAATGAGCCTGATCATTAAAGCACCGATCGAAAAGGTCTGGGATGCTCTGGCAGATTGGGAGTCACAAGGTGATTGGATGTTGCTCACCAAAGTTGAAGTTACATCGCAAGTTCGTGAAGGAGTTGGAACATCAATTTCTGCATTTACAGGGATTGGTAAAGTTGGAGTAATGGATCACATGGTTGTTACTTCATGGCAACCACCACATATCTGCGATGTTCTGCACACTGGAAAAATTATCAAGGGCACTGGTCGATTTGAATTGTCCGCAATAGATTCAAAGACAACTCGATTTGATTGGTCCGAAGAGATATTGACCCCAAGAGTGATATTCCTGCTTATCGCACCTGGTTTATACGCTGGAGTGCGGATCTCACTGACCAAGCTCGGCCGCCATTTGCGCCATAGAAAGTAAGTTAAACGAAGTAAACTAAGCCAATGGGCAAGCAATCGCAGTCTTTGGCAGATGCTCTTGCCACCTTGCCTGATGAAGAACGCATCATCTTGACTATGCACTATCTCAAATCAATGTCAGCAGCCGAGATTGCGTCGATGCTAGGGGTGCCAGAGCGCTCTGTGGAAGCGATTATCAAGCAAGGCAAAGCCAGATTGAGCGCAATTTTGGGGATATAAAGGCCTATCTTCGATTTCGCACAACGGCGCATTGTGCGAGATACTTATCCCCTTGCTTCAAAAAGAGTAATTCAACCGATTAGAGGAGTCCCCACATGGCAGCCATGAAACCCCGCACTGGTGATGGTCCAATGGAGGTTACGAAAGAAGCTCGCTCTTTGGTGATGCGAATCCCTCTAGAAGGTGGCGGCCGCTTAGTCGTCGAAATGAACGCAGAAGAAGCAAATAACCTCAGTGCCGCGTTACACGCCGCAGTCGCACTAGTTAAGAAGTAATTCCTTTTCCAAGGCACTAGCCTTACCAATCATGTCAGCTCTGCCAATCGCCGCCCCGCTAGAAATCAAAGCGGCATCCTCGGCTAACTCAATTGCTCTCGGATTCATCAAGAATTCCGAAGACTCATTTGAATTCGTTGGACCACTGGTAAAAGAAATCGAAAGTTTCTTTGGACTCAACCTTGTAGACGAGCTAACCTTTTTTGGACCAACTGCAAAAGCCGGAGAAATTTTTGAGATCCCAGTCAGTGCCACCGATTCTCCTACCGAACGAATCTACCTGGTTGGAGTTGGGGATCAAAGTGGTGCTGCACTTCGAGCTGCTGGTGCTTCAGTTGGGCGCAAAGTGCGCGGTAAGAGCGTTACGGTTTTCTCAGCTTGTGCAGTCAAGGAAGTTAAAGCACATGCAATTTCTATGTCACTTGGTGCCTGGGTTTGGAATCTAAAGACTGATAAGAAAAAAGAAGTATCGCAATTGCTCATTGGTAGCAAAGATAAGAAGTCAGTCGAAGATGCAGCAGTAATTGCACGTGCAATGTGTCGCGCTCGCGATCTAGTTCACACACCAGCAAATATTAAAACACCAGCATGGATGGGAAAGCAGGCCGAATCATTTTCAAAGGGAACTAGCCTTAAAGTTAAAATCTTTGCAGGCGCTGACCTTAAAGAGTTTGGTGGATTGCGAGCCGTTGGTGGATCATCACCAAAGCCTGGCCCCCGCATGATTGAGGTCTCATACCAACCAAAATCAAAGAAGAAGTCAATCAATGCTTTGCCCCATATTGTGTTAGTTGGCAAGGGCATAACCTTTGATACAGGCGGAATTTCATTAAAGCGTCCATATGACACGATGATGGCGATGAAAAGCGATATGGCTGGATCTGCCGCAATTCTTTCGACATTGACTGCGCTGGAAGAATTACAGCCAAATGTTCGAGTAACAGCGTTAATGATGATGGCTGAAAACGCCATCTCTGGCACCGCACAGCGCCCAAGTGATGTCATTAAACATTACGGCGGAACAACTGTGGAAGTGATCAACACTGATGCTGAGGGCCGCTTGGTATTGGCAGATGGTCTTGCATATGCAGATCTCAATCTTGATCCTGATTACTTGGTTGATATTGCAACCTTAACTGGCGCAGCAACTCTTGGACTTGGTCGCCAATATGCTGCGATGTATACACGTGACAATGCTCTTGCTGCCCAGTTAACAAGGGCTGGCGAAGCTTCAGGTGATCGTGTTTGGCACATGCCACTTGTTGATGATTACAAAGATTCACTAGGCAGTGACATTGCAGATTTCAATCACAATGCCAGCAAAGCCAAATATTCTGCTGGATCTGTGACGGCGGCGCTGTTTCTAGAAAACTTTGTTGGAACTCGACGTTGGGTTCACTTAGATATCGCCGGCACTGCACGCAGCGAAGTTGATGCTGGAGAAAATTCAAAGGGCGGAACAGGATTTGGTGTTCGCCTGCTTACAGAATGGATTACATCCCTTTCATGAGAGTAGATCCGCACACCTTTGCCGAAGGATTTATTCCCGAAGATTTCTTTAAATCTCAGGCACGCGCCAGAGGTATTGAACTTGGAGCTTCTGACACAACATCTGGCTCTGGTGCATTTCTGCGTTATTTAGCTTTTACATTAAAGGCACAATCTGTAGTTGAAGTTGGTACCGGTTCAGGTGTTGGATCATTGTGGTTGCTCGACGGAATGCTCGAAAGTGGAACTCTCACCTCAATTGATGACGAGATGGAACACACTCAGATTGCAAAAATGGCATTTGGTGATGCTGACATTCCACAAAGTCGCTATCGTCTAATTACTAACAACGTGGTGGATGTAATATCAAAACTTACTGATCGCGCATATGACTTAGTTGTAGTGCGTCATAATCCTGAAGATTTAAGCTTTGTCATCGGGGAGGCCCACCGCATTTTGCGTAGTGGTGGAGCGCTAGTTATTGATAATTACTATGGTGGGGGCAAAGTCAGCGACGCGGCGCAAAGAGACCCAAAGACTGTCGCATTGCGTGACGCTGGTAAAATAATCAAAAATGACTCTGAGCATTGGGTGAGTTCTTTGATTCCAATAGGTGATGGCTTACTTATAGCCACCAAGGTGTGAAGATACGGTCATGATATTTCCGCGACAAAAGAGTGCTCAGCCCGCCACTAATGCCTGGTGGCAAGCACCGACATCTTCTAAGAGTTCAAAAGGAAGCCTTGTATTAATCGCACTTCTTGCCGGATCTCTTGGTGGTTTTTTAGGGGTTAATGCGGGCGGCGGTTCACCTTTCCGTGACGTTAATTTAGTGTCATCGACTAGCACGATTGAGCGCGCACCAGATTCTGTCGCTGGAATTGCACAAAGAGTTTTGCCTTCAGTGGTTTCAATTAATACACGCACTGTTAACGGCGGTGGTTCCGGATCAGGCTTTGTGATTGACAGTTCTGGATACATTCTTACCAACAACCACGTGATTAGTGAGGCAGCTCAAAGTGGTGGAAAAATTGAAGTCTCACTTAATGATGGCTCCACATATATCGGAAAAGTAATTGGGCGTGATGCATCTTTTGATTTAGCGGTGCTAAAGATTGATGCGACCGGGCTAAAGGCATTGCAATTTGGTGACAGCGACAAGATTGCAGTGGGTGATGCTGTTATTGCAATTGGTTCGCCACTTGGCCTATCTGGGACTGTTACAACAGGAATTATTAGCGCAAAAGATCGAGCAGTTACCACAGGAGACTCATCAACAGAAAGCTCCTTCATTAATGCATTACAAACAGATGCTGCAATCAATCCAGGAAACTCAGGTGGTCCACTAGTTGATGCAACTGGTGCGGTAATCGGCATTAACTCTGCAATTGCATCTCTCGGTTCTTCATGGCAGGCAGGGTCAATTGGTTTAGGTTTTGCAATTCCTATCAACCAAGGTCGCAAAATTGCAGATCAGTTAATCAAGTTCGGAGTTGCCACATATCCAATCGTAGGAATCTCATTGGATTCGAACTACACCGGAGTTGGTGCACAGATTTCAAAATCTGGAAGTGGGATTTTGCCTGGAAGTCCAGCGCAAAAGGCTGGCCTTAAGGGCGGCGATATTATTATTGAGATTGATGGAAAAAAGATTAATACTCCTGAAGAGTTGGTGGTTTCAGTTCGATCCAAGAATGTTGGGGATCGCGTAACCCTTGTCTATATGCGCGATGGAGCAAAAAAGTCAGTCACTTTGATTCTGATCGCAGCAAAGAAGTAATTGGCGTAGGCTAACGATATGTTCTTTGGAATTGGTGCAGGCGAATTTCTTGGGCTTGCCATTTTGGGCATGATGCTGGTTGGACCTGAACGATTGCCGAAGCTAGCTGGAGAAGCCGCGCGTTGGGTCAAAAAGCTTCGCGGATTAGCATCTACAGCGACTACAGAACTTAGGGAAAATTTGGGACCAGGCTTTGAAGATTTACAGCCCAAGGATCTAAATCCAAAGACTTTCCTAAAGAAGCAAGTTGCCGATTTATTGGATGATGAAAAACCAAAACCAAAGATAAATCGCCCAGTGGCGAAGATTGATCCAGATCTACTGTGAGTTTAATTGACCAGATAGTTGAAGCATTAGCCAAGGTCCAAGATCCTGAGCTTCGCCACCCAATCACTGATTTGGGAATGGTCGAAGACCTTGAAGAAAGCGATGGTGCTGTAAGAGTCACTGTTTTGCTCACGATCTCTGCATGTCCCATGCAAGATCGATTGCGAAACGATGTTACAACTGCAATAACTTCAGTAAGTGGTGTGACATCAGTAGACCTGACTTTTGGAGTCATGACAGAAGAACAACGAAATAATGTTAAGAAGATTGTCCGCGGTGGACGCGAAAAATTCATCCCGTTTGCTCAACCTGATTCATTGACTCGTGTTATTGGAATTGCCTCTGGAAAAGGTGGAGTTGGAAAATCATCGGTTACAGCCAACCTTGCAGTTGCTGCAGCAAAAAAGGGTTTGAACGTTGGAATTCTAGATGCAGATGTTTATGGACACTCGATTCCACGGTTAATGGGATTGATGGGACAACGTCCAACGGCAATTGATCAGATGTTTATTCCCTTAGAGTCCTACGGCGTGAAGACCGTTTCAATGGAAATGTTTAAGCCAGAACGCTCAGATCCCGTTGCATATCG